>Ga0066376_10003671_pt1 | contig 13596 bp, 14 predicted proteins | sample Knorr_S15_td_Bot_FD_77009 | JGI IMG/M metagenome (GOLD analysis project Ga0066376, IMG submission 77009) | Marine microbial communities from Southern Atlantic Ocean transect - Knorr_S15_td_Bottom_ad_5009_LV_A | ecosystem: Environmental > Aquatic > Marine > Oceanic | place: Southern Atlantic... | reverse complement strand
GCTACCTTCATTCAAGTCAGCGTCCGTAGCGGTCGCGGTAATGGTATGGATGCCGTCGGTCAATGTGGCACTGACGCTGGCGCCCGTTCCCAGCGATCCGTCTATGCTGGACGCCCATACTATTGAGCTAGATAGGTCGCCGTTTTCCAGGTCGCTGGCCGTACCCGTGAAGTCAATCGTGGAGCCGGAGCTGTACACGCTGACATCGTCGGGATCAGTGATATCGACCTCAGGAGTGCCCGAAACCGCTGCACCACTTGGGTACAGAGGGCTTATGCCATTGATGTCGATCACCCGGACCTGGCTCGCCGTGTAGTCGGTTGTAAGGATGCCACGGGTAGTCTGGCTCTCAGTGATAAGAAGAACAAGACCTGCAGGGACTGGGATGGACACGGCACCCACACTGCTGGCTCTGCCGTTGCAGACTGCGGTAAGACGGGTAACGGAATCTGGGGCGTAGCTCCAGAAGCCAAGCTGTACTCCATTGCGGTCTGCTCCAGCGAAGGTTGTTTTGCCGACGACATTGCGGCGGCAATCGACTACCTGGGATCAAACGGCCTCGTGGACGTCATAACCATGAGCATAGGTGGCCCCGCGTCCGACCCGACGATAGCGGCGGCCATCGCCAAGCACAAGGACAGCATTCTCTTTGTGGCTTCTGCTGGCAATAGAGGTCCGTCCATCGGCAGCATAGAATACCCCGCGTGGGACCCTAACGTAATTGCTGTCACGGCTATTGACGACTCAGAGACCGTCACGAATTTCAGCAGCCGGGGCATAGACGATGACAACGACGGCGTAATTACCATCGGTGAAATTGAGTTTGCGGCTGCCGGGAGCCTGGTGGAGTCCACGTTCCCTACGTACTTCACCGAAGTTGACGGATATGAATACTACTCGGGCACGTCTATGGCGGCCCCGCAAATCGCCGGACTGGCTGCCAAGCTATGGCAGGGCGACCCAAACAGCACCAGATTCTATTTGAGGACGACCGTAACCGACATAGTAGACGGGAAGCGGGCCGGAACTGGATATGACGTAGCTTCTGGCTATGGACTGCCGCATGTTACTGCGGCTGCGCCACCGCCACCACCTCCTCCCCCTGCGGAGCTGGACTCCCTACACGTTGGGGACATTGATGGCGAAGGTAAGAAGAGCAGGCGTGGCAAGTGGCAGGCAAACGTTACCGTAATGCTCCACGACTTCGATGAACATAAGGTGCGTCGAGCTGAGGCAGAGGCTACCTGGACGACCTCAAAGGGCACCAGCACGGCGAAATGCAGAGTCAAACGAGGTGGAACCTGCAAATTCCGAAGTCCTAGCTTTGGCAAGGGCGTGTCGAATGTAACCTTCGTGGTGACCGACATCAGCCATAAGTCGCTGACCTATAGCGTGGGCGATAATCACGACCCCGATGGGGATAGCGATGGCACGACCCTGGTGATTGATAAGCCATAACGCATTAAGAGACAGACTTAGATCAAAAAGGCCGTCCTGAAGCTAAACAGGACGGCCTTTTTGTTGTTGTGTGATTTGCGGGTAGCTTATACTGAAGTTGGTTGCCTGGTGATGGTTTCAAAAGACGACTTATAATGCGCGGTTTCACGGCAGCTAATTTTGGGGAGGCTACCTAAGGAAGGTATGACAACTAACCATACGGTAAGCAAGATAAAAGTTGGGGAAGAAGGCCTGGACCTGGAGTGGAACGATGGCCACATAAGCCACTATGATTCCAAGTACCTTCGCATCAACTGTGCCTGCGCGGAGTGCGTCGAGGAGTGGACCAACCGACCTCTGCTGGACCCTACCACGGTGGCGTACGACATACGCATAGAGGACCACATTCCGGTAGGCAAGTACGCTATACAGTTCTTGTGGAGCGATACGCACTACACCGGAATATACCCGTTCGAGCTGCTTAGGAAGCTCTGCCCTTGCGACGAGTGCAAGGCGAACAACAAGCTCTAAAATAAGAGAAGGGCCGGTCAATTGACCGGCCCTTCTTCTTACAAGTGCGAGAAGTACTAGGCGGGCTTGAACTTGGGCAGGGCGATCGTGTCAGTAATGTCCTCGAACACAACCTCCAATGCCATGCCAACCTGAAGCTTCTCAGGCGTCGGGTCCTCCATGACGATATTGGTCGCCATTATCGGTCCCTCTTCAAGCTCAACAATGGCCGTTACAAAAGGCACGTCGGCTACGAAGCCGGGATGTGGTGCCCTCTGCACTATGCCGTAGGTGAACAGCGTTGCCTTGCCGCTGGCTTGAATCCAGGTGGTGTCCCTGGAGAAGCAGCACGGCGATATATCTCTTGGGTAAAAGTACGGCTGGTTGCAGGCGTTGCACTTGCGCAGCCACAGCTCTTTTTCCTTGGCCTTCTGCCAGTACTGGTCAGACTCAACCTGTGGGACGGGTATAGGCTTCTTGTAGTCGGAAGTCATTTATTGGCTTCTCCTCATCATCGATTATTGCTAGTCAACACCAAGAATTACGGTTCCTGTCGATGACAGAGAGCCGCCGGTACCGTGCACCAGAGACAGCTTGGGATTGTCGATCTGCCTCTCGCCGGTCTCGCCGCGAAGCTGACGCACAGCCTCCAGAACCAGGAACATGCCATACATGCCCGAGTGCGTGTAAGAAAGGCCGCCACCGCTGGTGTTCATGGCGAAGTTTCCGCCCGGTGCGGTGCGCTGGTCTTTGACGAAGTCTGGAGCCTCCCCTGATCCGCAGAAGCCCAGGCTCTCCAGCGTGGCCAGCACCGTGTAGGTGAAGGAGTCGTAGATCATGGCCAGATCGATGTCGTCGTGAGTTACGCCAGCCATCTTCATTGCGGCTGGTCCGGAATTCCTGGCCCATGTGCGTGTCAGGTCTGGCATCTGGCTAAGGATTCCGTGGTCGTGGCCCTCGCCTGCGCCCAGAACGTAAACTGGCTTTTTGGGCAGGTCGCGGGCTCGCTCCGCTGTGGTGATAATGTAAGCGCCGCCTGCGTCTGTTACCAGGCAGCAGTCGAACAGGTGGAACGGCCAGGAGATCCAGCGCGAGTCGTGGTAGTCGTCGAAGGACATATCCTGGGCCTGCATGTAGGCCTTGGGATTCAAGTTGGCCCACTTGCGGGTAGCCACTGCAACCTCGGCCATTCCCTGGCGGGTGAAGTCGTCACCGTAGATGTGCATGTAGCGCCGCGCGGCCATGGCGTAGTTAATAGGCGCGCCAATGAAGCCGTAAGGTGTCTCGTATTGAGGTCCTGGATCCGACGCGTTAAAGCCCATGCGTGAGCGAGCGCTGCGTCCGGCCTCTCCGTGGGTCACGAGGATGGTGTCGCAGTAGCCAGCGTTGATGGCGGCCATGGCGTGGGCGATGTGAATGATGAAAGATGAACCACCTACTGCCGTGGTGTCCGTGAACATGGGCTGGACGCCCAGGTACTCGCCCAGGTTAATGGTGGACGTTCCGGCGGTCATCAGACCGTTAATGTCCTTCATTTTCAGCCCTGCGTCTTCCAGGGCGTTGTAGGCAGCCTCGGCGTGAAGCTGCAAGTTGGATTTCTCTATGCGCCCGATCTCATCGGACTCGGCTACGCCAACTATGGCGACCGTTCTGCTCAAATCAGCCATTGAGTGCTCTTCCCCCTATTTATCGGTTTTTTTGGATAGTGAGCGGATTACATCTCAGAATTGCGGACGCCTACTATTGCCGTGCCGTAGTCTGCGCCGCCGCCTAGGATATAACGGCGGCGTCCTTAAGGCAAGGAATCAGGTAACCGAAATAATCAATGTACAGTGTGTCTAGTTTCTGGACAGTCTGTCTACTGAAGGGGCGAGTAGTCGGTGGGGGCAAGCAGGGAGTTGGAGACCCGCTTGACGATGAGACCGTTGGCCTCGGATTCGGAGCGGACCTTCTGCCACTCGGGGTCGGCCCGGAAAGCAGCCCAGGCCTTCTCTCGTTGGCCGGCGTCCTCGAAGGCTACGATGTAGATGAGCCTGTCAGAGAAATCGCCTATTTCAGATGTCCAGTAAGCGATATTCTTGATGCCGTGGCGCTCAAAAATCGCCATGGTGTGGTCGCGGAATCTGGCGTGCAGGTTTGGCAGCATTCCAGGCATTGTTTCGTATACGCGGTACTCGTAAATCATGGTGGCCTCCTCAATATTGACATGTTGTCAAGCGAGTGTTCGCTCGTCGCCAATTGTCGTGCGGGAGGCCGTCGCCTGTCAACTGTTGTTTGGCTTCAGACGATGCCCAGTGCGGTGGCCACGTCGTCGGCCAGCATCTGGTAGCCGGAGGAGGCCTCGTCTGCGCCGAAGAGGCCGTTCATGGGAGTGATGGAAATGCGACTGTTGCGCAAGGCCCATATGTCAGTGCCCTCGGATACAGTCGGGTTGATGCTCTTGTTGTGCTTGATCCAGTAGTGGGTGGCCCGGCCGTTGGTGCCGCGCTCCACGTTCTCCAGGTATTGCCGTGGACCCAGTCGAGTAATCTCCACCTTGTGGATACGGTCTGAGGTGGCGTTAGGCAGGTTGACGTTTAGCATGAATGGCGCGGCAAAGCCGTTGCTGGCGATGGACTCGGCCAGCGTCTTGGCTGTCAGCGCCGCAGCCTCGTACTGCACGTTGGACAGGGAGGCAACGGATATGGCGATGGAGGGTATGTTGCGGAAATAGCCCTGCATTGCGCCGCCAAACGTCCCCGACACCATGACGTCCATTCCCAGATTAGAGCCCTGGTTGATGCCCGAGACCAGCAGGTCGATTGGCCCAGATACCAGGGTTTCTACGGCCAGCACTACACAATCGGCAGGCGTTCCCTGTACGGATACGGTGCGTATGCCCTCAACGGGAGGAGGCTCGATTTCGCGAGTGTGGACCACGGATTGCAAGGTAAGCGCGGCTCCGATGCCGCTCTGGTCCCGGTCGGGCGCTACCACGGTCACGGTCCCCAGCTCCTGTAATGCCTTCGCCAGCGTCCACAGGCCAGGCGCGTTAACGCTGTCGTCGTTTGTTATTAGTATGTTCAATTTTGTATTCTCATTTCAGGTTCTTTACCAAATGAATTGGATTAAGTGCTTTACTTCTTTTATACAAAGTTCGTCTAAGCCATCCCTTATTTTTCGCGATGTTGCCGATTCGAATTTGACCTCTGGTACGCTCACCGCTGGCGATCTCCACAATTTTAGTAGCCACCTGATCAGGATCTAGTACCAGCTGAAGTAGCTCACTGTTTGAAGATAGAAATTCATCGTTCCCAGTTGCGAACGGCTTCTGAATGGATGGTCTGTCCTTGTAAAAGCCTGCTAAATCGGGCATGGGCGCGCTGGGTTCCACTAATGCCAGGCTAATCCCTTTTGAAAAATACAGTGGTTTCAGCATGGTCCGCATGCATCCTTCCAGCGTGTTATCTCGGGCGAAACCGAAGTTCATAGATGCGATAGGTATTTTCATTCGGGTAAGGGATGATATGAATAATATTTGTCCTCTGCCTCGATGATGCATGCCGGTCATAGCTGCACCAACTAACTGAAGGGCTGCTTGGGTTTCGTTTAAGAGCCTGGAATAAGCCATTTCGAAGGTACAGCTTTCAATATCTGCTGTTTCCACAACGCCAATAATACAGATGATTGTGTCTAGCCCGTTTAAATCGTCTGCAAGTTCTTGCGTGGAGCCGTGAATCGATTTGGGAGAGTTTACAAAACGGCCAAGCTTCTCCCCCGCAGCGCCGGCTTCAGCGTGATATTGAGTAAGGTTTACGTGAATGACTTCGTGCCCCTTAGATATCAAGCGAGTCGCTATGCTCTCGGTCGTTCTATTGGTGGCGCCGGAAATAATCATAAACTTTTTATTGGGTACCGATCGACGTTGCTCTCCGACACGCTTGGGGTAAAGAACGTATTCCCATGGTGCTAGCTGAGACAACAAACGCCACGGTGTATTAACATCAGGAGATGGCTCAGGGGGACGCTTACTGTTCGGGAAGTACTCATCGATTAATTCAGACGCGTTACGAGGCTTCATATCATCATGTTGTCTATTAGCCGGGTGTTGCCGATTTGCACCGCTAGGGAGGCTAATGCAGGCCCCGTGACCTCTTGCAGCTCTTCCAGGCTACTGGAATTGGCGAGGCTAACGTAATCTATAGAGGCGAACTGGGCTTCGTAGATTATTCGCCGCATCTCCTGCCGAATCTCTTCGCCATATGTCACGCCCTCTACGCGGAGGCTCTTGGCCCTGCACAGCGCCCTGTACAGCACGGAGGCGGCCTCTCGCTCATCAGTGCTGAGGTTGACGTTGCGGCTGCTCATGGCGAGGCCGTCCGGCTCGCGCACTGTAGGGCAGACCACTAACTCCGCGCCCAGGTTGAGGTCGGCGTTAAGCCTCTTAATGACCAGGCACTGCTGGGCGTCCTTCTGCCCGAAGTAGACCTTGTTGGGCCGAACGATAGTCAGCAGCTTGCAAACTACCGTCGCCACGCCTACGAAGTGGCCAGGCCTGTGCTCGCCTTCTAGCTTGGAGCCAATGTCGCCCACGTCAACTTGCGTCTCGAAGCCCGGCGGATATATCTCGCTAGGCTTTGGAGCGAAAACCAGATCGACTCCGGCGCTTCGCAACAAATCCAGATCGGCGTCCATATTGCGAGGGTAGGTAGAGAAATCCTCGTCGGCGGCGAACTGCGTTGGGTTCACGAAGATGCTGACAGCAACGGTGGCATTCTCGTCGCGGGCGCGCTTGACCAGGGACATGTGGCCTTCATGCAGAAAGCCCATGGTCGGCACAAGGCCCAGCGGTTTTACCACCGACTCATAGGCTTCCCGAAATTCAGATATCGTCTCAATGACTCTCATATTCTGGAAGACTTAACCGGAGAAGACTTATACCGTCTCAAAGTGCTGTCCGGTGAGCTCTTGTACGACCTCTGGCTTCATGCTGAAGCTCTCCTTGTCGGTGGGGAAGGTCTGTTCTTGCACGTCGCTGACGTAGTGCGAGACAGCGCCCTGAATTATCTCCGATAGGTTGGCGTACTTGCGAGCGTGCTTGGGAGAGAAGTCGTCGAACAGCCCCAGCAGGTCGTGGAACACCTGCACCTGTCCGTCGCAGTTAACGCCTGCGCCGATTCCGATGGTTGGAATGGCGAGTCGCTCCGTGATCATCTGGGCCAGCTGCTTGGGCACGCCTTCCAGCACCACGGCGTACGCGCCAGCCTCTTCCAAAGCCTTGGCGTCGTCTATCAGCTCCACGGCAGCCTTGGTTGTGCGGCCCTGGACTCGGTAGCCGCCGAGCTGGTTCACTGCCTGAGGCGTAAGACCCAGGTGGCCCATTACCGGAATGCCTACCTTGGTTATCCCGTTAACGGTATCTGCCACTGCCCGGCCGCCCTCCAGTTTTACGGACTGGCATCCGCCTTCTTTTAGCAGGCGTCCGGCGTTGCGAATGGCCTCAGCGGTGTCCGCCTGGTAGCTCATAAAAGGAAGGTCGCCAACAACGTGGGCCTTTTCAGAACCCCGCATTACGGCCTTGATATGGTGAATCATGTCTTCCATTGTGACAGGCACCGTGGAGTCGTAGCCCATGACAACGTGTCCCAGGCTGTCGCCCACCAAGATGATGGGAATGCCAGCCCTCTCGACTATGATCGCCGAGGTGTAGTCATAGGCGGTTATCATGGCGATCTTCTCGCCACGTGCCTTCATTTTGCTAAGGTCTCGAATCGTAACTCGCATCTGGTACCTCCTCTTGTCCCTTCTGAGTGAGGGCCTACGTCCGTTAACGCTCTCTGTAGTTTTCGATAATTTCGCGGATCTCGTCCGAAGTCTCGTTGCTGAGGCCTTTTTCTACAGCCTGGGGCAGTCCTGCCAGCGCAAGTTCGCAATACATGGGCAGCAGACCAGGGTCCCGGTCTCTCAGCGCCTCCAGATGCTTGCGAACCGTCCCAACATCGCCTCGCGGATACGGGCCTGCCACGGCATCGGGAATGCCTGATGCCTCGATATTGTTAGCGACGGCACGCATCATGGGCAGCAGGGCCTTTACGCCATCGGCCCTGGTTGAGCCTATGTGCTCCCAAACGCCGCCAGCTATGCCAACCAGGCAGGTGAGCAGATTGCCCATGAGGACGCCGCTTAAGTGATACATCACCTTGTCTTCGGCCCGCAGGAAGACGGGGATGGCGCCTATGTCGTGAGCCATCTGTTCGAAGTATGGCTTGATGTCGTCCCCGGCCTCAATGCCGAAGGTCGTGCCAGGAATGCTCTTCACGCCGTTTTCCACTGACGAGAAGGCCTGTAGCGGATGGAAGGCCCCTGGCACAGCGCCCTGCGCTACCGGACCGTCAAATAGGTCCAGCGAGGCCGCGCCGGAGCAGTGCACCACCGCCTGTCCCGAATGCCACGTCACGGATGCAGCGACAGGGCTGATGAAGCCGTCGGAAGTCGTAATGAACGTCAAGTCTGCGGCGTCCGCGGCCTCCTGGTAACTGTCGTATGCAATGCAGTCGGGTATTCGCGCGGCAAAGGCCTCTGCCGAAGCAGGCGTCCTGCTGGCCACGGCGATTACGGGATAGCCAGCGTTGGACAGGGCCAGAGACAACGATCCGCCAACTTTGCCTGCGCCTAAGAACGCTATTTTTGACTGCCGGTTGAATTCAGCCATTAAGAGATAACTCCGTTACGCTGGGCACACCACCCAGGCCTGTCGCGCTACGTATCGCCTTAACAATGGCGTCACTGAGGCAGCCTGCGGCCGCAGCCAAAATTCTGTTTAGCTCTACATCTGGGCCATGTTTGCCCGTTGCTATTCCGAACAGCACATCGCCGTCGCCCATGAGGTGGGCAGGTCGCACCGCCAAGGCCAGTCCGTCGTGAGACGAAGAGGCCAGCCTATTGGCCTGCTCCTTGGTAAGTCGCGCGTTGGTGGCCACTACGCCGATTGTTGTATTTGTGCCCTGTTCTATTACGGGTTTCTTAAAATCAGGGGATGTCATTAGCGCCAAAGAGTCCTGCATCAGTCCTGACTCAGGGTCTCGTGGGCCGGCAACGACCGCTCCGGTGCGATGATCGTACACGCCGCCAATGGCATTTACTGCGGTAATGGCACCTACCATAAGGCCGTCACCCAGGTGAACGCTAGACGTGCCTATGCCGCCTTTGACGCCTCGGTCGTATCCCATAACCTTGCCTACGGTGGCTCCCGTTCCTGCCCCCACTGTGCCCTCGGCAACTGGCTCTGCCGTCGCGTTCACGCAGGCCGCGTAGCCGTCTTCCGCTCCAGGCCGAATCTTGTTTGTGATCATTCTCAAATCGTAGAGTATGGCTGCGGGAACTATGGGGACCTTCACGTCACCAGCCTGATAGCCAATGCCGTGTTCCTCCAGGTAACGGACCACGCCACCCGCAGCATCAAGCCCGAATGCGCTTCCGCCGCCGAGTAGTACGGCGTGGACAACATTTACGTTGTACGTAGGCCGCAACAGATCAATCTCGCGAGTGCCGGGCGAAGGTCCGCGCACGTCGACTCCACCAACGGCGCCGTCCTCAAACAGCACCACCGTGCAGCCCGTTGCCGCCTCCAGGTTGGTTCGGTGACCCACCTTTACGCCCTCTACGTCCGTTATTCCGCCTGAATAAATCAACTATCCCTCAAATAACAACAAAAGCCCTCCTGACCTCGTCAGAAAGGCTTTTTGAATTTATCTATGTAAACTACTGGCTATGCAAACGCCTACCAGGGCGCTAAGCTCGATTTTCATGGTAACGCTCACCGTTCCCGGTCAGGGTTGGCTGCACATACATCATAACAGGGCGGAATCGGCGGTTCAAATAGTGAGCATTGGGCGGTGTTTGTGGGGCATATCAAGTAATACGTCGGATTAGGATGAAGTGATTTAGAGGTAATTTACTGGTGATTTCCACGGTAATATTCGACATGGGTGGCGTCCTGGTCTGGACCCACTGGGAGCGGGCTACTGAACCGCTGGCGAAATTGGCTGGCTTGCCGCCGGAACGGGTCCTGGAGACCCTCCTCAACACCGATACCAACCTCTCATACATGCGCGGAGATATTGACTCTTCCGAGTTTGCCAAGGTTGTGTTGGAGCGTCTTGGTTTGGATATTCCAGAAGACGAACTGCTGGGTATTTGGGAATCTATACTGGCTCCCAACCTGGAAGCACTGCCTGTTCTGGAGCGGCTGAAGGGAAGGTATCGGCTGGTGCTGGGATCTAACACAGACGCCGGCCACTTCAGGCGGAGCGTCGAGTTGCAGCCAGCGCTGGGTCTGTTTGATGACCTGCTGTTGTCATATGAGTTGGGTGTGTGCAAACCGGATCCGGCGTTTTTCGAACGTGGTCTTGCAAGCTTGAAGATTCCCGCGCAAGAGTGCGTGTTTATTGACGATCTAGCAGAGAACGTTGAGTCTGCCAGGGGCGTGGGCATTGAGGCGATCCAGTTTCAGTCAATGGCGCAGGTAGAGGTCGAGTTGGGTCGGTTGGGGTTGCTTTAAGAGGCATCTGAATATCAACGTTCGCCCTGAGCTTGTCGAAGGGTGCGCTAGCAGAAAGTCTTTCGAGACTTCGGTATGCCTAAGTTGTTTGCGGGACCTGTGGTTCGACAGGCTCACCACGAACGTTCTTGCTCCCTGCGGCATTTGTAGTAAATCGTTCACCCTGGCCCTGTCGAAGGGCGCACCAGCGGAAAGCCCTAGCCGACGATGACGTCCTTGGCCCAGTCGCGGTTGTCCATATACCAGTCCACGGAGCGCTTGAGTCCCTCCTCAAGAGGCACCTGAGGAGCCCAGTCCAGAAGGTCTCTGGCCTTATCAATGTTTGCCCAGGTGGCGCGAACATCTGCCTTGTGCATGGGCTTGTGGCCTAGCTCAGCCTTCTTCTCCACCATGTCCTCGATCATGTTGATGACGTCCATTAGCACTGCTGGCTTGTCGTTGCCCAGGTTAATTATCTCGTAACCAACGGGCCTGGTCGCAGCGATGGTCCCCTTGGCTATGTCGTCAACGAAGGTGAAGTCCCGGGTCTGCTTGCCGTCGCCGAATACCGTGAAGGGAATGCCCTCCGCGATGGCCCGTATGAATATGAATATGCTCATGTCGGGGCGTCCGGCGGGACCGTACACGGTGAAGTACCGCAGCACTGTGGCGTCGATATCATGAAGGTGGTGGTAGGTGTAAACCATGGCCTCCGCTGCCTTTTTGGATGCAGCGTAAGGCGAAAGTGGATTGCTGGTGTTGGCGTCTTCTGTGAACGGCATCGGTGTGTTGTTGCCGTATGCGCTGGACGTGGACGACAAGACGAACTTCTTCACACCAAAGTCTTTGCACAGCTCCAGAAGGTTGAGGGTGCCGAGAGTGTTGGCCTCGTAATAAATCCAGGGATTCTCCACGCTGGGACGAACGCCAGCCCGCGCTCCCATGTTGATTACAGACGCGAAAGGAGGGTTGTCCATTGAGGCGTAGCTTACGAATAGCGACTTCATGGAGCCCAGGTCTGACAGGTCGCGGTGGTAGTAGTGGAAGTTTGGCCTGGATTCCAGCTCAGCCATCCGCCAGTGCTTCAGGCGAACGTCGTAAGCGTCATTCATGTTATCCACGCCAACGACCGTCTCGCCGCTGTCCGTCAGCATGCGGCATACGTTGGAGCCTATGAATCCTGCGCAACCCGTAACCATCGTCGTCAAAGGGTCATTACCTCCGATAACCTTATTCGAAAATACCCCAAACCGTCATTTATTTCAGGCTATGGGAGACCATTGGCTCTGTCAACGACCTAATAGGCGATGTTCCGGGCGATAAACGGGGATAGAGGGTGTGTTGAGGAGATAAAAAAGCCCCGGCGTCGGTGGAACGACCCGGAGCGTGGCCAATCTGCAAAAGCAGGTATGACATATACATCATAGCAAACAGGACATTGCGGTTTCCATATATGCGGCGAACAGATCCTCTTTACCTCGTCAAGACAGGCTCTAAAGAATCACGTCCTTCTCCTGCAAGCCAGAAATAGCATCCCAGCCGTAACCCATCTCCAGAAGAATTTCCTCTGTGTGCTGACCTAACTCAGGGGCCACGGTGCGGATACTGTGTGGCGTCTCGCTGTATCGCAGAGGATGGTCGGCTAGCTTGATCGGCCCCAGCGTCGGGTGGTCCACGTCGGCGATGTAGCCGTTGGCGACGACCTGAACGTCGTCCTTGAGCTCCATGAGCCGTTGCACTGGCGAGAAGATGAAGTCTCCCGAACTAGCCAGGATTTCCGCCCACTGAGGGTACGGCTTCTCAGAGAACTTCTTGTCTAGAATGGCGATTAGCTTTCCACGATTCTCACCCCGGGCGTCCATGTCGTGGAACTTAGGCTCGTCAATGAGCTCCTCAATGCCCATTGCCCGCGCGAAGTCGGCCCAGTAGCGGTCAGCCTGGAAATTCGCCAGCATGATCCACCTGCCGTCTTGGCACTTGTAGTAGTTGGCCAGGGGATTGAACGCGGCGTCTCTTGGCGAGTGGTAGCTGTTGTTGATCTCTGATGGCGGGCGGTCCTGGGTTAGCAGGCCCATGCCGACGGCGAGACCTTGCAGCCAGATGGCGCTGCCCAGATGAGACGCCTCCACCAGTTGGCCAATGCCGTGGATGGACCGGGCCATAAGCGCCGCCAGGATGCCCCAACCCAGCGTGATTCCGCCAATCTGGTCGCCAATGACGCCCTGCACCGGGTACGGGTCTGCGTCCTCGGGGCCTGTGGCGTACATGAGACCACTACGCGCTTGGGCAGCTGAGTCCAGGGCAGGCATGTCGGAATCGGGACCCTTTGGGCCGTAGCCGGAGCCTGAGGCGTAAATCAGCTTGGGGTTAATTTCCCGTAGCACCTCGTAAGAGAGGCCTAGCCTCTCCGCTACGCCTTTGCGAAAGTTTTGCACGAATACGTCGGCGTCCTTGATCATATCCAGCACGACAGCGACGCCCTCAGGTTTTTTGAGATCAAGGGCGATGGAACGTTTGTTGCGCTGGATTGCCTCGAAGTAAGAGGTTCGCCCACCGGGCAGGCTGCGGTCGACGCCACCAGCGCGGAACACGGTGCGTCCGGGGTCGCCGTCCAGCGATTCGATCTTGATTACGTCTGCGCCAAGGTCGCCCAACATGGTGGACGCGATAGGCCCGAACTGCCATATAGTCCAGTCGACGACCTTGATGCCCTGTAGGGCTGCTGGTTTGTCGGATGCTGTCATCGGAAGTCCTTGTCTATGTTCTCTCAATTGAAATATTGAAGGCCCGCATCATTCCTGTGTGACAAAAAGACGATGTCATTCAGATTTTGACGCTTACCTGCAATTATGGTGTTGGAGATGCTGCTGGCTGAGGCAGGGCGCTAATTGATTTTCTTTACCGTATTGCCGATCTCGAAGGAATCTAGGTCCTGGCCCACGAGGAACTCACCGTCATAAGCCTCCCTGGTGCCACGGACGATTTCGTCATCAATCGCGCCCATGGCGTTATGGATGTGTGAATAAACGAGCATCTTGGGACGCACCTGGGAGCATATGTCTCCGACCTGCTGAGGTGAGGTGTGCGCCTCCATCATTCTTGCCACGCTCGGAGACTCAATATCGGTCCCG
>Ga0066376_10003670_pt1 | contig 13596 bp, 15 predicted proteins | sample Knorr_S15_td_Bot_FD_77009 | JGI IMG/M metagenome (GOLD analysis project Ga0066376, IMG submission 77009) | Marine microbial communities from Southern Atlantic Ocean transect - Knorr_S15_td_Bottom_ad_5009_LV_A | ecosystem: Environmental > Aquatic > Marine > Oceanic | place: Southern Atlantic... | reverse complement strand
CCGGGTTAGCCGGGAGTTTTTATTGCCCGTCGAACGTTATGCCGATTTTTACGGCTCTGTCGACCCGTTCAGTTGCGATGTCGAAGGCACGGTCGATTTCGGCAATGTTGATGCGATGCGAAATGATCGGATTAACGTCTATCTCGCCTGAGGTGATCGTACGCACCGCCTCAACGTAACTCGTGAGTCCGGGTTCGTCCTGTGACCCGAGCACCGTGAACGCACTGGCGCGGCTTCTGAACATCTGTGAATAGTCGAACGGTACTGGCTCTTCTGACTCCGGCAGGCCAAACAACACGACCTGCCCTTCGTCACGGACCAGGTGGAACGCCTGCGACAGGGTCGGCGTGGATCCAACAGCCTCGATAACCAGGTCGGCTCCGAGGCCGTCGGTCAGCTCTTTTACCGCCCGGGTGGCGCTATCTCCAGTGGCATCAATTGTTTCGTCAGCCCCGTATGTGATCCCAAGTTCGCGCCGCCAGTGCAGTGGCTCGATCGAGATGATTTTTTCTGCCCCGAGGTGAGTCAGAATAAAGTCCCAGAACAGCCCTGCGCTGCCCTGCCCGACTACAAGACATGTCTGGCTTTCTAGCGATTCGGGTAGGCGTTTTGCGGCGAAAATAACGGTTCCCAGCTGCTGCGCGAGCGTCACCGAATCGATGTCCACACCGGGATCCAGTTTCAGCACGTGGGCATCGTCGATCGCCTGGTAGTCGGCAAAGCATCGCGAGTCCCAGATATGGGGAGTCGTCAGGACGAGATCGCCCTCCGAAAACTTTTGTGAACGCGACTCGACGACCTCGCCGACGGCCTCGTGTCCGGGATGGCCTGACATCGCCGGAAAGTCGTGCATCGCCCATCCGGTGTTGACCATGTGAAGGTCGCTGCCGCAGATAGACGCTGCCAGGGTGCGCACCAGGACATCGCCCGGGCCTGCCTCGGGAATCTCGACCTCTTCGCAGCGGACGATACCGCGCTCAACAGCAACAGCCGCTCGCATCATGTGTAGGCGGCCAGTTCGGTGCCGTGAGCAGTCCACATCTCATCGAACATCTCACGGATCTCGGAAAGCGACAGCACCGCCGAAGTTAGCGGGTCGAGTGCGATGGCGTGGAAGGCAGCTTCTCGGTCGCCGTCGAGGATTGCCTGGGTCGCCATTTGCTGGACAGCCTGGTTCGATCGGCTGAGTGCGGCCAGTTGTCCGGGGATTTCGCCAACAGCCATCGGGTGAAACCCGAGCCCGTCGATAAGCACGGGCACCTCGACGCAGCTCTGGTCGAGCAGGTTGTCGATAAGGCCCGTGTTTGGCACGTTGGCGTTAATTACCGTCGGCCGCCCGGTCTCCATGGCCTCGATGATCCGGCATGCATATTCCTCTGACCGCTCGGCGGAAAGTCGCTTGTCGGAATTGGCGTCTTCAAGAAGTTGCGTGTAGTGGTCGTCGACTCTCGCCGTGCGACGCTGCAGGTCCTGCCGGATCTGGTCCAGGTTAAACTCGTCGATCAAGTCCTCGTTCGTGCGGAAATACGGGGTGTACTCCGACATGTGCCGCGTCGATTCCGTAACGAAGTAGCCGAACTGGCGCATCACTTCAAAACGCACGGTGTCCCGCGAATAGATTTCGGGGTTCTCCATCGCCTCGAACAACCTCGGGTAGGCGTCGACACCATCCTGCTCAAACCTGAGGAACCATGCGAGGTGGTTGATGCCAGCTACCCAGCCGGTGACAGAATCGCTGGGAGCACCAATGTAATCGGCGAGGTCGGCTGTCGTGTGCTGGACGCTGTGGCAGAGCCCGAGTGTCGGCACGTCGGTGGCGTCGGCGATGGCCCAGCAGGCAATCGCCATCGGGTTCGTGTAGTTCAGCAGTGTGGCATCGGGAGCCACGTCTTCGATGTCGTCGCAAATGTCGAGGAGGACCGGGGCAGTCCGCAGGGCCTTGAAGACGCCGCCCGGGCCCACGGTGTCGCCTACCGACTGGTCGACCCCGTACTTCAGCGGAATCGCAATGTCGCGCTCAAAACTATCGCCGACCCGAATGGTTGTCAGGACGTAGTTGGAACCGGCGAGAGCTTCGCGCCGGTCACCGGTAACCTCGATAGTCATGTTGGTGCCGGTGTCGATTGCGAGTTTTCTTGCGAACTTGCCCATCAGCTCCAGCCGTTCCGGGTCGGTGTCCATCAGGGAAACCGTCGAGTCGGAAAGTTCAGGGACGCACATGATGTCCTGGAGCAACCGCCGGGCGAAAACCACGCTCCCCGCTCCGATGAGTGAAATCTTTGGCAAGATTTGTTTCCTTCGTCCGCTAATTCGTTCAATCCTCTGAGCAGGTTAGGTTGAGGGGGCGAATTCGACAATAGGCAAGCACCATCGAACGCGCGCTGTCGACTCATTAACGTCCCGATCTGTGCGGCGTCGGGGATGATCTGGGAGCATTCAGGAAGCTCCCAGCTCGGCCAACAGCGCCATTCCACGCCTTATTGCCCGGGCATCGAAAGTTGCTTTCGCATCGAACATTGCGCCCGATAAGTTGGCGGCGACGAAAGTGTTGGAGTGAGGGAGTTCGCGCCTCAACCTACGGGCGAACTTGTTGGGCTGTGGCCGGTGGGTCGAAAGAAAATGAGCGTCGCCGATACGCATTACATGGATGCCTGCAACGTCGTCATATCGCGCATCGACCACCACGTTCCGGCGCTGCGTTGTTTCGGCGGCCCCGTTCGCCGCCTGCGTCGCCAGTAAAAGGCCCATAGCCTGCACATCTTCGGGTTGGCGTCCGGCATGTGTCGGCGCTGCGTTACCGTCCCACCAGTCGAACGGACGAATGTCATATGAAGGTGCCTGCGTGAAGAGTGCAAGCCCGCCACCGTTCTGTTCAAGCGCCCACGCGGCATAGCCGGGGTAATCGGCGGTCCAGTTCGTAGCCGGGCCGGCAATAGTGGCCGGACACGCATAGTTCACGAGCCGCGCGACACCGCTGCCGTCTGCGCGGTCGATCGCGAGCACGAAAAGAGCCGCGTTGCCGGGTCGTCCCGGGCCTGCAACAAACGTGGAGACATCGGGTAAAAGGGTGCCGGTCGAACCCATCGACGCTGGCTCGAGAGCGGCGATGGCGACTCTCGTCGCGCCTGCAATTTGTTGCGGCAAGAAAGCGGAATAGTTCGCGTACTCAGCTTCGTCGCGCCAGAGTGGAGGAGAGGTCCCGTTGCCGGTTACCGTGAGCCAGACGTAATCTTTTTCGATGCCTGCAGCAGCGGCTGTGACATCTTTGATCGAATCCGCCAGCCATTCAGATACACCCCATACATCGAGGCTCACGAGTGCCACTCGCGTGGTTGCAGATTCGAGAACAGCCACCTTTGCGAGCAGGTCATCGGTCACCCCGGTCGATTTGCGCAAGCCGTGTTCGGGGCCGTCGATCGCGAATCCGACGGGTGGGGTGATCACCACGCGACCGGCACCGGCCCTGAACAGGCCCGGGTCGGTCTTTCCTGCCGTTTCCAGCACCATTCGCAATCCTGTCTTCCGCGTTTATCGAGCCGCTGGCACTTCGACCTGCAATCCGGTCATGACAGAGTTCGACAACGATCTTAGCTGCTCCGAAGACCAGATTGAGTGCGGATTTCGGCTGCGGGTGATACGCTCCGCTCCGTTCCAAGTTCTGCCCGTGGCGTAATTCCCCACGTGGCTCGGGGCTGGACTTCATCGATTAAAATTAAGTGAAGTCGAGAGTCGGTTACTCATGACAGGGTCTGATCAGTTCGAAATATTCGAAGAAGAGTTCCAGCGGATTCTGGGCATGACCCCGAGCCTGACCTTACTGGCCGATTCGCTGACGTTCGCCGAAGGTGTCTGCTGGGTACCCGATGTTGAATCGGCAGCCGGTCAGGGCAAGGTGATCGTCAGCGACATCCCGAATAACCGGGTGGTGAGTTGGAGTGAAGCGGACGGTTTTGGCATTTACCGTGAGCCTTCGGGTCGTGCCAATGGGAATACCGTCGATCGCGAAGGGCGGGTGCTCTCGTGTCTCACGAGCGGGCGGACCGTGGTCAGGCAGGAGCAAGACGGCAGCTTGACGACGATTGCGGACACCTTCGGCGGCGGTTTGCTGACCTCTCCGAACGATATTGTGGTGAAATCGGACGGTTCGATCTGGTTTACCGACCCCGATTACGGCTTTTTAGAGCTTGCGGTGGGTCACGGCGACAAGCCCGAGCAGAACCGTAACAGGGTGTACCGGGTCGATCCCGACTCCCTTGATATCACCATGGTCAGCGACGATTTCGACAAGCCAAACGGCATCGCATTTTCGCCCGACGAGTCGGTGCTGTACGTCGGGGACACCGGTCGTACCCACGGCGAATTCCGCCCGCATCGTCTGATGGCATTCGATGTTGTGGGCGATGCTCTCGACACGCTCGAAAACCCACGGGTGTTCGTCGATGTAGAACCGTATGTTCCCGACGGTTTCAGGGCCGATGTCGATGGAAACATGTGGACTGCGTGCGGCGACGGTGTCCAAGTGTTCAGTCCGGGAGGAGACCTGCTCGGTAAGATTCACACACCGGAAGTAGCAGCAAACCTGTCGTTTGGGATGGCCGACGGACAGACACTATTTGTCGGAGCGACAAGCTCGATCTGGAGTATCGAGCTCAACATTGCCGGGGCGACTCGACCGGTGAGCTAACTGTAAATATTTGTTCGGACCAGTCGTAACGTACTGGCCCATATCCAGGACCAGGAATCACCAATTCATGACTGCAGAACCCAGGACTTTCCCGAATCACCGCTCGGCCACAGCGCCCGAGGATTTGCGCGAGGGCATCGAGGTTATCGATGATCGTTTTCTTGCGTTGATCGACGCCGATGCCAGCGTTGAAAAGCACTACACAGGCTGCGAATGGGCCGAGGGTCCGGTCTATTTTCTAGAGGGCGATTATGTGCTGTGGTCGGACATCCCCAACGACCGGATGTTGAAGTTCGATGCCGGTTCTGACGACACAACAGTTTTTCGCGAGCCCTGCAACAACACAAATGGACACTATCGAGACCGGCAGGGTCGGCTTGTTTCGTGCGAGCATTCGGCGAACCGGATATCCCGCACCGAGGCCGATGGCACGGTGGTGACCCTTGTCGATAACTGGCAGGGCGGGCGATTTAATTCGCCAAACGATCTTGTGGTGAAGTCTGATGGCAGCATCTGGTTCACCGATCCCCCGTACGGGATCCTTTCCGACCGAGAAGGCAAAAAGCGTGATTCCGATCTGGACGGCAATTTCACCTACAGGTTCGACCCCGAATTTACTGATGGAGATGCACTTTCTATCGTCGATAGCACCGGCGATCGGCCGAACGGACTGGCGTTTTCGCCCGACGAAAAGCTGTTCTATCTTGCCGATACGGGGGAACCGCGAAACATCAATGTCTTCGACGTGAGCGATGATGGCAAGACGCTTTCAAACAAACGCCTGTTTGCGGAAGTGCGGCCCGGGGCATCGGACGGCTTCCGGGTGGATGAACAGGGCAATATCTGGACCAGCGCCAGGGACGGTGTGCAGTGCTACTCGCCAGCCGGGGAGTTGCTGGGGAAAATCCTGATCCCCGAGCAGGCCACTGCGAACCTCGTGTTCGGCGGCAGGGACGGCAAGCGGATGTACATATGCGGCGACACATCTCTTTACTCCGTTCGCGTGAAGGTCGCAGGTGCGCACCGCTACTGGTAGCGAAGATCAGGCAACATTCCACCCCAAACCAGAGACGCGCCCGGTGGCGAAATTTTCCGTTTACGCCGAGAATGGGTGCCACCGAACCCCGGTTACTGATTTTGTAAGCAGGCTGGCAGGATATGCAAGTAGCGATCGGCGCAGACCACGGCGGATACACGCTGAAGTCGGACATGGTTAGAGTGCTGGAGAGCCTGGGCCATGACGTGATCGACAAGGGCGCTCACAGTTTCGATGCCGAAGATGACTTTCCGGATTTTGCGGCACCGGTCGCCGAGGCGGTTCAGACGGGTGACGCCGAGCGGGGGATCATTCTCTGTGGTAGCGGAGTCGGTGCCTGCATCGCGGCCAACAAGTTCCCAGGCGTCAGGGCCGGGCTGTGTCACGACACCTACTCAGCGGCCCAGGGAGTACGTCACGACGACATGAATGTGCTATGCCTGGGGGCAAGGGTTGTAGGCGTTGCGCTGGCTGAAGACCTCGTGACGTCATTCATGGGCGCAAGCCTGGAATCGGAGCCACGCTTCCAGCGCCGCCTCGACAAGGTAGCGGCAATCGAAAACGAGCAGATGTCCCATGGCGGCCATAATTAGAGTTTCCGAGCGTACAGAGAACCAATGAACAATATTCAGAAAGCGTTGGAAAACGGCCAGTCGATATGGCTCGACTCGATCAGCCGTGACATGTTGCGATCTGGCGAACTGCAGAGGTTTGTAGACCTGGGGGTTACCGGCGTCACGTCCAATCCGTCGATCTTCGACAAGGCCATTGCCGAGAGTGACATCTACGACGAGTCGTTGATCGAATATGCCAAGGACGGGGCCACTCGCGAGACGGTATTCGAGCGACTGGCGGTTGACGATATTCGAGATGCGGCTGACGTACTCCGCCCGGTGTACGACGATGCTGGTCGGCGGGACGGGTTCGTGAGCATCGAGGTATCGCCGACCCTTGCACACGATACGGGCTGCACCGTAACCGAGGCACGGCGTCTCTGGGCAGCAATTGACCGGCCCAACATAATGATCAAAGTGCCCGGTACACCGGCCGGGGTCCCCGCGATCAAGAGTCTTATAGCGGATGGCATCAACGTCAACGTGACGCTGCTGTTTGCACTGGAGGCGTACAAAGCCGCGGCAAACGCTTATATCGAGGGTCTTACCGAATTTGCGACTTCCGGCCGGGGCAATCCCGGTGGGGTGGCATCGGTGGCATCGTTCTTCGTCAGCAGAGTAGACACATCCGTTGACAATGCTCTACCTGAGGGTCACCAGCTCAGGGGGAAAATCGGTATTGCCAACGCCAAGCTCGCGTACGCCGAGTTCAGCGAGATGTTCGATCGCAATCTTGGAGGGGGTGGTTCGTTCTTCCCGCTCCACACGATGGGGGCGCAGGTCCAGAGGCCGCTATGGGCATCGACCGGCGTGAAAAATTCGGACTATCCCGACACGCTGTATGTAGATGGCCTGATGGGTCCCGACACGGTGAACACAGTTCCTGAAGCCACGATGGACGCTATGCTCGACCACGGAACACCCGGTGCCGCCTTGACCGGTGGGCTTGATGAGGCGCGTGCGCAGATCGGAGCACTGGGAGATGCCGGAGTATCGCTCGATGCCATCGCCAGCGATCTACTGGCCGCCGGGGTGAAGGCGTTCGCCGATTCGTACGAGAGTCTGCTGGGTCGCATTGACGTTAAGTTGCAGGCGCTCAGGGTTTAGCGTTCGGGTAAGACTTCGACACTTCGATAGGCGGGCGACAAATTGAGTTCTCATCGGGACCGCGATGCCGTGGCAGAAGCGCTGGGACGCCTGGTTACCGAATCGTTTGCCTCCCGGTTGTGGCAGCGTGATGCCACGCTGTGGCCTGAACCGTCGCCGGGTGGCGACCCGCCAGATCGCACGCTCGGGTGGCTCGATCTACCGGGCCGGTTGCCTTTGCTTGCCGAGAAATTATCCGGCCTTGCAGGCCAGTTATCCGGCGATGGATTCACTGACGCGGTCGTGCTGGGCATGGGAGGTAGCAGCATGACACCGCTGACTCTTCGGGGGATATTCGGCAAGCCGGGCCCGGGGTCACCGGGACTACGGCTTCACGCCCTGGACACTGTGAACCCGGCATCGATCGCCAGTGTGGCAGATTCGCTGGATCTGCCCCGGACACTGTTTTTTGTATCGAGCAAATCGGGTACTACAGTTGAACCGCTTTCACTCGAAGCCTATTTTCGGTCACAGTTGAGCGTCGATGCGGCGGGTTCGGGGTTATCGTCGGCGGGACCGGGTACGGGTAGGCGTAATTTCGTGGCCCTTACCGATCCTGGAACGCCCATGTCGGAACGAGCGAGGGCAGGTGAGTTTGGCACCTGGATGGCGACCCCCGAGGACGTTGGTGGACGGTTTTCGGCCCTGAGCGCGTTCGGGATGATGCCGGCCACGGCCGCGGGGATGGACCCTGGCAGGTTCGCAGACGCGGCAGCACGCATGGTGCAGCAGTGCCTGACCGATTCCACGAGCAATCCCGGTCTCCAACTCGGGGCGTTTATGGCAGCGAATGCGCTGGCGGGTCGGGACAAGGTCACTCTCATCACATCGAACGAGTATGCGGTGTTCGGAATGTGGGTGGAGCAACTACTCGCAGAATCGACAGGTAAAGACGGCAGAGGGCTGATTCCGATTGCCGGCGAGCTTCGGCTTGAGGCTGAAAGTTACGGCAGTGACCGCCAGTTCATCGTTTTCGACAGCTACGACGAGGATTCTAATTTTCGACAGGTGTCAGCGGAACTCGAATCGGCCGGTCATCCGGTGTTGGTAATAAAGGCGTCAGGATCGGAAAAGCACGGGATAGCAGGCGAGTTTTTCAGGTGGCAGTTCGCAACGGCGGCGGCGGCCTCGCTCATGGGCGTCTACCCGTTCGATCAGCCCGATGTCGAGGCTGCGAAGGTGAAGTCACGGGAATTGCTTTCCGACACTGGCCAGAGTCCGGTCACATATTCGCTTGCCGACGCCCTTGAGCGGCTTGAGAAGATCGAAACTCCAGCCTATGTTGCCCTGATCGCGTTCCTGCCCGAATCGCCCGAGTTGACAGCGGCTTTTTCGGGTCTCCGCCGGGTCATATCCGAAAAAACCGGAGTGGCGACGACGTTCGGTTACGGGCCGCGTTATCTACATTCGATCGGTCAGCTGTACAAAGGAGGTCCGCGAAACGCTACAGTATTGGGCTTCGTATCGGGGAAATACGATGATCTGGCGGTGCCCGGCGCGAGTTACACTTTCGGAGAGTTGTCCGCAGCCCAGGCGGCTGGCGATTTTGCGGTAATGACCGAGTATGGTCAGAAGGTTTTGCCCATTCGCCCCGAGGACGGTCGGACTGAGGCGGTGGTAACTGGTACAGCAGGGGCTTTCGGCTAAGACGGAATCCTGAACCGGAGAGCATCAAATGAATGGCTCAGTAAAAGATTCGAATCCTCTTTTTATTGTGGCACTCGACCACCGGGTCGACTTCTGTGCGGAGTTGCTCAATACATCGGGTGACCCATCTGCGGCGGAGCGCGAACAGGCAGCCGATCTGAAGCGCGTCGTTTTCGAAGGAATTACCACTGCTGTTGAAAACGGACTTGCAAAGTCGAATGTGGGAGTGTGGGCCGACGGCGACCTCGGTGAATCTGTGCTTCTGCGGGCGAGGTCGATGTCGATGACTACGGTCGCATCGCCCGGAAGCGGTGCACACACACTCGGCAAGCTGAATATCGATTACACGGGTGTGCAGTTGACATTCAACCCGCACAGCCCAAAAGAGACGCGTAACGAGCTACTTGGTCGGCTGAAAATCGTTTCGGACAGGGCACGTGACGAATCGATGCCGCTGCTGGTTGAACTGGGCGCCATTCCGACTCCGACACAGATCGAAATGTATGGGAGTGTCAGCGAGGCGCGCTCGATGTCGCTGCTTACCGCGGTCCAGCAACTCCAGGACTCGGGGGTTGAGCCGGCAGCCTGGGTTTTCGAGCCAGTCTTCGATGAAACCTACACGGCGGCGATCGCAGCACAGGTGCACCTCGATGATCGGTACAGCTCAAGGATGATGCTGGTCGTTTCAGGCAATCTGGCGCCCGGACACGTCGGACCGGGTCTTTCTGCTGACGAGCAGCAGGTAGTGAAGCTGGCAGCGCGGACTCATGGAGTGGACGGCCTGTTGATCGGTCCCGGTGCGTACTACCGGCACCTGGTACGACTCAACGAAGGGTTGATAGAGCGCACTGAGGCCATCGGTGCGATCGCATCGCATCTGAACGAATCAAACGAGTTGTTTGAGCAGTCGCACGCCGCCTCAAAAGCCCTTTAGCAACTGTACGAGCCGCTCCGCTTACGTCTGCTTATTCCACTTCAAAAGGACGCGTGAGCGCGTTTATTTTTTATCTTGACGGCACTCTTGTTGAAACGGAACGGCTCAAAGCCCTTCCTTATACCGAGGTGTTGGGCCGACTCACCGGGCCGAATACCCCCGACGGCCGCGCAGCTGAACTGTACGAGAGGATTGTCGGGTCGACCGTTGAGATTATGTGTCGACAGATGATTGACGAGTTCAACCTCGCGAGCGCGCTCGGGTCTTCTGATTTAGCGGATGGGGCGGATAGCGAGCACTGGAAAGAGTTGCACCGGTTACGGATGGATGAGTACCGCGAGAACCACGGTGCGCTCGGCCGCCTTCAGGCCAACGCGTACCAACACAATGTTGACCTGCTTGTGCCATCAGAAATCGATCGGGAGGGCCGTTTCCGTGGCTACATCATCGTTTACTGACGAGGCCCGTCGTGTGCTCGATGTGTTCGGTCTGCGCGTACTGTTGGTACGATGTCGTGATTATCGAAGATTCGCCAATCGGCACACGGGCTGCCATGGCGTCGGGTGCCGCGTGGATATGCGTGAGTACCGCATTTTCCCGTCCGGCAATTGAGGCGGCCCCGTGGATCGATCAGCGGTGGACCGTGCACGATCCGGCTAAACTCGGCGAAACTGTTGCTTGTCGGATCGAACTAATAGAACAGGGCTGAATGGCGTTGCCACGCTACTCACCGTGTTGCGGAGTAGAAATATGAAACTCGGGATGGTTGGCCTCGGCCGCATGGGCGGCAATATGACTGAACGACTGTTGGACGATGGGCACGAGCTTGTTGTTTTCGACCCCGATTCTGCGGCAGTTGGCCTGCTCGCCGAAAAAGGCGCTTCACCGGCAGGTTCGCTGGCTGAACTTGTTGAACAGTTGGAGTCGCCGAGGACCATCTGGGTGATGGTCCCGTCGGGCGACATCACGGAGACGACAGTGAACGAACTCGTGGAGTTACTCGACGCAGGCGACACGCTTATCGACGGCGGAAACTCGAACTACAAAGAATCGCAACGACGTGCCGGGCACGCGGGCGAAATCGGTATCGACTTCCTCGATTCTGGCACGAGTGGCGGCGTGTGGGGGCTGGCGAACGGATACTGCCTGACGGTTGGTGGGAACCGGGGGGCGTATGACCGGAACCGACCAATTTTTAAATCGCTCGCACCGGCCGAATCCGATGGCAATCTGTATGTTGGGCCCAGCGGTTCGGGTCACTATACGAAGATGATCCACAACGGTGTGGAGTACGGCATGATGCAGGCATTTGCCGAGGGTTTCGAGCTGCTTGCTGCCAAGACGGATTTCGATCTCGACCTCGGCGCAATAGCCGAGAACTGGAGGCGGGGCAGCGTAATTCGGTCCTGGCTGCTCGATCTGATCGCGGACGAGTTGGAACGCGAGCCAACGCTGGATTCTCTCAGCTCATATGTCGACGACTCCGGTGAAGGCAGATGGACGGTCGATGCCTCGATCGAGCTTGCGGTCCCGGCGCCCGTGATCACTGCCGCATTGCAGATGCGGTTCAGGTCGCGACAGGATGACCCGCTGGGCGGAAAGATGCTGGCCGCGATGCGCAGGGGATTTGGTGGGCACGCCGTAAAAAAGTCGGGCGACTAGGGTCGGACCAACAGGTTGCTGATAACCTTCGAGAGACAGCGACTTTGAGGGGTCTGCAATGACGAACCAGCCATTTCCACCACCGCCCGATTTCGGTGAAATCGACACCCGGATGATGACGGCGCGGGAACTCCGAGAGTTTCTCAACGAAATCTGGGCGTGGGTTCACCAGGCCGAGATGGCGCATGAAGCTGACGCGCCGTCGGAACATTTGATTCAGGAATTACGGCAGCTAATGGCAACAATTATCGCCGAACGGGTGGAGCGGCACTCAGACGAGTCGGGACGGTCGGCAGAGTAGCGGGTCACTCGGCGACAAATGCCAAGATGGCATAAAGGTTTTCAACGTCAACCCGGATCGCTCAGAGATTTCTCTTTCTTCTAAAGACTGGGCGTCAGCGGGCCTGTTGTTGTTGAATTCGCGCGCTCGTTTTTTCCTGTAGTAGGAAATCTTCAAATTCCAGACAATCTTGCGCATCACGAGATACCAGATACCCCACAGCAGAGCAAAAACACCAAATCCTGTCATTACGGAATAGGCAATTTGCCGCCACCAGCTCATGCCGTTTGGCTGTTTGGTCGCGGTTGTGAACCAGTCGAAACTGAAGAATGCGGTGATGTGATCTAGCTGGGTTGTTTTCGCAATAGTGCGCGCAATATCGTGATCCAGCGACGCCGCAATCAGGGCGATCGACAACGATATCCAGACGAGTCCGTTCAATAGCATTGAGTACTGCGATACTCCCCCGCGGGTCCTCAGGTCTTTAATCTCGTATTCAGATCGTCTCTTGTAGCGCTTGTGAGCGGGCTTCTTGGGGTTCCAGCGTCAGAAAACGTTGCTTTTTTCGCGTCCACCCAGCTCTTCGAGCAAGAGCAAGTAGACCTTTTCGATATTGTCCCAGTATCCAGTGTGATCCAGCGCGAGGCTGCCGAAATTATTGACTCGAAGATTCATCGGCTGCGGTATGGGCGGATCGGAATCGGGTGCCACAAGTTTCGCGCCAGTCGCGATATCGAAGGTGACCCAGAGATTCAGCCACTTGATCTCTTCGGATTTTGGAATTGGGTCCAGGTACTTTCGGTTCGACGTCTCTACAACCCTCGTGCTCCATGCCAGGGTCATAATCGAGCCGATGCTGACCCAGGTCTTGATAGTCTCTATCGTCTGTTTTTCTAGTTCGAGCTGTTCACCAATCTCTCCGGCTTTGCTGTCAAGGTCATCCCTGTCCCCTTCGGTCGAAAACGACTCGACACTGGCCGCTTCCAGGACTGCGGCATCTGCTTTATGTTTTTGACGCTCAAGATCCTCGGAATTTTTTCTCAGTTCTGCAAGAGCTTCATAGACGATCAGATTCCCGGTCGAATGAGCAAGAATGACGAGTCGGGCATCGGGGTCGTCCTTCGCGATTTTTCTCAGTTCCCTGAGCAACCCATCTAGCAATCCAGACGACTGTGCTTCGTCCGTAATCACAACGAATATGTCGCCAAGCGATCCGACCACGAATTCTTGCAGTCCGCTTTTCGGGGAACCAATAACCGCGGGTATTCCGGGGATGAACGAAATTAGCTCCAGGACTTTCATAACAAATGGCACTGCCACAGTGATGTGAACCACGAAAAAACCAGTGCAATACCCTGAGCAACAGCTGCCAGAAATTCAAAAATGGAAAACCTGGAGCTGTCGTAGTTGAGTTTGTCCAGTCGATCCTTGTCTTCAAGGGTTGATTGTTTTTTTCGCCGAATAGCAGCTTAATGAGACGGGGTGGCCGACGCACGGCAAAATTCCATACATGCTTGCGGGCACGTGTGGCAACCCATTTGCCTACTTTCCACGAACCTGCCGGAACGAACGAGTCGGTCCACCAGTACTCCT
>Ga0066376_10003668_pt1 | contig 13598 bp, 11 predicted proteins | sample Knorr_S15_td_Bot_FD_77009 | JGI IMG/M metagenome (GOLD analysis project Ga0066376, IMG submission 77009) | Marine microbial communities from Southern Atlantic Ocean transect - Knorr_S15_td_Bottom_ad_5009_LV_A | ecosystem: Environmental > Aquatic > Marine > Oceanic | place: Southern Atlantic... | reverse complement strand
GTCGACTGTGTGATGGTGGCTAAAAACTATATATCGGTGACACCCCTCCATTTCGATCTCACCCATCACCCCTCCATCGAAGTGATCAAAGATTGGGATTTGGACCACTACTAGGCCAGCGTACCCGGCTAGCAGCCGGTGGCAAATTGCAATAACTTTATCTGGCGAGAAACGATACTTTTGGCTTGATGGGCTCTTGCCCAGTTGCCTCCACGGCTAGTGGAATAAAAAACGGGAAGGGCAAAAAGCCCTTCCCGTTTTATTGTGAACGCTTGAATTATTCTGCGGCAACTGTGTCGCGCAGGGCTTCTTTGCGGCTGAGTTTGACTCGGCCCTGTTGATCTACATCAATGACCTTGACTTTGATCTCATCACCTTCCTGAATCTCGTCACTGACATTTTTGATGCGACGGTCGCATATTTGCGAGATATGTACCAGACCATCGGTGCCAGGGAAGATTTCCACGAAAGCACCAAAATCAACGATCTTTTTTACCTTGCCGAGATAGATTTTTCCGATCTCGACTTCCTGCACAAGGTTTTGCACAAACTCAACGGCCCTTTTGGCAGAATCCTCATCTGTGGAGGCGATCGAAACCACTCCATCATCGTTGATGTCGATAGAGACTCCGGTTTTGTCGATGATTTCACGAATGACCTTGCCGCCCGGTCCAATAACATCGCGAATCTTATCTTTGGGCACCGTAATGGTGACGATTCTCGGAGCGTATTGGGACATCTCTTCTCGCGGACTTTGCAGAGCTTTATCCATTTCGCCGAGGATATGCAGCCTTCCTTCTTTTGCCTGTTCGAGGGCCTTGGCCATGAGGTCGTGGCTCAGACCACCAATTTTAATATCCATTTGCAGGGCGTTGATGCCTTTAAGGGTTCCCGTCACTTTAAAGTCCATGTCACCGAGATGATCTTCGGAACCGAGGATGTCGGAAAGGATCGCAACCCGATCACCGTCCTTAATCATACCCATGGCAATACCCGCAACCGGGGCTTTGATGGGAACGCCTGCATCCATCAGTGAGAGCGAACCTCCGCACACGGAAGCCATGGAAGAGGAGCCATTGGACTCAAGAATCTCGGAAACGATGCGGATGGTGTAAGGGAATTTATCTTTATCCGGCAGGATAGGTATCAGGGATCGCTCGGCGAGCATACCGTGACCGATTTCGCGTCGTCCGGGGCCGGATAGAAACTTGACCTCGCCGGTACAGAAGGCCGGGAAATTGTAATGCAGGAAAAAAGATTTGGTGCCCTTATACTCCAAACTGTCGATCCGTTGTTCGTCCGAAGCGGTTCCCAAGGTTGTGGAAACGAGAGCCTGGGTTTCGCCACGAGTGAAAACAGCGGAACCGTGTACCCTGGGCAAGTAGCCGACCTGGATGGTGATGGGGCGGACATCGGCCAGGCCTCGGCCATCCACCCGATAGTGTTTGTCGAGAACCAGGTTGCGCACGATATCTTTTTCCAGGTCATGGAAAAGTTCTTTAATTGCGCCAGCTTTCTCTTCCAGTTCTTCAGGACTCAGCTCGGCCTTGAAGTCTTCTCTGATTTGCTTGATGGTATCGCTACGTTCGTGCTTGCCGGAGATTTGCATTGCTTCTGTAAGCTTGGCCGCAGTCTTTTCGTGGATTTTGCTTTTCAGTTCTTCATCCACTTGTGGTGCTTCCACCACGAGTTTTTCTTTGCCCAGAAGTCCACGTAGCTTGATCTGAATTTCGATCAATTGTTTGATTCTTTCGTGTCCGAACTCAAGGGCCGCCATCATATCGTCTTCGCTGGCTTCATTAGCACCCGCTTCAACCATTACGATTCCATCTGCTGTTCCTGCCATGACCAGGTTCAGGTCGCTATTAGCCGTATCCTCGTAAGTGGGGTTGAAAATCAGTTTGCCATCAACCCGGGAAATACGGGCTCCGGCAATAGGGGTTTCGAACGGAATGTCGGAGATCATCAACGCGGCGGAAGCGCCGGTGATAGCATTGACATCCGGAGGATTGGTCTGATCATGCGAGATGACCAGCGCAACAACCTGGGTTTCGTTTTTGAAAGCTTTCGGGAACAACGGTCGGATAGGTCTGTCGATCAATCGGCAGGTCAGGGTTTCGATGTCTCCGGGCCGGGCTTCCCGCCTGAAAAAGTTGCCGGGAATTTTTCCGGCGGCATAGGTTTTTTCCCGGTAGTCGACAGTCAGGGGAAAAAAATCGATTCCTTCTCGTGCCTGGCCAGCCATGGTAGCAGTCACCAATAGCATGGTGTCACCTTGCCGGACAATGACTGCGCCACCGGCTTGCCGGGCTAAGTCACCGGCTTCAATTGAAATTAGCTTTCCATCTATATCTATTTCTACTTTTTCCATTAATATATCTCCAATATCTTTATTTCCTGCGAATTCAGGATGGGTTGGGCGCGACTATCTGCGTATACCGAGCTTCACAATGATGCTCTGGTAACGGCTAACATCTTCTTTTTTCAAGTGGTCCAAAAGCTTTCGTCGTTTGCTGACTAGCTTGAGGAGTCCGCGCCGGGAATGATGGTCTTTGGAATGGGTCTTAAAATGTTCCGTAAGATAGGTAACGCGTTTTGTCAGTAATGCGATCTGCACTTCTGAAGACCCTGTGTCTTTTTCATGAAGCTTGTAATCAGTAATAATTGTGGTTTTTTGTTCAAGGTTCAGTGCCATGTTTTTTTCTCCAACTCGTTCAATGCAGGAAAACGATTGGAAAATGTTTTCGTAGAGACACACCAACACTTTTTATACTGAGGTGTCCCTGCGAAAACATTCCAATCTCTTTCCATCAAATTCTCAATGTTTATAATGGGTTCTCTATCTGCCTCCGGCGGCTCGTTGGTGGCCAAAGACAATTCTTAGAGATGCCCTAATTAAATCAAAACACGTTTCAATTTAAACGCGATATCTTTTGGACCCATCCGGGCGAACCCGTCATGGTCTACAAGGGGCTCGACGATGGCGAGCACCTTGTTACTGCCGTTGCAAACCCGCATTGCCATCCCTGGTTTAAATTCCCCGGGATAAGCTTTCAGGGAAAACTTAGGCAGGGCATTGCCATGGGAAAGAGAATCAATGAAATCATCATTGATGCGTATTTCCGGAAGAAATTCCAGAACTTTTTCCACAGGAAAAAGCACATCGGCCAGCTTCCCATTAACGCTTGCGCTTTCCAACGCTTCGGGACTGACTGAAGAGTCTTGATCGAACACGCCCACCTGTTTCCGGATCAACCGGGACATATGGGCACCGCAACCCAATTTTTGCCCAATATCATGGCAAAGGGTGCGGAGGTAAGTTCCCGCAGAACAATGAGCCTCAAATTCTACCCGATTTTCGTCCATATTAATAAAATCAATGGAATAAAAATGGATTGAAACGGGTTTCCTCTCGATATTAATACCATTTCTGGCTAATTTGTAAAGAGGAATTCCTTTGCTTTTCTTTGCTGAGAACATGGGGGGAAGCTGTTTTTGCTCCCCGACAAAACTTCTGAGTATGTCCCTGACCTGGGTTTCGGTGACCAGGGAGGGGTTGCCCTCAAAAATGGTTTTCCCCGTAGAGTCCTGGGTGTCGGTGGCCGTTCCCAGAGTCATAGTGCATTGATAATGCTTGGATAAAGGGGAAAGGAACTGAATAATCCGGGTGGACTGGTTCAGGCAGATAGGCAAAATACCCTCTGCCATGGGGTCCAGAGTGCCAATATGTCCGGCTTTTTTAACGCCCAAAATCCTTTTTACCGAGCTGACCATGGCAAACGAGGTGGGACCAGACGGTTTATAGAGGTTGACCACCTGATTCAGAGTGCAGTTCATTGAGTATTCTTGATATTTTTTCAACATGATCGGCATTATCATCCCGCCGGAATTCCAATGCCGGAAGGAATTTTAAATAAAGGTTTTTACCTAAGGTGCTACGGATGAACCCTTTCGCGCTGTTCATTCCTTCCAGGGTATCGGTCTTTTCTTTTTCCGAGCCCATCACGCTAACAAATATTTTAGCGTGTTTGAGATTGTCGGAAAGCTCCACCTTGGTGATGGTGGCGAAGCCTATCCGGGGGTCGTTCAACCCTCTCTGGACTATCTTGGATATTCCTTCATAAATCAGTTCCTGAATTCTATGAGAACGCTTGAATCGCATGCAAACACCTGCTGTATCAAAAATTTTCAGATCCCATGTTCATGGTTTCTGTTTTGCAGTTGGTGATATCGGACAAGTTCATTCGGTCGATAGCATCGACTACCTTTGTCATCAACCCGTCCATGTAAGGGCGGTCGGACCCCACAGCGGAGATTCCGATGTGGAGGCTTTGCCAATTATCCTGGTCTCCAACTTCTGCGACCGACACATTAAAATTATTCTTGAGCCGGTCTTTAATGGCCCTAACGACCCGGCGCTTTCTTTTAGCGACCGGCTTTCGTGCAAATAAAACTTGATGTAGCAACAACCGATTATCATCTTTCATTGCGGAGGTCCGCAGATCAGGAGATGATCTCTTCCATTACGAACGGTTCGATCACATCTCCCAGTTTTATATCCTGAAATTTTTCGATAGACAGGCCGCAATCATAACCAGCGGCGACTTCTTTTACATCGTCCTTAAACCTTCTGATAGACGCGATCTTGGCTTGGTAGACTACCACATTGTCTCGAATCAAGCGGGCCTCTAGGTTGCGTTCAATTTTACCTGACAGAACATGGCATCCGGCAATGGTGCCGACTTTGGGAAGAGTAAAAACTTCCCGGACCTCGGCTCTGCCGATAATCCGCTCTTTGTATTTGGGAGCAAGCATTCCCTCCATGGCCTGCTTCATGTCATTGATGGCATCATAAATAATGCTGTAGAGACGAACATCTACCTGGTCCCTTGTGGCAAGTTTTGTGGCTTGGTCTGTTGGGCGTACGTTGAATCCAATAATGATGGCGTTGGACGCGCTGGCCAGAATAACATCCGACTCGGTGATACCCCCAACCGCGTCATGAATGCATTTGATGCGAACATCCTTGTTTTCCAGGTTCCTGAAGGCCTCCTGGACGGCGAGAATCGAGCCTTGGACATCTGCTTTGATGATCAGATTGAGTTCTTTAATCTGGCCTTCGAGAATCTGCTGGTGCAAGTCGTCCATGGTGATGCGCGTGGATTTGGCCAATTGGATTTCCCGCTTTTGTTGCAGTCTCAGATTACTGAGTTGCCGCGCCTTTTTTTCATCCCGAACTACCATGAAGTGATCACCGGGCTGCGGAACATCCGGCAAACCCACTACCTCTACAGGAGTGGCCGGAATGGCCTGTTTAATTTTTTTGCCTTTGTCATCAAGAAGTGCCCGGATCTTGCCAAAATAGCAACCAACGATGAAAGGTTCGCCGACTCTCAAGGTGCCGCTTTGGACAACCAGGGTGGCGAGAGGTCCGCGCCCTTTATCCAGTTTGGATTCGATCACTACTCCTTTGCCGCGGAGCGACGGGTTTGCTTTCAGTTCCATGATTTCTGCTTGCAGGAGCAGGTTTTCAAGGAGGTTGTCAATGCCGGTTCCCTTTAGCGCCGAGACTTCCACGTAAATTGTTTGTCCGCCCCAATCTTCAGGCAGGAGGCCCAGGTCGGCCAATGCTTTTTTGACCTCATCGGGTTTTGCGTCCGGTTTGTCAATCTTGTTGATAGCGACAAGAATCGGAACACCCGCCGCTTCGGCGTGGTGAATCGCTTCCTTGGTTTGCGGTTTGATTCCGTCATCGGCGGCCACAACCAGAACGACAATATCTGTCACCTGCGCACCCCTGGCCCTCATGGCTGTGAAGGCTTCGTGTCCCGGTGTGTCGAGGAAAGTGATGGGCGATCCCTTGATGTGGGCTTGGTAGGCACCAATATGCTGAGTTATTCCACCGGCCTCAAATTTGGTTACCTCAGTTTTGCGGATGGCATCCAGAAGGGAGGTCTTGCCGTGATCGACATGGCCCATGATGGTCACAATCGGAGCTCTGGGAACATGGTCTTTGGTGTTGTCCTGTTCCTCTTCGGTGAAATCCAGATCAGATTTTTCAATAAAAAGTTCAACCTCGAACCCAAGTTTATCTGCCACCTTGCTGGCAAGGTCAAAGTTTAGAGTTTGGTTGATATTGGCCAGGATTCCAAAAACCATTAATTCCTTAATGATTCCATTCGGAGCACATTTCAATTTTTCTGCCAGTTCCCGTACCGGAATGTTTTCGCCAATTTGAACCAGTTCAAACTTTTCTTCTTCTACGCTAGGTTCTGGGGTTGGTGTGGGAGCAACGGGGGGTAATGTTACCTCAGGGGGTTTAACTTTCGCAACTGGGGGCTTAACTTTTTGGGCCGGGGCCGGTTTTTTCTCGACAGGCTTAGGTTTCTCTTCTTTTTTGATTATTTTGAGGCCGAGTTTTTTTACTATTTTACCTTCCGGTGCTTTCTTGGCTTTTTCTTCTTTGGCCGGCGCCTTGGCTTTTACTGCAGTTTTGGCCTTGGCTTTTGGGGTTGAGGCTTTTTCGGTTTTGCCGGCTGATTTTTTTGCGGCTTTTTTGGCGGCGGTAGATTTAGCCTGGGTTTTGGCGGTTGTGACCTTTACCTTGGAGGGAACCTTGATTTTTATTTTCGCCTTGGCTTTTTTCGCCACTTTTTTCGGAGCGATTTTGGGCGCAAAGAGGTCGCGGATATATTCCGTGGCTTCCCCATCAATGGAACTCATATGGTTTTTTACAGCGATATCATGTTTCTGCAGGGCCTCAATGATCTGATCATTCTGAATATTGAGTTCCAAGGCCAGTTTGTTGATGCGAATCTTAGCCAAATTTCCTCCTGTTATGAGACAACATTTTCTTATGACCCGGAGTCGATAAGCCGTCCACGGGTTTGAGAAAAGTTTTCTGGTCTCGATAGAGTGAGACCGATAGGGTTTGAATTTTAAGCATTTTCAATATTCTCCAGAAGTTGTTTGACCTGTTCCAGAATGGATCGGCCAATCTTCTCATCAATACCTTCCATGGAGAGCAACTCATCCAGTGGGGTAACAGAAAGCTCGGCCAAAGTTTCAAATCCGTTACTGATAAGAGTTTGCAGGACCTCAGGAGGTACTCCTTTTAAATCCTGTATCGGGATTTCTTCCTCCTCAGCCGGTTCGTCCGCGACAGGTTCACTTTCGATGGTTTCTGGCACCGTCTCATCCGGCTCGGATGCTTTAGGGGTTTCCTTTTCAGCCGATTCCTGTGCCAGTTCTACTTCCTTCATATGGGGTTCCACCAAATTCATCAGGGCTTCGGCCTTCTTAGGACCAATGCCCGGTAACAGGACCAAACCTTTTATTCCCCGCTTCATTGCCTCCTCATAGGTGACAACGTTCTCATTGAAAAGGAGGGTCATCACTTTTTCACCCAAACCTTTGGTATTTTTAATGTCATCCAGAAAATCCACGGTGGATGTTTTGCCTGAGGTTAAAAAGGCATGTTCTGCACCCAGTTCCGAACCTTCAGATGGGCCTTTGATATCTACTTTCCAACGAACAAGCTTGGCGGCCAGTCGCACATTTTGTCCTTTTTTTCCAATGGCCAGGGACATTTGGTCTTCGGCCACGATGATCGTCATTTGTTTGTCTTCAGGATTGAGAACAATTCTAGCGACCTTGGCCGGACTCAAGGCGTTTTTGATATAGGTTTCCGGGTCTTCGGAGAATTCGACGATATCTATTTTTTCTCCACGCAGTTCCTGGACAATGGACTGGACCCTCATTCCGCGCATACCAACACAGGCGCCGACTGCGTCAATTTCCCGGTCGTTGGTTCTCACTGCAATTTTGGTACGACCATTGGGTTCCCGAACCACTCCCATGATTTCCACCATTCCCTCGCTGATTTCGGGAACCTCCATCTCGAATAAACGTTTGATCAACCCGATATGGGTGCGGGAAAGGATTACCAACGCATGCTTGGGTGTTTTCCGGACATCCAGGATATAAGCCCGAATCCGTTCTCCACGATTGAAACTTTCCCGGAAAACCTGTTCCCGTCGCGGCAGAACGCCTTCTGCTTTTCCCAGGTCAACGATAAGGTCCCCATGTTCCATCCTGTGAACCATTCCGTTGATCAATTCTCCTTTTCTATCGATGTATTCGTTATAAATCAGGTCTATTTCCGCTTCGCGGACTTTTTGTATGATCACCTGCTTGGCAAGCTGGGCCGCAGTGCGCCCATAATCTCCCATAACCTGCTGGACCAGAACCTGGTCTCCGATCTGGACATCCTCGGAAAATGCCGAAGCGTCCTCCAGGCTGATTTGTTCATCCGCCAGATCGACGGTTTCAACTACCGTTTTTTCCAGGTAAATTTCAACTTCACCGGTGGCCTCATTGAATTCGCTTTGCAACTCAGTGGCCGCAGGATACCTTTTACGTGCGGCAACCTCGACTGCTAATTTCAAGGCGTCAATCAGGATGTCCTTGTCGATTCCCTTATCTCGACTTATCTGTTCCAGAATGCTGATTGTTTCCATGCTCATGGTGCTTATCCTAAATTTCAATAACTAAGTTTGCTTTGGCCACTTGGCTCAACGGAATTTCAAAAGGCTTTCCATCCAAATCTATAAATATGATTTGATCTTTAAAATCAGCCAGGATGCCGGTAAACTTTCTTTTGTTATCAATCGGGGAAAGGCTGTGAAGGCGAATCCGCTTTCCCTTGAATTTCAAAAAATCTTTTTCCCTTTTAAGAGACCGGTCCAGGCCGGGGGATGAGACTTCCAGATTAAAGGGGATTTTGATGGTTTCCTCGACATCAATGAGATCACCAGTCAAGTGGCTGACCTTCTGGCAGTCAGCAACGGTGACACCTCCTTCTTTGTCGATAAATATTCTTAGAATCCAGTTAGGCCCTTCTTTTTTATATTCAACATCAACCAGTTCCAATCCTTCTGCTTCAAGGACGGGCTCTATCAAATCCATGACCGATTGGGCAATCGGGGTTTTTGCCATCTAAACCTCCCACTCCCGTGGGAGGGCGTGGTATCTCTTCATTTGCCTTCATGCCCTACAAGGGTAAAATAAAGATATTGCTAGTTGCCAGCGGAGGTTCTCCACCGCATTTACCTGAAAAAAGTAAAAAAAAAGTGGGCTCAAAGCCCACGATGCAGGACCTGCAATTATCACCCGGATTGTACAAGAACTTGAGGTCTGATTTCAAGGGAAAACTGGGAAGCCTTAAAGACGACTTGTTTTCCTATAAGTCTTTTAAAATACTTGGGATATCTTCAATGACCTGGGGGTAGGGATGTAGGCTGGACTCATTGGTTTTGCGGATTTTGATCTCGACCTGCCCGGCTGAAAGACTTTTGGGGCCAATAATGATTTGCAGGGGAATGCCCATGAGGTCGGCATCTTTCAGTTTGCCACCCAGCCGGTCCGACCTGTCATCAAGAAGGGTTTCGATGCCTGTTTCCTGAAGCCGGTTGTATAGGGTGTCGCAGGCATTTTTCAAATCGCTATTGGAATAATTAACCGGAATGATAATGACTTGAAAGGGAGCCAGGTTTCGAGGCCAGATAATTCCTCTCTCATCATTATTTTGTTCGATGGCGGCGGCGGCGGTGCGCCCGACCCCGATTCCATAGCACCCCATAACCAGTGCATTTTCCTTGCCGTGCTGGTCCAGAAAAACGGCCTTCATAGCCGAAGAATATTTGGTGCCAAGAATGAAAATGTGGCCGACTTCGATTCCGCGTTTAACTTGATACTTTCCATCTTCGCAACGCGGGCAGGGGTCTTTGGCTTGGACTGTCCTGATATCGCCGAATTTTTCGATTTTTAGATCCCGCTGGACTTGAACGCCGGTGAAATGGGTGGAAGGTTTGTTGGCTCCGGTTACAAAATCATGTAGCACGGAAATTTCGTGGTCAGCATAAACTGGAAGATCGAGCCCCACGGGTCCGATATATCCGCGATGCAGTTCGGGGTGTTTGGAAAAGGCTTTTTCTCCCGCCGGTTGTAGCCACTCGCAACCGATCAGGTTTTTCATTTTGACGAGATTGATTTCATGGTCGCCGCGAACCAGTCCTGTTACCAGTCCATTCTCATTTTCAAGTAGAATGGTTTTGACGATTTGCTGAGCAGGAAGGTTCAGGAATCCAGCTACTTCCTTTACCGATTTTTTCCCAGGTGTCTCCACCTCTTTCAGATCCTGTGGTGTGGAAGGAGGTGCGGAGGGGGAAGGCGGTTTTGATTCTGCCATCTCCAGATTTGAGGCAAAGTCGCATGTTTCGCAGAAACCAATTTCATCTTCTCCGGAATCTGCGAGCACCGCAAACTCATGCGAAAAGCTCCCGCCAATGGTCCCCGAGTCGGCCTGAACCTGTTTGAACTTTAGTCCGCATCGGTCGAAAATTTTTGTATAGGCCTTTGCCATCTGGTGATAGGTGTGTTGGGTGTCTTTTTCATCAGCGTGAAAGCTGTAAGCATCCTTCATCATGAATTCCCGTCCGCGCATGATGCCGAACCGGGGCCGGACTTCATCGCGGAACTTGGTTTGAATCTGGTACAGCAAAATGGGGAGCTGGCGATAGGATTTGATTTCCCTTCTCACGATATCGGTGATGACCTCCTCATGGGTGGGGCCGTAGCAGAACTCCCGTCCATGCCGGTCTTTAATGCGCAATAATTCCTTGCCGTAAAAACCCCACCGTTTACTTTCCACCCACAATTCGGCGGGTTGAATGCTAGGTAGAAAAACTTCCTGTCCGCCAATTTGATTCATTTCTTCGCGGATGATTTGTTCCACTTTCCTTAAAACCCGGAGTCCCAGCGGAAGGATGGAGTAAATTCCCGATGCAAGTTGACGGATCATCCCCGCACGTACCATGAGCTTGTGGCTGATAACTTCTGCGTCAGCGGGAGATTCTTTTAATGTTGGAATAAAAAGTTTTGAAAAATGCATACGCCGATACTTTTCCCGCTAGTTAATACTGGTAAAGAGGGACAGAAAAGTTAAAAAAATGTATATGCTGATATTTTCCCCGCTGGTTAATGCTGGTAAAGAGGAAGGAAGATTTTATGCGGTAAAAGATTTTTGAGCAAGGGCAATATGATCCGCATTGTGAATTTCCAGCCAGCCTTTATGGATTTCCATATAGTGGACGGCGAAGCCCCGGTCGATCATTTCCTGAATGAGGTCTGTGAAATTCAGTTTGGAGATATCCTCAGACTCCTGAAACCGGCCGGTGAAATTGTTGACCACATCGCTATAGGTTTCGAGAAATTGCTCAGCACCAGTTTTGCTGAATCGGGCAAGCCCTATGAACTCGTGAGTTGCGGTTTCTGGATTTATCTTGTTGCCAATATTTGCTACCACATTTTCACTGATGAAGCGGATCTCCCGGCGGGCAGGCTTGTGGTGGTTCTTGCTGATAATATAATCGAGGATGTTTCCCTCCTCTGGCTGGTGATATTGGGTTGAATTATCGGCGACCAGTACAATATCTTCCTTGCACTCCATAAGCTTTTTGAGGATATGGTCTTCCATGAGGATGTCTGCGTACAGCATAATAAATCCATTGGTCATTTTCTCCTTCGCAATCAGCAAGGAATTGAGCAGGGACCCTTTCTGGTAGTTGGGATTTTCCAGAATATTAATGCCCTCTGCATGCAGGTTGTCCTTACCATATCCCGCGATGAGTGTGATGTCCGCGAGGTTGGCGTTGCTGAGGCTTTGAATCTGGTGATCGATAAGGGTTTTGCCACCAATTTCCAGCATGGCCTTGGGCTTGCCATTCAAAATTTCCTTGAAGACGGGGTCTTCCCCGGCGGCAGGAATGATCACCGGAATATTGCTGGTTTGTTCATCCTGCTGGTCTTTTTCCTTGACGTCCAAAAATCCTACGGTTTTAAAAATCTCCCGGACAGGAGCGCATAAGGGATCAGCTTCCAAAGACCTCTGGTTGCGAAGGAGGGTCTTTGCGGTTTCCATCATCGCCAGGTAGGCACTGCGTAAAAGGTGATTGGCGTAAATAATGATGTTGAATCCGGCAGAACTCAGTTCATCCTCGGTGATCTTGTTGTAAGTGGTGGGCACGCACACCAGCGGTTTTTTTAGATTGAGATCATTCAAAACAACCTGATATTTTTCTGCAAACTCCAGGATTTCGTCTGGATTTTTGGACTTGGAGTGGATCATGATTCCATCGACTCCGGCTTGAAGATATTTCCTGGCCCTGCTCAGCGCATCTTCCATGGATTTTCCGGCAATCAGGCTTTCAATGCGGGCGATGATCATAAACTCACTGCTTTTCTGAATGCTTTTTCCCCGCCGGATTTTCTGGGCAAAGACTTCCGGTTCCTGAAGGTTTTGCTGGACGCCGGCCTCCAGGCTGTTGCGTTTGGGAAAAACTTTGTCTTCTATAATAACCGCAGACACACCGGCCCGCTCAAGCTTGGAGACGGTATATTCGAAGGCGTTTGCGTCCCCTCCCGTATCGCCGTCAACGATCATGGGTTTGTCGGTCACAGCAAGGATTTCGTTGATGGACTGAAGCCGGGAGTCAAAGGTAACGACCTCGATATCGGGGTGGCCTTTCGAAGCTGAGTCGGTGAGACTGCTTTCCCAGATGGCATCAAACTGCCGGACAACGGCTTGCCCATCCGATTCCCCAGTCACTTCAGCCATATTAGCGATGATGCCGCTCAATCCATTATGGGCTTCAAGCACCCGAACGATTTTACCAGTCTCCAGAAGTGCCTTGAGTTTTCCCCGGCGTTGTTCTGGGAGAATATTGTTAAGAAGGGTCATGATTGGGCTCCAGCAGTTTTGTCGGCTGCGATTTTTTCTCGTATCCAGTCAGCGACATAGATATTGTCCAGGTCAAACTTTTTCAGGGTATTCAAAATAACGATCATATGTTCTTCTTCTGGCAGGTTTTTATCCAGGATAATAAGGTCCTCGCCATTGAGTTTGCAGTAGCCACTTTGTACGGAGAATTCTTGATCATTGAGATTAGCGACTTCAATCCTTATGGATAATTTCTCTGCGGCTTCCTTGAGATCCCGGATACGGCTCTCAATATTTTGCATAATAGAAGTTATTTGGGGTTCAGGTAATGATTCGCATAATGTCATTGTAAAATGCGAACACCATGAGACCGAGCAACATGAAGAGGCCGACCTGTTGAGCCCGTTCCCGGTTCCTTTCGCTAATGGGTTTTCCTTTGAGAAGCTCTACCAGGAAAAAGAAAATATGGCCTCCATCCAGAACTGGAATTGGCAGAAGGTTGAGCAGGCCCAGGTTAATGCTCAAAAGTGCGGTCAAGCGGATGAGTTCGCTGAAGCCTTGTTCCGCCTGCTCCCCATAAATTTGAAAAATCAGGATGGGACCTCCGATGGAGTCGGCGGGGATGGATCCCGTAATCATTTTTTTTATGCTAACGGCGATCAGATAAACCAGTCGCCTTGTTTCATCAACGGCTCTTTTTAAAGCTCCAAAAATGCCATATTTTTCCTTTACCATTTCCCCAGCCATGCCGATGCCGAGCAGACCGATTTCTACGCTTTTGCCTTTAATGTCCTTGACGACTTTGGCTTCCGGGGTCAGC
>Ga0066376_10003664_pt1 | contig 13602 bp, 12 predicted proteins | sample Knorr_S15_td_Bot_FD_77009 | JGI IMG/M metagenome (GOLD analysis project Ga0066376, IMG submission 77009) | Marine microbial communities from Southern Atlantic Ocean transect - Knorr_S15_td_Bottom_ad_5009_LV_A | ecosystem: Environmental > Aquatic > Marine > Oceanic | place: Southern Atlantic... | reverse complement strand
TGCGAATGTCAATCGGGCGCCTGGCCTGACCGGTACCGGGCCGGCACGGGGTGTAACGGACCCGGTCCCGATCGACCGCTATAAGTCGGAACTGTTGCGTTGACGGATTGGGTGTCGAGCAGCGAACGTGTTGAGGTGAAACTTCGCAACTGTGATGAATCCTCTTCGTTTGTGTGGTACCGGTTCCCGCCAGAGGTGATCATGTTGGCTGTGCGCTGGTACCTGCGTTACGGGTTGTTCTATCGCCACATCGAAGAGCTCCTCGATGAACGCGGAATCGAAGACGACCACGGCCGCATCGAGGCGAGGCTGAGACCGATGCGCTGCCAGCGAACAGAGCGCAGCGCGTCGATCGTGATTCGTGGTCACGCGTTCATCCAGAATCTTCGGCGGAGCCACTACAAACTAGTAGTCCAGCCAGCTACGACCGTCTACGACTCACGGCAACTCTCGATGAACTCTCCAAAACGATCTGACCTAACACCGACACCAATCCAGTGAGCCGCTCCCATCAATCAACGCAGCCGTGTCCGTAGCACCAGATAACTGCCCCTCCCGCGGCACTGACCAAGCACCAGACAGGTAGACAGACATGCGCATTGGACTGATCCAGATCACCCAAGAAACGAGCAGCTTCAACCCGACGCTGACTACGTTCGCCGACTTCGAGTCGTTCGGGATCTACGAAGGCCCCGAGATGCTCGAGCGTCTGCACTCTGCAGGCCCTGTAGGTGGTTATCTCGCCGGCATCCAGGAGTCAGGGATCCAGGTCGAGACCGTTCCCATCATCCGCGGGGCCGCACGATCTGGCGGTCGGCTCTCGACCGAAGCGTTCGAATTCTTCGACAACAAAGTTCGAGACGGGCTCCGGATTGCAGGCGAGCTCGACGGGCTGGTGATGTTGCTGCATGGAGCGGCCTCGGCTGAGGGGCTCGACGACGTGGAGGGTGCCCTGCTTCGGACAGCCCGTGACGTCGTCGGGTCGTCGTTGCCCTTGGCGTTGATGCTTGATCATCACGCCAACGTGACCCAGAAAATGATCGACCACTCCGATCTCATCGTCGGATTCCGCACCCAACCCCACGATCAATTCGAGACAGCGCAGGCCCTGACCGAGCACGCCGTGCAACTCTTCGCAGGGAAGATCAAACCCACGACTGCTTGGCGCAAACTGCGGATGCTCACCCACCAAGAGCAATACCTCACCTCGGGTGGCCCAATGAAGATGCTGTTCGACCGGGCACGGGAGATGGAAATTGATCCGCGAGTATTGACCGTGTCGCCGTTCCCGATGCAGTGCTGGCTCGATGCTGACGAAGGCGGGTGGGCGATGATCGTCGTGACAGACGACGAGCCGTCACTGGCCGAGACCCTTGCCGATGAGTTGGCCGAACTGGCCTGGTCGATGAGAACCGAGTTCCAGCGCACAGAAAGTGTGCCCGTTGATCAGGCCGTCATCGCTGCCGATCAGGCGGAGGACGGACTTGTCATCCTCAGCGACACGGGCGACTCGGTGCTGGGCGGCTCGGGAGGAGACAGCACGGTCATCCTCGAGGCGATCTTACGGCTCGGCATTCGGGGGCGCGCACTAATTCCGATGATCGATCCTGTGTCCGCTCGCCAGCTGGCGCAGGCCGGCTCCGGAGCGACGGTGACGCTCGAGCTGGGTGGACGCTCTGCTCCATTTTTCAGTCCTCTCACTGTGACCGGCGTCGTACGAGCCGTCTCCAGTGGGGTCGTGGAACTGGCCGATCACGCCGAGACCGAGATCGACATGGGGCACACGCTCGCCTTCGACGTCGGCCCCGTGACACTTCTGGTGACCGAGTACGCGGGCGTCGCCGGCATCCACCCGGCCGTCTACCGCCATGTCGGGATCGAACCCGCCGACTTTCAGATTATCGTTATGAAGACCGCGTCCAATTTCCAATACATGACCCCACTCACTTCCACGATGATTAGAGTTGCTACGCCCGGCCCGACACAATCCGACATTGCCGCTCTTGCGTGGCAGCGGATTCCCCGACCATGCTTTCCCATGGAGTCACTCACAACATGGCGCGGCTGAACCCACCCCCGAACGTGTTCGATCTGTCGGGTCGCGGCGCAATCGTCACCGGAGGCGGCACCCACCTCGGCAAGGCCATGGCCAGAGCCCTGGCCACGCACGGAGCACGCGTTTGCATCGCCGGACGACGCCCCGAGATCCTCGCCGACGCCGTCGCCGAATTTAACGCCGATGGGCTCGATGTCACGTCGCGTGTCTTGGACACCACCGACGCTAACCAGGTCGATCACATGGTTGATGAGACAGCCGCCGAACTGGGAGGCCTCTCGATCATGGTCTGCAACGCCGGCGCCTCCGCCGAGGCCCAGTTTCCACCCGATCAACCCATTCAGACCTTTCTCGACACGCTCAATTCGCATCTCGTCGGAACGTTCTCGTGCGCACAGGCTGCAGCGCGGTCCATGCGCGGTGCTCAGATCGGCGGATCGATCATCACGATCTCATCCATGCAGGGGTCGGTGGCATCCGACCCTCGGTTCTATGCAGGGCTCGGCATGACCTACCGCTCGGGTCCCGCCTATCAGTCGGCGAAGGCGGGCATCATCGGCCTCACTCGCAATCTCGCGGCAGAGCTGGGGCCGTTGCGTATTAGAGCCAACTGCATCAGTCCTGGCTTCATCCCGAAGGACACCGCCAACCCAGACTTCGTCGAGCGAGGACGCCACGGCAATCCGCTCGGCGTCATCGGAAAACCCGATGACCTCGCCGGCGCCGTGCTGTTGTTGGCCAGCGATGCCGGGCGATTCATCACGGGGCACAACCTGATCGTTGACGGTGGTTGGTCGATCTGGTGACCACGTTGTGTCTGGAGTCTCAACGATAGGTCGCTCCGCTCCTTCTCATTCCTCACCGAACCCTTGTAACGATTGGTCGCAGTTCGCCTATCGGCTCACACTCCTGGCACGACGTAGCGGTTGGTTGTCGTCGGGCGCTCGGGTGAGTACTTGACCGGCGAGAGCACTACCGATGCCGTCGGGCGTGACGGCGATCTCCCCGTTTACGAGCACCCACCGAATCCCCTCCGGCGGATTCCGTTCCTGGTAGGTGGCGCGATCGTTGACCGTGGAGTGGTCGAAGATGGTGATATCCGCCCAGTAGCCAGGCTGGATCCGACCTCGACCGGAGAGTCCAAATCGATCCGCCGGAACCGCTGTCATCTTCTTCACTGCAGTCGGGAGATCAAATAGCCCTTCGTCTCGTCCATATTGGCCCAAGACCCGCGGGAATGCTCCGACCAGCCGAGGGTGCGGGACACCTCCGTCTTGGGGGATTCCATCACTGCCGATCATCGCCCGCGGATGTGCAAGCACCGTGCGCATCTCGTTCTCATCGATCTCAAAAATTACACACACCGTTTCGTTCGCGCGGGGGCCGGCAATGATCTGCCGGGTCACATCTTCGGGACGGCAACCCTCGGCGGTCGCGATCGCAGGCACACGGCGACCTTCGAACTGCGGAAAATCCGGGCAGTGGACGATCTGTACGAACTCGAGTCGGGCGACGTCGACATTAGCGGGGTCGAAGTACTGCTCGAACGGGCCTGATCCTGCCGTGTACGGGTACACGTCAAAGCCGATATCTAGGCCCCCTTGATGCGCTTCGTCGATCCTGGCGAGCGCAGGTGCCACGAGACCCCAGTTGCTCTGACCGGCCGTCTTGAGATGTGAGATCTGCAGCCCTGCACCTGATGCACGAGCAATGGTCAAGGCCTCGTCGATCGCGTCGATCAAACCAGCTCCCTCGTCGCGAATATGGGTGCAATACAGTCCGCCGCTATCGGCGGCGGCGGTTGCGATCTCGACCAGGTCCTCGACGACGGAGGATCTGCCAGGTTCGTAGATCAACCCGGTTGAAACACCGAGCGCACCCTCCTCCACCGATCGACGTACATGATCAACAACCTGTGTTCGATGCCGACGGTCGGGCCGACGATCAACCTGCGGATCGACATGCCGGCTCACGGTATTGTGGCCGACGAACGTGGCCATGTTCGTGCCCATTCCTTGTGCACGAAGCGTCTGCGCATACGTGATGAACGAGTCCCAGGGGCCATCGATTGAGAGAACATCTGGCGACGTCTGCCCCGGGCGATGCGGGAACGCGCTGAAACCGCAGTTGCCGCAGATGACGGTGGTGACACCCTGCAGGAGTTTTTCGCGGTTGAAAGGATCTCGCCTGAGTTGCATGTCGTCGTGGGTGTGTGCATCCACGAATCCCGGGGCCACTACCAGCCCAGCCGCATCAAGGTTTCGTTTCGCTGCGCCCACGTCGCCGACCACGAGGAGCCGACCGCGATCGATTCCCACGTCGGCAACCCGAGGAGTGCCACTGGTGCCATCGACGACCAAGCCATCACGGATCGCCAGATCGATCATCCGAACGACACCAAGCTCCGAGCCGTCACCCAATCGCTGCGATCATGCATCTACTACACCACCCTCGGTCCGGCGTCACGATCCTCGTAACCTATTCCCAACAGCGAGGAGGCATCGGCGAGATTTCGGCCAACCAATGCGGGCACGATGGCGGCGGGTAGGCGAACACGGCGATCCAGGCCGATTTGGAAGATGCGCTGATCGACGTGTCGATGATCGCCATACGGTGGATCTCCGCAGCGGTGAGACCCCCGCAGTTATCAGCAATTTGGGTCTCTATGACTCTCCTTTGCCGAACACCGAAGGTCAGTCGGCGGAACAACTCTTGTCCGTCGCTCCAACTGCTTGTCGAAACATCCCTAGTGTGAGACGCCACAACGGAGGTTCCACCAATGAAGCTCGGTCGAGTCCGCCATCGTGCGGCCGTATATCTCGCCCGTATCGAGGACGGCCACGCCGTTCTACTCGAACCAGAGTCAGATACGCCACGCGCCGACGTCATGGTCGACGCCATCGCAACACGAGCCGAACTCGACGGTGTCGGCCCCCGAGTATCGCTGGACGGCGTCGAACTTCTAGCGCCGGTTCGACGCCCAGGCAAGATCGTCGCGATCGGGTTGAATTACGCCGACCATGTCGGAGAATCCGCAATGGAACTGCCAAAAGCGCCGCTGATCTTCTCCAAGCCATCGTCTGCGATCGTCGGTCCGGGCGAACCGGTGCGGTGGGCGGGTGCGGACTGTCGGGAAGCCGACTATGAAGCGGAACTCGCCGTGGTCATCGGGTCGACGGTAACCGGTGTGGTCGACAACCCGCTCGAACACATATTCGGGTACACCTGCTGCAACGACTTCTCCGCTCGTGACGCACAGTTCGGTGATGGGCAGTGGGTGCGCGGCAAGTCGTTCGACACGTTCTGTCCGCTCGGCCCCTGGATCGTCTCTCCCGACGAGTTCGGCGACCCCCAAGACCACGCGATCGGGATCGACGTCACCGACCCTGACGGAGCGACGGCTCGACTACAAGACGGCAATACCAGCGACATGATCTTCGGCGTCGCCGAGATCATCACCTATGTCGCTCGGTTCATCACACTCGAACCCGGTGACGTCATCGCCACCGGTACCCCCAACGGTGTCGGGTTCGCTCGCAAGCCGCCTCGGTACATGGGAGACGGCGACGTGATGACCGTGTGGATCGATGGGATTGGCGAGTTGACCAACCCATGTGTGGTCGACTGATGACGACCGACGGCACACCCGTACGACTCCGCACCGCCCACTGGTACGACGGGCGAAGTCGCGACAACTACATCCATCGCAGCTGGATGAAACGTGGCTTGCCCGACGATGTGTTCACCGGTAAACCGATGATCGGGATCTGCAACTCGGCGTCCGAGCTCGCACCGTGCAATCAACATCTCGACCAACTGGTCGAGCATGTCAGGCGAGGGGTGTGGGAGTCGGGCGGCGTGCCCCTCGAGTTCCCGGTCACATCTCTCGGAGAGACCCAGATCCAGCCGACGTCGATGTTGTTGCGAAATCTAATGGCCATGGATGTGGAGGAGTCGATCCGCGCCAACCCGATCGATGGCGTCGTCTTGCTGGCCGGGTGCGACAAGACGACCCCGGCAATGGTGATGGGCGCTGCGTCGGTCGACCTTCCCGCCATCATGGTGACCGGCGGTCCGATGCTGACCGGCCGGCACGAGGGACGCGCCCTCGGCTCCGCCACCGATATGTGGCGGATGAGTGAGGAGGTACGGGCAGGCACGCTGAGCGAGGAAGAGTTCCTCGCAACAGAATCGGTGATGACCCGCAGCGCCGGTCATTGCAATCCGATGGGCACGGCATCCACGATGGCATCGATGGTCGAGGCACTCGGCTTCACGTTGCCGGGCAACGCCGCGATTCCCGCGCCTGACGCCCGCCGCTCTCGCCTCGCCCACCTGAGCGGGCGTCGCATCGTCGAGATGGTATGGGAAGACCTGTGCCCGTCGGCGGTTCTCACCCGGCCGGCCTTCGAGAACGCAATTCGGGTGCTGTCTGCCGTGGGTGGGTCGACCAACGCCGTCATCCATCTGCTGGCGATCGCCGGACGCGTCGGAGTGGATCTCACACTTGATGATTTCGACCGGGTCGGGTCCCACCTGCCGTTGCTCGCCAATGTCATGCCGGCAGGCGAATTCTTGATGGAGGACTTTTTCGAGGCCGGCGGGATCCCTGCAGTGATGGCCGAGCTCGCCGACGTTCTCGATGGCGACGCGTTCACCGTCACCGGTCGGCCCATACACGAACACTGGGCCGGCCACACGAGCTGGAACCGCAAGGTGATCCGAACGATGGCCGACCCGATCATGCCAGAGGCCGGCATTGCGGTATTGCGCGGCAATCTGTGTCCGCAGGGTGCAGTAGTCAAACCGTCTGCCGCATCGCCAGAGTTGCTGACTCACACCGGACCAGCCCTAGTGTTCGACACGATCGAGGACTTCAAGGCCCGTATCGATGATCCAGATCTCGATGTCACCCCCGACACCGTCATGGTGTTGCGGGGATGCGGCCCGAAGGGCTACCCGGGAATGCCAGAGGTCGGGAACATGCCGCTGCCCGCCAAGCTGCTCAAGCAAGGTGTGACCGACATGGTGCGGATCAGCGACGCCCGCATGAGTGGTACCGCCTACGGCACCACCGTCCTGCACACCGCGCCTGAGTCGACGATTGGAGGCGCGCTCGCCCTGGTCCATACCGGCGACATGATCACACTCGATGTGCCCGGGCGCCGACTCACTCTCGACATCGACGACGCCGAACTCGATCGCCGCCGGGCTGACTGGCAAGCGCCCCCACCGATTGCCACGCGCGGCTGGTACCGCCTCTATATAGACCACGTCACGCAGGCTGACACCGGGTGCGACCTAGATTTCTTGATCGGATCGAGCGGTTCCGTCATCTCGCGGGAAAGTCACTGATCCTCGTCAACCCTCATCTCGCCTATGACTAAGAGCGCTCTCCAATAGGCAACCCGGTCACTCAGTAAGCCGTCATGGAAGCTGGGTTCGCCCACGATCGGTCCCACCTATCGGAGCGCGCTATTAGCGGCCCGGTTGACTTGTTCGGATCGCCTTGTTGGCGACTTTCTTGGTGATCAGGCGGGTCTGGCGTAGAGGGCGGTGATGCGGATCAGGTTGTAGACCGCTGTGGGCATATTAAACCAGGCTCGGTTGCGGTCTTGGCCGATGTAGCGGAGCTTGCGTCCTCCGGCGATTGTTTTGACCCAGCCGAAGGGCTCCTCCACGCGTTTGCGTATTCGCTGCGAGACGTGATGGCTGGCGTGTCGGATGGTGCGCCCGTTGATCACTGAGCGTCGGTTGGTGGTCTTGGGTGCGACAACCCCCACAGCTAAGCGGTAGGCGCTCGGTACCTGCTGGTCAACGGCAAGTCAGTCGGAGCCAACAATGAACACACCGGCAAACTTCCCGGTCGGGTTCTCGCTGCCTGAATCGCGCCGCATCATGTTTGACACGACGCGGACTTGAGCCGTCAGGTAATCCGTTTGCCGCGGTCGGCAGCGCCGGCGTAACCGATCTGCTCCTGCAAGGCGATCATATGGCGAGCGTTCTCGACGTCGCCGTCTGCCATCACCTCGGCGGCCGGCTGCAAGTGCTGGAAGTGGCCGAATCGATCCTCGCCGGCGACGAGATGGGCAAACGTTGTCTGGCCGGACACCTGCTTCATCGACGGCGTGACATACCGAATCACCAGTCCGATCCGACGGTGTGCCGAGGAATTCGGGTTCGAGGCGTGGAAGAGGTGACCGTGATGCAACGACATATCGCCCGGTTCCAGAATCGCGTCAACGGCTTCGGCCTCGTTCACCTCGAGCGAGATCTCCTGACCTCGCGACAACATGTTCGACTCATCGAACGTATCGCTATGACCGACGATCTCACGCTGGTGACTGCCCGGGATGAACCGCATGCAGCCCTGATCCGGCGTGGCCGCAGTCAGCGCCACCCACGCCGTCACCTCCGAGGCGCCGTCATACCCCCAATATGTCAGATCTTGGTGCCAGCTGACGAAGGCCGGCGTCTCGGGTTCCTTGATAAAGAAGTTGGCGCCCATCACCAAGAGATCATCACCCAGGATCGCCCTGACCGGCCCTAGTAGTGACGGGAGACGCATGATCTCGTCGACGAACGGGAGCACGCTGCTGGCGAATCCCTTCACGATCCTGCTGGCAACAGCGTCTTCTGCATAGGCCGCCTCGACCGATTCAAACATCGCTCGATGCTCGGCTGCCCGATCGGTGGTCATCACCTCGAGCGGGAATATGTAGCCGTCACGCTCGTACGCCTGTCGTAACTGCATGTGCGCCACACTCCGTGTCGCCGTGTCTACAACTCGCGGAGTGCCTGTTCGGCCGCCGCCAGGGTCTGCTCGATCAGGGCGTCGTCATGTGCGGCCGACACGAACCATAAGCCTCGACTGGTCGGCCTGACTCCGTGGTCTTGGAGGCTCTCAAGAAAGCGGGCGAGCAACGCACCATCCGAGTTGGCCGCAAAGTCGGAGGGCGACGTAACTGGCTCGGGTCTCCCGAAACGGGTCTGGCACAAGCCGCCGCCGACGTGATCGACCGCAAGTTCGACATCGAGGCTCTGACCGAGTTGGCGCAGACCATCGATGAGACGTCGCGTGAGGCGCTCTATCTCGGGATACGGGTCGGTGTCGATCAGTACACGGAGGGTTGCGATCCCGGCTGCTACCGAGGAGACACCCGTGTTGTAAGTACCGGAATGGTTGACCTCTCCGCGGCCGACGCCGGCCAGTAGCTCGGTGGTGGTTCCGAGCACGGCGAGCGGGAATCCCGAAGCGATCGCTTTGGCATAGATCGAGATGTCTCCATGGATGCCGTACAGGCCTTGGGCGCCGGTCAATCCCAATCGAAACCCCGTGATCACTTCGTCAATGACGAACAGAGCATCATGCTGGTGGCACAACTGCTTGACACTCTCGAGATAACCGGCCGACGGCGGAATCAGACCGGTGTTGCACATCACCGGCTCCATCAGCACGCAAGCGACATCACCGGACTCAAGCGCCTGGGCGACCTGCCCGATGTCGTTCCACTCACAAAGGATCACATCGGAGGCAGCTGAGACAGACTGCCCCGAAGTAAGCGGGACGAGCCCCATCGGCTCTGGGGTCACGCCCATGTTCACGAACAGCGGATCGAGCCAACCGTGGTAGTGGCCGATGAATCGTACGACCTTGTGACGTCCGGTCGTTGCCCGGGCGATCCGGACGGCCAACAGATCCATCTCTGTTCCGCTCATGCCGGTCCGGATGCTCTCGATCCACGGCAAGGAGCCGACGAGAATTTCCGCAAATTCGGCCTCGAACCGGTTCTGCCCAGCGAACAGCTGGCCAGTCGAGAGCGAGCGCTGGACAGCGGCGGTCACTGCCGGGTGGTTGTGACCGAGCACCATGGGGCCCATGCCGGCGGCGTAGTCGATGTAGACGTTGTCGTCGACATCCCACAGCAGAGCGCCGTCACCACGTGCGAACGTCAGAGGCACCGGCGTTCCGTGCAAACGGACATTCGAGTTGACGCCACCTGCAATCACGGCCGAGCGCCGGGCGTGCTCTGCTCGGCTCTGGTCGTAGCGGCGTTTAGTCCCGGGTGCCATTTGCTACCTTCGTACTCGCTAGTGATTTAGGACGAACTCGCCAGGGTTGATCATCGACTCACACGCGTAACAGGGTCGCATCGGTGATCAGTCCTAGCGTTCTCCCGATCCAACCATGTCGAAACCATACCATCTACCGCAATATCAATTTCAGCCATTGGAACTCCGTCCTGAACCCTCCGCAATTGGCGCATGGAAACCAACGGTCGACGACTAGTTGGAGAGTATCCGGAGTGCCGATGTTGTCGGTCGTCTGGGCATCAGACACTCGGCGTCCGGTTTGCGGTCGTACTTGCGTTCACAGGGACACGATCTCGTCTCGGACCGATATGAGGACGAGTTGGATGTGACCGTCGAAGTCCCTCTGGTGCGTCGCCACCCTTGATCGGGGCGGCGGTCGCTCTACTTCGGGAATCAGATCAGCGTTGGTGTTGCAGGCTGTCGGACGCCGAAGCTGAGATGTTGATTCGAGAGCTGACCGACAACGCCTGTCGACCGAAATTCCAGTATCGGCACCAGTGGCGGGCAGGAGATGCTGTCCTCTGGTACAACCGGCGGGTGCTGCACGATGACGCGCCGTACGACATGGCTGCTGAGACCCGCCTCATGCACCGCACCACCTTCGAGGAAACCGAGCCCATCTGATCGACGACGCGTTGACCTCCAACTGTTGACCAAACTGCGGTGGAACGCTCTACTCGTCGCTGGTGGCCAAACACACGACGAGGTCGTCGCGGATCACCGGCGGCCGTCGCTTCACCGCCATCACCCAGGCCTCGTAGTGGGCCTGTATCTCCTCGAGAACCTGGCCGCCGGTAGTGACCACCATTCCGAGCAGTTGACCTGCTTCGACCTTCGCTCCACTCACCAGATCCGTCACGAACATGCCAGCGTGGCGAACGGAAATCATGTCACGATCCAGATCGCCATCACCGGTGACGTGGATCGCGGCGCGAGCCGGATCGGGCGGTGCGATAGCGACCATGTCCATCATGGCGAGTACACGTTGAACGCCCGCAACGTAGGCTTCGACCGAGGCGGGACTCATCGACCCACCGCCTGAACACTCGACGTATATGGCCTGATCGACGACACTGACGGTGCGGCCTTCGGAGCGACCGGGATGACGCCACACCAAATCTGCGCCGAAGGCCAACGCGGCCTGTTTTGCGAGGCTGTCGGTCGTGGCCGTATCTGCTTGGTAGCCGGCCATAAATGGCATGTCGTAACCCTGTCCAGACGTGTGAAGATCGATCAACAAGTCTGCGCCGGAGAGCACTTCAGTGAAGATGTGGTGGGCGAGCTGTTGGGTGGGACGACCGATCGAATCGCCCGGAAACAGGCGGGCCAGGTTGCCCCCGTCGATGACGCTCGTGCGACTGTCAGCCTTGAACGCCGCCTCGTGACAGACGGGGACGACGTCGACACTGCCGCGGGTCAAACGGGTGTCGTCTGATGCCAACCGGCCCGCTGCCAGCACGCCTTGGGTCTCGTCGCCGTGGACGCCACCGAGGATCACAACGCGCGGGCCTGGTGCGGCGGCTTCGGCAGTCCAGACATCGAATCCGCCGGCGGTGCCAGCCGAGACCCTTCGCTGCATTTGGTTGATCATGGTGAGGCTCCGGGTTCTGCGAGTACGGATTGGATGTCATCGGCGTTGATATGACGCGGACGGTGCCCTCGCCGAGTCCTGCGGCTGATACGGCGTCTTTGCGTCCGGTCCCGGACAAGATCACGATCACATCGTCGTCTGCCGATAGTTTCCCACGTTCCAGGTCGCCAAGAACCCCCGCCGGTGCGGTCGCACCCGCTGGTTCGACGAACAGCCCCTCTTGAAGGGCGAGGATCCACCGCGCGTCCCAGGCCTGTTGGTGGGTCACCCTCGACCGCATGTCCCCCACTCTCCATGATCGCGGTGGTGGCGTCGAGGTCAAACAACGCCGGTACCTGAAGGCCTGAGATCATGGTGGTGAGGGCACTGTCGGTCGGGTCGAACGTGCCTGCCAGCGCTCGATTCAAGGTCTGGCAGCCGTCGGGTTGCACTCCGATCAAGCGCGAAATCATGTTGCCGAGGCCCAGGCGCTTACAGCCCCGCCAGATCGACGCCAGCAGGCCGTCCCCGCCGAGTGGGATGTAGACAGCGGTCGCCGTCGACCATTGTTCGATCAGCTCGTAAGCAATTGTTTCAACACCCCGCATGGCTTCGGCGGCGTAACGGCACCGGTGAGAAACGCCAGCCATCCTTGGTCTGCCACCATCGTGGCGATCCTCTGTACCACGGTTTCCACTCACTCGAACGCTGTGCCCAGTTCGGTGACAATGCTCGCTCGAGCACCGTGGCCAAGCTTTACTTCAACCTGCCATCGACGATTCCGGAAACCTTGAGCAACATGACGAGGAAATCTGCTCGAGCGCCATAGGCCGCGATAGCCGTACAACCATTGCCCGAGGATGTGCCGACGGCCCAAGCAGTTCGACTTTGGCAATGATTGCTATCGCCAAAACCGCCATTCGACCCTTGAGTGAGCTCGTGGGATTCTGATATTCGGCCTTGAAGTAGGCCGTTGGGCCAGCAGGCTGGGTGAGTCGTGCACAAGTCGCGTTCAGGAGTGGCGTGCCACCCTCTCCGAAGCTGACGGAATCGTAGGAGAGGAATGAAGCTGGAGTTTTGCCAACCGGAATTGTCTGAGCGTCTCAGCGAGAGGGCAGAAGATCACCCAAAGAACCGGTTTGCCATGGCCCGTTGATTCTCGTAGATCGAGCCTTGGCTGGGTGCCGGGGGAAGCGGCATTCTGACCGGCCCAGCCGTCACCCGCGGTTCGATCGTGGCCTCGCCAGCAACGATCATCTGGTCGAACTTGGCGAGATCGTCGACAGGATGAACCAGCGGAAATGCATCGACTGCGCCGAACTGGAACAACAGCAGATTACGCGAGCGAGTTGACCGATTGGGTGCCGAGCCGTGCACGGCGCGCACATGATGAAAAGTCATCGAACCCGCAGATCCCACCAACTCGACTGCCGACGAGAAATCAATCGGGCTCCCGATCGGGTCGATCGCTCCACAAAAGAAACCATTCGCATGGTGGTCATGGATCACACCGCGGTGACTTCTGGGCACCACACACAGAGGTCCATTGGTCTCATCAACATCGTCGAGCATGACCCCGACTGCGACCAGATCATCATTGGTGTGTGGATAGAACGCCCAGTCCTGGTGCCACTCGACCGCCGAGCCACCAGCAGACTTCATGTTCAGCTTGCTGGCATGGAAACGAACTCCAGGTCCAATCAGTTGGCAGAGAATCTCGATCATCCCAGGGTGGCGAATCAGAGCCGCCACACTCGGCATGACGGCATCAGGGTCCTTGATCCGCCTCACGTTTGGTACAGCCGGCGTATGGCCGTCTTCGAGGTCATACACCGCGTCATTCTCTGTCACCCCTGATGCCCTGGCGACCAGTTCGGCCAGC
>Ga0066376_10003663_pt1 | contig 13605 bp, 14 predicted proteins | sample Knorr_S15_td_Bot_FD_77009 | JGI IMG/M metagenome (GOLD analysis project Ga0066376, IMG submission 77009) | Marine microbial communities from Southern Atlantic Ocean transect - Knorr_S15_td_Bottom_ad_5009_LV_A | ecosystem: Environmental > Aquatic > Marine > Oceanic | place: Southern Atlantic... | reverse complement strand
CACATCTTTTTGGTATCTGCCTGGTCCAATTGGCTCAATAATAAAAATGTGCGGGTTATGGACAATAGAGCCCATGAATCAGTTAATGACGCTTTACAGTCCACAATAGACACCTTGAGAGGAAAAAATATTTATATGCTAGAAACTGTGCCGACTTTTAAATTTGAACCACACAGATTTTTAGCCTTAAGCGCCAAGTCAAAAAATGTTTTTCCTGAAGAGTACAGCTTTCCTTATATGCGCCAGGAAACTATTGTGAGCACAGAAAAACTCGCTGGGAATATTACTTATATCAACCCGGAGGAAATTCTCTGTAAAACAGCCGGAAAATGTTACATAGCAAAAAACAACAAGGTTTTATATTATAATGGAGGGCATCTTTCCGTTGATGGAGCCCTCTTTTTAACGCCTTTGTTCAGAGATTTATTTAAACAGATGTAGAAACGCGGGCTTTCTTGACGTTTACAGCCTAATTTGTGAAAATCAAAAACCTGCACAGGACAAAAGCCATAAAAGGAACACAATAATGACTTTGAGGACTCCCTCCAAATTAAACGTCCATGTCTTTACCGAAGGCGTTGATAAAAGCACTTATGCTTATCCTTCATTAGAGGCTTTCGCCAAGGGCGTAGAAGCCTGTGGCGACACCGTAGACCTTGTTACAAAACGGAAATACAGCCCTTGCGATATTGCCGTTATCTTTGGGGATGTGCGTGAAGGTCAGGGCAAAGAAAAACGCATGCCTTTTAAGGCCGAAGTAAAGGGGCGCCATATTCGCAGAGGGCTTGTCGTCATTGATACGGCCATACTAACACGCGCCAGTGCTGTCGGGTCAACATATAGACGTATAGGCATTGATGGATTGTTAAGAGATGAGGCGGATTTTGCAAACGAGGATATGCCCTCAGACCGCTGGAAAAAACTTTCTGCCCATGCGGGTTTGGAAGTGCAGCCCTGGCGCAAAGACGGCAGTCACATCACCATCGCCCTGCAACGCCCTTTAGATGCCAGCCTGAAAAGCTCTGAAAGATTAAGGCCGGATATGTATAAATCCTGGCTTTTATCAGTTGTCACTGAGTTGCAGAGAAAATCTGATTTACCTGTTCACATTCGTCCACATCCAGGCTCTATGGGGCAACAGCAAGAAGAACAATGGTTGGAATCTGTCCAAAACGATCTGCCAGACACAGTTTTTTGGGATACCCGAAAAATGCCTTTCAAGGAAGCCATGAAGGACTGCAAGCTTTGTGTCACGTATAATAGCGGTGCTGGCGTAGATGCAGCCTTACTAGGTGTTCCTATTATGGCGTGCAACGCGGGGAGCTTTGCCTGGGATGTCGCATTACATGAACCAGGCCAGTGGGCCCCTTCTACGCCTTATACGCCTGATCGTGAGCAATGGCTCAATAACCTGTCTTATGTAGAATGGAATCTAGAGGAAATTGCCCAGGGCCTGCCTTGGAAACATTTGCGCCATAGATTAGTCAAACAGCTTTAAAGCACTATCTACAGGTTTTTATCTTTCGTTTAATAACCAATTAATTTGTTTATAGCGTCTGGTTCAATATTCTTGATAACTTTAGCTGGGCTTCCAGCAATAATGACGTTTGATGGCGTATCCGAATTCACAAAACTATTGGCCCCAATTATAACATTATCTCCAATTGTAATATCCCCTAATATGGTTGAGCCCGTTCCAACTAGTACGTTATTTCCTATAACAGGTTTTCCTGATGTGTAATTATTACCAACGGTAACATTGTGAAAGACATAAAAGTTTTCTCCAATACTATGGGCGTTTAAAATTATACGTCCCCAATGAGGAATTATAATGCCCCCTCCCAGTTTTTGCAGATTAAATTCTACTCCTGATTTGAGAGAGTTTCGGGAATAAAGCCAATGGAAAAACGGTTTTATAAACCGAGCTGAGGCAAGGTAAAGCCGATAATAAAATAAAGTCTTGTATTGTGGTCTTGATAGGTAATAGCGAATTTTCCACACTCGGCTTTTACCAGAAAATTTTTTAAACCTTCGATCCCAATCTTTTTTTAAACCCTGCTCGAGACAGTTTTTGTTAATAATATATCTGCACATATGCGATTTGTAGCTACCTTTCTCTGCTTACTTATTTAAAAATTTGGAAAATTTTTTTTACTTTTTTAATAACTCTTATATGAAAAGGGCAACCACGGCTTAGTAAGGTGTACTTTTTATACAGGCTCATAAATTCATTCATAGCAAAAACATCTATATTCTTTTTTCCGTTCCTTTTGCATGTTTTCATAAAGCCGATATATTGTTCTGTGACCTCATCCAATGACGGAATAGCGATTTTAGAGCGATAATCCCCCAGATTATCAGACAGCTTTGAAAGTTTTTTCGGTATTTCATCTGGTGCGTCAAAAGTCAGCCCTCCCCCCCTAACCAGCTCAGGATGTCCACCGTCATTGAGCACAAGGGCGGGAAGTTTCGTATGCAAAGCTTCAATCAGGGAATTAGAGCATGGGTCATTTTGGGAGGCGGTAATGAAAATATCATGTTCGCGTAAACACTTCCCTAATTCACGGCTAGCCAAGGGATTCAAGTGACTAATATTTCTAAATTTTACGGGAGAGTTACCAATAAATGTCATACTGTACCTTTGCCAGTCGAGATGTTTATCCATCCACTGATAAACGTCAAAACCTTTCCTCTTATTAGGGGACCAAGAAGTGGCTATAAGCCTGATCTTTTGACCTTCCCTCTGCGCGGCTTGGGAGTTTGAAAAAAAAATGTCGGGGTTTGGCGCATTGAAAATGGTTTTATAAGGAGTCTGCTTCACATCCAGCCCCAACCTGGCACAATTTTCCATGCACCATTTTGATTGTATAATTGAGCCGGTCGCAAAAACCTTATTAAAATCAAAAATCAGCTTGTCTGCACCATCATCTTTCCCTCTTATTTTGCCCACCGGGCCATCTATACGATGAATAATTATTTTCTCCCTTTGCTTGGATAAAACGTCAATGAGATAAGACAAGTTTTCTACGCTCGTCAAATGATGACTATTCACCAAAACAACTTCCGCCCCTTCCAGAGTTTCGCTATATATTCCTCTCTTTCTAAAAGCTTCCCTTAACGCTTTCAGGAATTGATTGCCTCCCCCCCAGGGGCCATCTTGAAAATTGTAAAAGATATGAATTTTCATTTTATGACACTTTTATAAAGGGTTTTATAAAGAGGGGCGACGGCATCGGCTGTATGGTTGGCTGTGACAGTTTTATAGATACGGTTAGATGTTTTGGAAAGGTTTCGGCTCCCCATATCCCTCTCAATTATCCCGACTGCCTCGGCCACCGTATTGTACAGATTTTCTTCGGGAAGAATATCTTCTGCTATTCCTACTCTGGTAGATATTTGCGGGCAATTTGCGGCGCCCGCTTCTAAAATAGCATGAGGCCCGGCCTCACTGCGACTGCTGACAATTGATAAATCCAACTGGTTATACAAACGGTTCAATTTTTTACGGTTCAACGTATTGATACGCATGTCTTCGAAAGGCACAGGCCAACCAGCATATGAAAAGGGCACCCCTCTTTCCTTTAAGGTCTTCCTTAACCAGTGCCTTCTGGGACCCGCAAGCAGAACATGGACGGGTTTTCCTGCTTCGCGCAAGGATGTCACAATATCGGCAAAGATATCTGGCCCTTTTACCAGTTTTGGCTTTCTCCCCCTTCCGGCTTGGGTATCACGCATAAAATTCCCAATGACATACGTGTTTTTTGGTAGCGAAAGAACAGGTTTAAAATCACTTTTATCAAAGGGTACAAATGTTTTTGTATCGACTGTATAAGGTATAAAAAAACAGGTCTTGCCTCTCTTTTCCAGGTCTTTTTGGGCTTGGTGTGACCGGACGACCCAAGTATTTACAAATTGCGCAATATGCAAAAAAGGCGTCCGGAAGTCCCTCTCATACCTGTCCCACTCGCCAGATAAATTACAGATAATGAATTTATTTTTTAAGATAGATTCAGGTAAATCTTTTAAGGACTCCCAATAAACAGAATGAATAATATCTGCGCTATGCGGAGAATGTGTTAAAGCTAAAAAGCCTTCGAGGGCCTTTTGGGTTTCTTTAAAATCTTCATCCAAAGCCCAACGGTAATTATCTGCACCCGTCAGATAAACGGCGGGGGAAACGTTGATATAATTTCTTCTCATTAAATTCGCCAGATCATTTTTAATCCTATACAAAAACGTAGTGCACAATATCTTTACTAGTGCATAGTTTCAAGTAACGAAAAAGAAGCTTTCAGCTTCTCCTTGCAAAAGCCCCCATCTTTAGAAAAAATTTGTTTTAGGGTTTTCTTCTCTAATTTTATAAAAGGCCTAAACTTTTCATTAAAGCTCGGGACCTTCCGTTTTGGCACAATTTTTGCACGTATGATTTATTGGATTTTAAAACGTAATGACCGCAGGAAAGGACATCCCATGACCGCCATATCCGGAGCCACCCTCAATTTTACTTTCGACAAAAGCATGTTTTCCGACCCCGCAATGCGCCCCCACCTTGAGGCATATTATAATGAAACTTATGATGCCCTTAGGGAAAATATTGCCGCTAGGAAAGAGGCTCAGGCAAATGGAGAGTTCCCGGAAACCATAAAAACAAAAGATGGAAAAACAGCCTCACCAGCTCACCTCCTGGACTTGGAAAAAGCCATCCCAAGATTTGATAAGTGGCTGGATATGCAACAGAATGGCGCATCCCCATTCGATTTTGCCAAGCACGCTGAAACAGGTTTAATGCTCTCCCGGGTCAATGATGGTCAGCAGAACGATTTTTATAACCAGCAAATGGAAAATCTGAACAATTTCCATGCCGCCATGGTTGAGATTATGGAGGAAGCGCAGAATGCAGAAGGTGTACAACCCGACCAGGAGATAGCCGCAGCCTCTGAAAACCTATCTGCAAAGGATGCCACCTCTAGCCCCCATCTTTCTTTTAACGAAATTGCCACAAAATATAATGTGCGCAATATCTCTCCGCAGGAGGTCGACAAGCTTGTCAAAGAGTTACAGGATAACAACCTTCTTTCCTCCAAGGATGCGTTGATGCTGATGACACACGGGGAAGACTTCCTGTCCCATATGCCTGGAGAATTTTATTCGCAAGCCCGCCTTTCCGAAAAAATAGATCTTCTTGACCTCTCGGAATATCAGCGCAAGATAACCAGTGGCCCGAAGGAACAATGGGACAGGCAAATTGCCCTCTTAAAGCGTCTGGACGAAGCGGCGGGGTAAAGTCGGCTCAGCGTTTTTAAATAACGCCAGGTCAGTACATCACCTCTCTTTCAAAAAACCACCGGATTGCATCGCCCAGAGGCGCGCATAAGTGCCATTTTGTTTGAGTAGTGCATTATGCGTGCCATCTTCAATGATCTGCCCCTTCTCCATAACTATCAGGCGGTCGAGGCTGGCAATTGTGGACAAGCGGTGGGCAATTGCTATAACCGTTTTACCCTTCATTAAGCCTTCCAGAGAATCCTGAATTAAAGCCTCGGATTCACTGTCCAGTGCGGAGGTCGCCTCATCCAGGATAAGGATTGGCGCGTCCTTTAATATGGCGCGCGCAATCGCGATACGTTGACGTTGCCCGCCTGAGAGTTTTAAGCCCCGTTCCCCCACCATCGTGTCATAGCCATCGGGCAGGAGCTTGATAAAATCGTGCATATGGGCGGCACGGGCGGCCTTGATGACCTCCTCGTCACTCGCCTCAAGTTTTCCGTATCTGATATTTTCAAGTAAAGACCGGTGGAATAGTGACGTGTCTTGCGGGATAACCGCTATCTGGTTCCTGAGTGAACTTTGCGTGTGGGTCGCAATAGCCTGACCGTCAATCTTGATTTCCCCGCTGTCAAGGTCATAAAAACGCATTAGAAGGTTGACCAGTGTGGATTTACCAGCCCCGCTTGTGCCAACAAGGCCAATGCGCTGACCTGCCGGTATATCCAGACTCAAACCTCGAAAGACAGGCTCGACAGCATCTTTCCCATAAGTAAAATGTAAATCTTTAAATTCTATATGTCCTTTGCCTACCTTTATATCTTTCGCATGCTTACTGTCTTCCAGAGTGTGCTGTTTCATAATGGTGTCCACCCCGTCGCGGAGCTGTCCCATATATTCCAGGAAGTCGGAAAAGGTAAAGCTCAGTCCCCGGCACTGTTCAATGAGCAGCAGGACAAGCGAAAAAATAAAGGCGATGTCCCCGACTGTGATGTCACCGGAAGCATAGCCATTAAGCGCCATGTATAACAGGCCCATCATCAGACCAAAACTCATGGCCGAGTAAAACCAGCTCATGCCCTCGCGCGCGAACTGAAAGAATTTAGCCTCGCGGATTTCACGGGTCATTGCGGTGTTTATTTTGTCCTGTTCCCATGTCTCATTGGCAAAGCTTTTGACCGAATGGATGTTGCTGGCCATATCAACGACAAGGCCTGTGATGCGCGAGCGCTCATTCGACATGCGTGTAACGATTTTATATTTGATCGCGGCAATTTTGGCGACAACCGCGAAATAGACAATACACCACGCGCCCAGCACCAACCCCATTTCCTTATCGGCCATAAAGATAAGAATGCTGGCGACAATAAATTTAATGGCGATCGGCCAGATCAGGAAAACAAATGTCCAAAGGCCTAATCGAAGGCCTATCACCGCTTGATGAATCTTATTACCAAGCGCCCCGCTTTGCCTGTTTTGGAAAAAGTTAAAGGCATGGGCCTGCATATGCTCAATCAGCCTTCTGCGTGGCTCGACACCATAAACAGGCGCCAGAAACAACAGTATGATGCCTGTCGCACGTGAAAAGAATACAAGTCCGATATTGACCCAGACAAAACGCCAGAATGGCTCGTTAATGACAGCCCATATAGACGCCCCCGTCCCCTGACGGTAAGCCTGCACAGCATCGATAAGATCACGGATAACAAAAGGGAGGAGAAGCAGAAAAGCTGCTTGCAGGGTTTCGCACAGGAAAAGCCCCGTAACTTTGTATTTGTGATCCCTCAAACTGCGTTTAAAAAACTGAAACGGTGTTTGTATCTGGGGGCTGGTCATTTACCTTACCTGCAGTGAGAACTTTATTTTCAGGCTGCTATTTTTATTGTTAAGTCAAAGTTGCGGACCATGTTCACATATTCATCCAAGGTATAGCGGCCAGAATCTATGCCTTTTTCTATTCGAGATAAAAATCCAGGATATATGCTTTGGGCCGTCCAGAAACGCCGTAATGTGCAAGGCAAAACAGCATCATCAAATTTGTAACGAATTCGCAAGCCTTCAATTGGCTTGTCTGCGTTTTCATGCTTTTCAATAGCAACCTGAAACGCCGCCTGTATCCTTTTTTTATCTGCCTCTGTTAAAGACAATTTCACCTACCTGTTAAAATATTATTTTGAGTATCCTATCCCTTTATTCCCATCATAATCAATAGTAACAGCAGGATCATAAACTTCAACCTCGCGGTTTACCTCCACAGAACATGTCAAAGGCATGCCAAGAAGCACTTTCCACTGCTCAACCCAGCCATCCTCATGTGTCGCGTTGTCAACTAAACTCATCTCGGAACAATTCGGTTCGCCCATAGCCTGATCATAGCTGTGGAACAATGCGGGAGGTACCTCTTGGTCAAGTTGACCCACAAAATGGCGTTGTGGCAAATCTGCCAGATCAGAGGCAAGCTCTATTGGATTGAAAGAGTTATCTACAGACGGGCGATTGTTTATATTTGCGTAAAAACGTGTATCCAAAATACCGGCAACTGTTCTTAAAGACAAAACATCATCTCTCACCGCGGCAAGCCCGGCACCGACTGCTGCTCCACCATCATAGCCAACGATGTGGAAGCCTGTAACGCCGTGTGCTGCCTTGATGCTGTCTAAAGCACGGCTCATCGCATCCAGCACTTCACCGGAATATCTTTCCTCTTCCCAGAATTTTTCCGGGCATTCATCGCCCTCACCGACCAACTGACAAGGACGAGCCAAATAAACAACATTTGTTTTACCATCCATGGTTGCCAGTCGAAGCCCGACAGGATTTGTCGGGCCCGGATCTGATTCAAGTGTATGGAAATCATTTCCGTCACCTTCTATATAAAGCATAGTTGGCGCACCCTGCTCATAAACTCTTTCATATGCTTGTATAGTGAAAGGAGTTACATCTATCTTTCTGGGCAGTAGAAATACGGGGGCTGCTATGCGCTTGACCGATTTTTCCCTGTAATATTCGGAAGAACTACAGGCGGCCAGTCCCGCCAGCATAAGCGTTGAGCAAATTACCAGTTTTAAGCCTTGCCATGATTTCATTTTTGTCCTGCCTTTAAGATTAAAAAATTAGGCTATCAATCTAGCACGTAATTTTTACAAAATCACGTCCTCGAATTCCAATAGCACCGGAGTGTGATCTGAAGGTTTTTCCCAAGCACGCGGGCCCGCATCAATTCTGCAGGCTGTGACCTTATCGGCTATCGCTGGCGACACGAGGAAATGGTCGATTCTAATTCCTTTATTTTGGGGCCAGCATCCTGCCTGATAATCCCAGAATGAATATTGGCCAGCTTCATCATTGAGCATACGAAATGCATCATAAAGCCCCAGATTTTTTATTTTTTCAAACTTCTCACGTGTCCGGGGTAAAAATAACGCATCCCCTTCCCATGCTTTCGGATCATAACAATCACGATTTTCAGGTATGACATTAAAATCACCGCCTATCAGGAAACTGGCCCGCTTTTCACGTAATGTCTTGGCTCTCTCATAAAGACGGTCCATCCATGAGAGCTTGTAATCATATTTTTCAGTTCCGGCAGGGTTACCGTTAGGCAAATAAATATTAATGAAAGTCACGCCGTTAAGTTCGGTCTCTAAAAAGCGAGCCTGCTCATCAGCATCATTGCCTTCTAAAACGTCACTGTGTTTGACGACATCCAGTTTATCTTTAAATAGCGTCGCTACCCCGTTATAGGCCTTTTGCCCTTTCACATGTGCCTTATATCCTATGGCCTCGAAATCCTTCTCAGGAAATTCCGTACCCTTTAGTTCCTGTATCATTAAGATATCAGGAGATTCTTCTTCCAACCATTTCAGGACATGGTCTTTGCGGGCTTTTATAGAATTCACGTTCCAGATTGCACATTTCATAATGACTATTTAATCGCACAAATTCTGCCAACTCACAAGACAAGGGGCATAAAAGCGCCAATTATCTTTGTTGAATTCTTTCAGAATTTACTTAAAGATAACCGCATATGATAAATACACCGATCACTTTGAAAGAAAGTCGCATTAGCGCAAAAGCTGTCCTTCTGGGACCACGCATATCTTTAAAGTCCGTTCCTCGCGAAAACGAGATTGCGGCTTATCCGCTTACACTAAAGGTGAGTGAAACCGGTTTTGCCGTTTTATTCAGGTATGGTGCCATTGTTATGTTTGGTTTATCAAAGGCTGAAGAAGAAGAGTTTCTCAAAGAGGTTCTGTCACATGTTCCTGATATTTATGAAACACGTGAAGAAGAAACAGAGCCGATTCACCTTTCAAAAACAGCCAAAAAAGACAGTATTAACCCGAACAACATTACACTTTGTGAGTGGAGTATTGAGAAGTTTCAATTGATTGCAGATATATTGTCTAAAAATATTGTTCTTTCTAAATACGAAAACTCTATCGCGGCGACCTTCGATAAAATCGAACCTCTTGCGATAGACATTGAGGCCAAGGGCACACTCTCCCGCAAGAAAACCCGTGAATTGCTACAGCACATAGGCACAAATCTGCGCGTTCAGCGAACAATTGTCGGTCATGTCGAAATTCACGACAAACCTGATCTTGTCTGGGATAATCCGGATTTGGAGCGTTTCTACGCGCGACTGGAAGATGATTACGAAATCAAGGAACGGCATGATGCTTTAAAACAGAAACTTGATCTGGTTTTCCACACTGCCGAAACATTAATGGGATTATTGCATTCAAAACAGTCTTTACGTGTGGAGTGGTATATCACCCTTCTCATCGTCTTTGATATTGTCCTGCATTTAAGTGAGAAATATTTCGGGCTATAAAGTCATAACAAAAAGGCCGTTATCACGGCCTTTTAAAACTCTAAATTCAGCTAAAAATTAGCGCGGGGCTCTTTGCATTCCTGCTGATCGCGCAGGGGCCATCACTGGCTGTGCTTTGGGTGCTGTAGCAGCTCTTGCAAAAGATGTTTTGGGCGCCATCGCTGCTGCACCTCTTTTAGCAGCACTCGTCATGCGGTTGAAAGCCGTATTTGCAAAAGCCATTGCACTTCTACTTACATGCTTGATTGGCTGTTGTAAGCTGGATGCAAAAGAAGATCTATTTGATGTATTTTTCATACTTACACTATATGTTTCCCGCTAATAAATGTCCAATATAATTATTAACCAATTGTTTTTAAAAAGAGAATCACGAAAAGTTATTGCCAAAAACTCTTATTTCAGTGATTCTTTGTTGTATTATCTTCTGTCCACCTTAATTTTGGTTGGCGCGCCGCCTTGACCTCATCAAGACGCCTGCGGGGTGCGCTGACAGGGAAGTTATGAAATTTATCCGTATCCCCTGCTTTGGTATCTTCTGCAATTTGTTTCATTACAGTAATAAACCGATCGATATTTTCCTTTGATTCTGTTTCAGTCGGCTCAATCAACATCGCGCCGGAAACAACCAATGGGAAGTAAACCGTCATAGGATGCATACCATTTTCGACAAGCGTTTTTGCAATATCCATGGTTGTTACCTCGCCATCTTTCTGACGCTTATCTGTTAGAAGACATTCATGCATACAAGGCCCTTCAAAAGGTACATGATAGTCGTCTTTTAACTGGCTTAAGATATAGTTTGCATGCAAAACCGCATCTTCTGAAACTTTACGAAGCCCGTCCTTACCGTGGCTCATCATATAAGACAGAGCGCGCACATGCATACCAAACTGGCCTTGAAATCCTTTCAACCTGCCAAGAGATGTTTCGCGTTCATCGTCCTCCTCAAGCCTGAATGTACCACCATCCTTTACAACCAAAGGGCGCGGAACGTAAGGCAATAATTCTTCAGTCACACAAATAGGCCCTGAACCTGGCCCGCCCCCTCCATGGGGCGTTGAAAAGGTTTTATGCAGATTGAGGTGCATGACATCAACGCCGAAATCTGCAGGCCTTATTTTCCCAACCAGCGCATTAAAGTTAGCACCATCGCAATAAAAATAGCCCCCTGCTTTGTGCAGCAATTTTGAAAGCTCTTGAATATCGCGCTCAAACAAACCGCAAGTATTCGGATTAGTCACCATCATACCCGCAATATCCGCGCCTGTTTCATCTGTTTTATAAAGGGCTTCTTTGAAAGCTTCCACTGAAACGCGCCCTGTTTCTTTCGTATCAATTATACGTGTTTCATAACCACACATCACGGCCGTTGCCGGGTTGGTGCCGTGGGCACTATCCGGGACTAGGACATATTTACGTTGTGTCTCGCCCTTTAGCTCATGTGCGCGTTTAATGGTCATCATACCTGCAAGCTCACCATGTGCACCGGCAGCAGGTGTAAGACATACACCGGGAAGGCCTGTCAGTTCTGCGATCCAGTTTTGAAGCTCATACATCAATTCCAGCGCGCCTTGGACTGTTTCTTCGGGCTGTAGTGGGTGAATATGTGCAAAGCCGGGCAGTCTTGCCAATTTTTCATTGAGCCGCGGATTGTGCTTCATCGTGCAGGATCCAAGAGGAAAAAAGCCGCTGTCAATTGAGTAATTCCACGTAGACAAGCGTACAAAATGTCTCATCACTTCGGGCTCGCTGACTTGTGGCAAACCTATCTCGGCGCGTGCCTTTGCCCCCGTCCTGCTTTTGAAATCCTCAGGAGCTTTCCAATCCGTTCCTGAATGATCGCATTGCTCTTTTTCCCAAAGCAATGGCTCGGCTTGGTAAAGAGCATGGGTCGTATCTTCAATACGCTCATCCGATGCGCTATGAACATTTGAATTTCGCGGGTCTTTTAAAGCGGCTCCACTCATAATACCTGATCCTTTTTCACGTTTCTTTCATTACGCACGATTCCGGTTAGAAGCGCAATCACCATAAGAAAATTAAAGCCTAATGCCAAATAAAATTCATTACTGTAGTTATAAATCATCCAAGGTATGCAAGCCGTTAAAAAACCCGCCCTTATTATAAGAGTCCGGGAAGACAGCTCACCAAATCTGGATACCACCACGGATATGAAAGGATATATATCCGTCAGGTTGCGCGCCAATACAGCAATACCCGCAATGCTGAGCACCACAGCCAGAATAATTCTGATTTTTAAGGTTTTACCAAGATATTTGTCAGGCGATGCAAGCTGTATCAAAGCGCCTAATGCTGCTATCCCTGCACTCATTGTACCGGTATATCCCCCTAAAAAATACAAGTAGAGCGCAAAAAAGACATCGCAGAAAAACTTGCAACTGAGAATGCGCCGACGGCCATTTGCGGAAAGTCCGTAAACTCCGAACATTGCCGAAACAAGAAGCAAAATATCTATTGCCGAAAATGTCATAAAGCCGCCTGTGTTCACACATCTCCCCCTAATAAGAATTATTTTTTTGAAGACATGCTTTTGATTTCTAACAGGAATTTACCCTGCCGTCTTTTTATCATCTTTAGCAGGGAACAAGCCCGGCATTAAGAGCGTTTATAGTGCATCACCAACCAAGATATGTCTAGGAGGACTATCATGAAAAACCAACCCCAAAATCCAAGAGAAAATAAACAGGATCAACAACAGCGCCAAAAATCTCCGAGCAAAAATCCAGCTCGTGAAGGCTCACGTGATCGCTCGAGCCAGCAACGCCAGAAATAAAAGTCAAATTAAAAGGATGTCCTGCAATAAAGACATCCTTTGACTTTAGATGCGGTAAGTTTTGTTAATACTCCATAACGCCGCATTCGCGCAAAGGCTTTGCTGGTTCCCAAGGCAGGGCCTTTGCTGCGTTGCTTTGAGGGGACAAAAATAATTATAAACTAAAGCAGGAGAAAATATGACAAAAGGAACATTAAAACTTTTTAAGGCTGACCCAAAACCACAACCCGAAAAATACGAGTGGTTACCAAAAGGCGTGCAACAAACTTCAGAGCCTGTAAGACATTAATAAAATATCAAAATTCATCAAACCAGAGATGGGTTTCATCAAACAGAAATTCTACGGAATTGCCTGAAGTGAAACAATGATCTGCGTTTTGAATATATGTATATTTCTTGGGCTCAGGAAAATATTCGAATATCTTTTGCTGGCCCGGTCTAACAGCATGTTTTCCAGCCACAACAAGCTGAGTAGGTGCTTTCATTTTTGACGCTGCTTCTGAAACGACTTCAAAAGTAAGGTTTTTTGCATCTTCATACATTTCTTTTCCAATAATTACAGGATATCCGTAATCATAAACACGGGTTTGAAACTCATCTGACCACTCAGTTTCTCGTTCCCAATACTCAGTATAAGGGTAAAGCGAGCTGTCCCATAAAGATACGGCCGTAATGTCTGGGTTAAGCATAACTGCTGTCATACCCCCAT
>Ga0066376_10003661_pt1 | contig 13609 bp, 13 predicted proteins | sample Knorr_S15_td_Bot_FD_77009 | JGI IMG/M metagenome (GOLD analysis project Ga0066376, IMG submission 77009) | Marine microbial communities from Southern Atlantic Ocean transect - Knorr_S15_td_Bottom_ad_5009_LV_A | ecosystem: Environmental > Aquatic > Marine > Oceanic | place: Southern Atlantic... | reverse complement strand
GAGGACGAAATGAAGCACTTTGTCGAGCCGCAAATGCCGCTGGTTCATCAGATCCAGCAGCCGGCCGGGGGTCGCGACCACGATATCCACGCCGCGGCGCAAGGCATCGACCTGGGGTTTCTGGCCGACGCCGCCGAAAATCACGGTATGGCGCAGCGACAGATGGCGGCCATAGGTGCGCAAGGCCTGTCCGATCTGAATTGCCAACTCACGGGTCGGCGCCACGATCAGCGCGCGCGGGCTGCGCGGCACCGGCCGGTCCGAAAGTGCGGCGAGGTTTTGCAGGATCGGCAACCCGAAAGCCGCCGTCTTGCCGGTTCCGGTCTGGGCGATGCCAAGCAGATCCTTGCCAGCCAACAAAGGGGGGATCGCCTGGGTCTGAATTGGGGTCGGGTGTTGGTAGTTCTCCGCGCTAAGCGCGCGCAGCAGGGACTCCTGGAGACCAAGCTCCGAAAATTCGTTCTGTGTCAAAATTGTACTTCCTTGCGGGCCAAGCGCATCTTTGGCGCGGCCCGGCTTGTCGCAACGCCCCGAGCGCGGCCGGGGCGGGCGGATTGCTATATTTCTTCTCGGGATTAAGGGCCGCCGAAGTGTCGGCGGCACGTCGCGCGATCGCGAGATAAACTATGAAACCGGGAAATGGCTGCTCAGCGATGAAATGTCAAGCTTTTTTTGCGTGCGGCTAACCTCCGGCCGGTAGTTCCCGCTGGAACCAGACGAGGCGTTCTTCGATCTGGGCGATGTCCAGATCGAGCCAGTTGGCGAGGCTGCCATCGGTGTACCGGCCGCGCATTTCGCTCAACCGGGCGCGTTCGAGTTCGCACATCTCGATCAGCATATCGGTCTGATCGAGGCGTTCTTCGGCCGGCAGCAGATGCAGGAAGCGCAGTTTGAGCGCGACGATCAATTTACCGACATCGCCAACCGGCGCGCGGACATTGGAGATCATCAAGCTATGGAAAGCGGCCCGGCCGGCATCGGTAACGCGCAAAATCGCATCGCCTTCCATCGCCGCGCCGTCCAGCGTTTCGGCGAGACCCTCATAGCCCAGAAGTTCCAGCGACGTGCCCAGCAGATCCAGCGATGGCCCGGCGATATGGGCGACGAAAAACCGGATTTCGCTGGCCAGCGCCGCGTATCCCGTGTCGCCTTCGACCAGACTGCCAAGCGCCGCGAGGCGGATGGCTTCGGTTGGAATTAACGTGTTATCGCGGTACATGGAAGTGTAATCCTCGCATCCTAGATTACACTATATAGTCTCTTCCGTCCCGGAAATCATCCTTCAATCGAATGATTTCACGCGGCCTATTTCAGCGCCAGATCGCCCCAAACATCGACCAGCGCGGTCACCAGATCGTCCATCATTTCGTCGGTGTGCAACGGCGTCGGCGTGAGGCGCAGCCGTTCGGTGCCGCGCGGCACGGTCGGATAGTTGATCGGCTGGACATAGATAGAATGCCGGTCCATCAGCGCGTCGCTCGCCTGCTTGCACAAAATCGGATCGCCGACCAGGACCGGGACGATATGGCAGACCGTCGGCATCACTGGAATCCCCGCCGCCTTCAGCTTGGCGATCAGGGTCCGCGCGCGTTCCTGATGGCGGTCCCGCAGATGCTGGGCGCCGGTGACATAGCGGATGCTGGCGAGCGCGCCGGCGGCGACGGCCGGCGGCATCGAGGTGGTGAAGATAAAGCCGTTGCCGAAGCTGCGGATATAGTCGATCAGATCGGCCGACGCGGCAATGTAGCCGCCGACGACGCCAAAGCCCTTGGCCAGCGTTCCCTGCATGATCGACACCCGGTCCATCACGCCGTCGCGTTCGGCGACGCCGGCCCCGGTCGGGCCGTACATGCCGACCGCGTGGACCTCGTCGAGATAGCTCAGCGCGTTGTATTTTTCACAGATATCGAGGATTTCGGCGATCGGCGCAATGTCGCCATCCATCGAATAGACCGATTCGAACACCACTATTTTCGGCGCGTCGGGATCGTCCTGGCTGATCAGCCGTTCTAGATCGGCCGGGTCGTTATGCTTGAAGACCCGCTTGTCCGCATTGGAGTGGCGGATGCCCTCGATCATGGAATTATGGTTCCACGCGTCGGAATAGATCAGGCAGCCCGGCAACCGCCGGCCAAGCGTCGACAAGGCGGTCATATTGGCGACATAGCCGGAGGTAAAAATCAACGCCGCCTCGCGCTGGTGCAGCTTGGCCAGCTCTTGTTCGAGCAGGACATGGTAGTGGTTGGTGCCGGAGATATTGCGCGTGCCGCCGGCCCCCGCACCACAGGCGTCGAGCGCTTCATGCATCGCCGCGATCACGTCCGGGTTCTGGCCCTGGCCAAGATAGTCGTTCGAACACCACACCGTCACCGGCGCCTGCTGCCCGCCTTCGCGAAACACCGCCTTGGGAAAGGCTCCGGCTTCGCGTTCCAAATCGGCGAAAATTCGGTAATCGCCGGACTGCCGGATGTCGGACAGATTATCGGCAAAAAACTTCTGGTAATCCATATCTAACCTTGGGATCACAAAGATTGCGCCATCGGTCGGTAAATACGCATGAATTTGAATATTAGGTTAATGCGAATTTATAACCACTGTCAAAATGCCGCAGCGGCGCAAAATAGGTCAATCGAGCCCCGCGGCCATCACCGCCCCCTCGTCGAGTGATTTTTCCAGCCGGTCGAATATCTGGTCGATTTCCGCCTCGGTGACGATCAACGGCGGGCACAGCGCCACCGAATCGCCGAGCGCGCGCAGGATCAATCCGTTCTCCTGCGCCCGGCTGGCGACGAAGGCGCCGACGCCATGCGCCGTCTCGAAGGGTTCCTTGGTCGCCTTGTCGCGCACCAACTCGACCGCGCCGATCAACCCGACGCAGCGCACCTCGCCGGCCAGCGAATGACCGGCGAGCCGGTTGAAGCGGTCCTGGAAACGGCCCATGACGCCGCGCACATGGGCGACGATGTCGCGTTCGGCATAGATTTTCAGGGTTTCCAGCGCGACCGCCGCCGCAACCGGATGGGCCGAGTAGGTGTAGCCGTGCCCGAAGGTGCCGACCTTGTCGCTGTTGGCGCTGATGACGTCGAAAATCTTCTGATTCATCATCAACGCCGAGATCGGCATGTAGGACGAGGACAGCGCCTTGGCCAGCGTAATCATATCGGGTTGCAAGTCGTAGGTCTGGCAACCGAACATGTTGCCGGTGCGCCCGAAACCGCAGATCACCTCATCGACGATGAACAGCACGTCGTATTTCTTTAGCACCGCTTGAATCTTGGCGAAATAGGTTTCGGGCGGCACGATAACGCCGCCCGCCCCCATCACCGGTTCGGCGATGAAGGCGGCAACGGTCTGCGGGCCTTCATCGACGATCTGGCGTTCCAGGCTAGCCGCCAAGCGGGTGGCGAAATCGGACTGCGATTCCCCTTCCTTCGCGCCGCGATAGTAATACGGGCAATCGGCGTGGAGGATATTTTGCAGCGGCAGGTCGAAATCAATGTGATTGGCGGGCAGCCCGGTCAGGCTGGCGGACGCCAGGGTGACGCCGTGATAGCCGCGCAACCGGCTGATGATCTTCTTCTTTTCCGGCCGGCCGAGCGCGTTGTTGTAATACCACACCAGCTTGATCACGGTGTCGTTCGCCTCCGATCCCGAATTGGCGAAGAACACCTTCGACATCGGCACCGGCGCCATCGCCAGCAGCCGTTCCGCCAGTTCGATCGCGGGATGATGGGATTTGGACGCAAAGACATGATAGAAGGGCAATTCCCGCATCTGTTTCGTCGCCGCCTCGACCAGACGTTCCTCGCCGAAGCCAAGCGATGTCGACCACAGGCCGGCAAGCCCTTCGATATAGCCCTTGCCGGCATCGTCATAGACCCAGACCCCCTTGCCTTTGCGGATAATCATCGGCCCGGTTTCGAGATGTTTCTTGAGATTCGTATAAGGATGAATAAGCGATGCGGTATCGCGGCTTTCCGGCGAATTGGGGAGCGTGGTCATGAATCGTCCTTGGCGGCGTCGGATTGAGGTCGCCTTCACTTTACGCCCGTGACGTGCGCAAGGGAACCTGTGAACGGCGGCGCGGATCCGCCATCGCGCTTTGGTATCGGATCACGCCTTTACGAAGGTTATTTTCACACTATCTATCGAGTCTGAATTTAATATAACATAAAATTAGAGTTATTTATTCAATATCACACGGGGCTTGTTATGCCGCAAGTATATATCATTCATGAAAACGAGGCGTGGCTGCCGCCTTTGCGCGCCGCGCTCGACGCCGCCGGCGTGCCCTTCACTGACTGGCATCTCGATGGCGGATCGTTCGATTTTTCGGCGCCGCCACCGCCAGGCGTGTTTTACAGCCGGATGAGCGCCTCGTCGCATACCCGCGGCCACATCCACGCACCGGAATACACCGCCAGCGTGCTGGCCTGGCTGGGCGCGCATGGCCGCCGCGTCGTCAATGACGGCCGCGCGCTTGAACTGGAACTCAGCAAAATCAAGCAATATGCCGCGTTGAGCGCCTTTGGCGTGCGGGTGCCGCGCACCGTGGCGGCGGTTGGCCGCGACGCGCTCAAAGCAGCGGCGCGAAAATTCGGCGTCCCGCTGATCGTGAAACCCAACCGGGGCGGCAAGGGTGCCGGCGTCCAGCTGTTCCAGACCCTGGAATCGCTCAACCAGCATCTCGACAGCCCGGACCTTGACCCCGGACCGGACGGCACGATGCTGTTGCAGGACTATATCCAATCCGCCGACGCCTCGATCATCCGTTGCGAGTTCGTCGGCGGCGCGTTCCTTTATGCGGTGCGCGTGGACACCTCCAGGGGTTTCGAGCTGTGTCCCGCCGATGTCTGCGCGATCGAAGACCAGGCCGGCCCGGCCGGTAAGGCCCGGCACGCGGCATTCGAAATTCTGGCCGGTTTCGATCATCCCAACCTGGAAAGCTTCGCGAAATTCATGGCCGCAAACGGGATCGAAATCGCCGGCATCGAAATGATCCTGGACGCCCACGGCGTAGCCTGGACATACGACGTCAACACCAACACCAACTACAACCCGGACGCCGAAGCCGCGGCCGGGATCGCCGGCACGCGGCGCGCCGGCATGGGCGCCATCGCCCGGTTTCTCGGCAATGAATTGCGCCGCAAGGCGACGCTGCCGGCCGCCGCCGAGTAAACACCAGGAGGTTCCCATCTATCTTGATTTGGCCTACCCTGTTTTGCGTCGAATACGCATAACCAACATCAACAGGGGAGGAACAGTCATGAAACAAGGATATAGCTTTGCCGCTGCGTTGGCGGCGTTGTGCGCGGCCGGGTCGGTGAGCCCGGCACTGTCGCAGGCGGTTAATGACCAGCCGCTCACCGAAAAATGGGCACCCAGCGAATGGGGCGCGGACGACAAGGTGGGCGCGGCGAACCGGACTACGCCGGCGATGGTCCTGGCCGCGGCCAAACTGGTCAAGCGCGGCAAGGTCGCCACGCTCGGCAAGATCTACCAGCAGGATGCGCCGGGTTTCGGCACCAGAGGCTGGCGCCTGACCATTCCGGGCCTGCCGACCGGCGGCCCCTTCGGCCCGCAAAAGCTGGTCTATAACGACGAATATGTGGCCACCGAACTGGGCCAGTTCGGCACCCAGTTCGACGGGCCGGGCCATATCGGCGTGATCACCTCCAAGGGCATGTATTTCTACAACGGCCGCATGCTGAACAAGACCGCCAGCGCCTATGGCATGGGTGATCTTGGCGTCGAGTTCATAGCCAAGAAGGGATATGTATGCCGTGGCGTGTTGCTCGACGCGGTAGCACTACGCGGCGGCCAACTGCCGATACCCAAAGAAAACGACAAGTCCGACCCCGGCATCATCACTGATGCGGATGTGAAGGAAATGGTCAAGCGCCAGGGCCTCGATCCGATTGCCGAGGGCGATTGCGTGTTCCTGTATACCGGCCATGGCAATATCTGGGACCCGAACAAGTGGGATAGTTTCGATGCGGTTGAAAAGAAAAAACGCATCGCGGGGTTCAATGCCGGCGCCCCCGGTTTCGGACTTTCTGCCTGCGAATATCTGGCGTCGCGCAAGATTATCCTGACGGGCGGCGACACCTGGCCGGTCGAAGCCGTTGGCAAGGGTTTCGGCGGCGAGAACCCTCAACCCTTCGAATGCCACATAACATTGCAAACCAAGCGCGGCATCTGGACCATCGAGAATATGGACTTTACCCAGCTGATCGCGGACAAGGCCTATGAGTTCCTGTTCGTATGGTCTCCCTTGAAGATCAAGGGCGGAACCGGTTCACCGGGCAATCCGGTCGCGGTGTACTGATCGTAAACGCCCGGCTGCGCAATCTTAGCGTGGCCGGGCACTCCTGCCGTTTACGTTTATTTCAAGGCGGCGGTCATGTGTCATCAATGGTTGACGCAAAAAAGCCATGGCGTAACGTCCCGGCAATTGCGGCCAGGGCGTCCGATATGAAAGGCCGGCTGGCGCAGTCAAATATGGTTATGTTCTTCTTGGCGCTGGTGCGCGTTTGCTGTTTTGCTATGTCGCGACCCGTTGCACCAGATGGTCGGCATCGCAACGGCGCTGGCCAAACGCCAGGCGCTGCGCGTGGAGTTGGGCCTGAAGGATTCGGTTTATGTCCAGTTCGGCCGCTTTATCGGCAAGGCGGCGCAATTCGATTTCGGCGTTTCATACCAGCACAAAAAGCCGGTGACCGACCGTGGATATCGGGGGCAGGCGGACCGGGTTGCTGACCCAGACCGGGTTGCCGTGCGATGACGGCGGGAAATTCCCCATGAATTTTCCGGCGGTCAGCGGCAAACTATCTCCATCGCCCGGGCGTTGTCGTCGAACCCCGAATTCTTGGTCTGCGAGGAACCGGCATCGGCGCTCGATGTTTCGGTCCAGACGCAGATTCTAAACCCGTTGGCGGCGCGGCGCCGGCCCCGCGCCAGACGGCCTGACCGCCTGACCGCCTGCCACGGCGTCGAGGAAGGCCGCCCGCATGCCGCGGCACCAATCTCGCCGCCGGCGGCATTGGACATAAAGCGGTGGCCAAACAGCGGCTAACGCCCGGCAATCCGGTTCAGTTCAACAAAGGCGCGCTGGCGCTGTTCGTCGCCATCGCGGTCATCGTCCTGCAAGACCTTGATATCGGGCGGGATGCCACCTTCGACCGACGCGCCGGACGGCGTGTAATAAATCGCCGTTGTCAATTTCAGGGCGTCGTTATTGCCGAACGGAATGATCGTTTGCACCGAACCCTTGCCGAAGGTCCGAACCCCGATCAGGATGGCGCGGCCGTGATCCTTCAGCGCGCCAGCGAGGATTTCGGCCGCCGAAGCCGAACCCTTATTGACCAGAACGACAATCGGCAGACCGCCGGCAATATCGCCTGGCCGCGCCCGAAAGCGGCGCTGATAGGACCGGCCCTTGGTGAAGACGATCTCGCCCTTTTCAAGCAACAGGTCTGAGATCACAACCGATTGTTCCAGCAATCCGCCCGGATTGTTGCGCAGATCCAACACGAACCCGGCCAGCCAGCCGCCGGCCCTGGCGCGGATATCTTGTACCGCCCTCACGAATTCATCGGCAACGCGCGCATTGAACGTGGAGATTCGGATATAGCCGACATCGTCTTCCAACACCCATCGCACCGCCTTGATTTCGATCAGCGCCCGTTCGATGGCGACATCGAACGGCGCATTTCCGTCCCGCAATATCGTGAGCAGAACGCGCGTCCCCGCCAACCCCCGCAACCGTAACACCGCCGCCCGCAAGGTGAGCCCGCTGAGCGGCTTGCCATCGGCGTGAGTAATCCGGTCGCCCGGCCGCATGCCGGCCGCCGCCGCCGGCGTGCCATCGATCGGCGAGATCACCTTGATTGCATTATCTTCCTTGGTGACATGCAGGCCGATGCCGCCGAACCGTCCGCGGGTCTGGTCGCGCACGACGATATAGTTTTCCTTGTCGAGATAGGCGCTATAGGGATCGAGCGAATCCAGCATGCCGTCGATCGCCGCCGCAACCAGTTTCGCCACCGAAACCTTGGCCGGATCCGGGTAGGCGTCGCGCATCCCGGCGGCGGCGGCGGCTAGCAGGGCCGCGTCGTCCACCGATTCGACATAATAGGTCCGCACCTGATCGAACACCCGGGCGAACAGGCGGAACCTGGAATATTCGACCGGTGCCTCGTCGCGGGCCTGGGCGGCAAGCTGGCTCGCCGCCGAACGTGCTTCCAGCCCCGGCGTCTTCCGAACGGCGCCACAGGCGGCAAGGATGACCGCCAGAAATCCAACCAGAAAGGCGCGCCGCAGGGTCATGTGCAAGACAATCCGTTGCTAGAAAATCTGGAATATAATCAAAAGAACTAGAACCAATACCGCGCCAAGTCACCAAGTAGTTGACCTGTATCTTCAGTCATATGAAAACCAGCAATCTTGCAACGAGGTTTGAAAATGATAAGATCTGCTCCGCGATTTTCCGCCCTCGCCCTGATCGCCGGTTTTATTTGGCTCGCCAGTCCGACCGAATCGAAAGCCGCGCCGACGGAAATGTCGTTGAACCGGATGAACGACCTGATCGAAGCCGTCGGCAATGGCGTGGAGCGGATGACACCCGGCCAATGGCGCTTCACGATCGAGAAAGTCGCGGTTCTGGTAATCGCCGACGAAACCCATTACCGGATGCGGATCCTGGTCGGCATCGTCAAGGCGGACAAAATACCGCCCGGCGTATATCGGCGGCTGATGCAGGCGAATTTCGACACCGCCCTGGACGCCCGCTACGCCGTCGCCAAGGGATTGTTATGGAGCCTGTATCTGCATCCGCTGAAATCCCTGACCGACCGGTTATTCCTGTCCGGCATCGGCCAGGCGGTCAATCTGTACCGGACTTTCGGCAAGACGTTTTCGTCGGGCGGGCTCGCATTTCAAGGCGGCGACAGCACCGGCCTTATCGAACGCCGGTTGATCGAAAAACTGCTCGAGCAGGGCAAGGCGATCTAGCTTTTCTTCGCTGACATTTGCGGCGGCGCGCGTAAAAACAGGGCGGCAATGGCGCAGCCCGCCGGATAGAGCGCCAGCAGCATCAGGGTTTCGCGGTAGCTGCCCAACAGATCGAAGGCGATGCCGAGCGGCAGCGGACCGAGCGAGGCACCGAAGATGCCGATCATCTGACCCATGCCCTGGATCGAGCCGAGATGTTTGCGGCCGAAATAACGCGGCCACATATAGCTGAAGAACGTCATCGTGCAGCCATTGTTCACGCCGAAGGCGACGGCGTAAATCAGCGCCGTGCCCAGATCGTGAACCTGGGCCGCGCTGATCAGCGAGACAACCATGACCACCAGGCCGAAGGCAAAGACCCGGTGGGTGGGAAAGCGGTCAAGGGCGCGCCCGACCAGGGGAATGACAATGACCATGACCAGGGCCGATAGCGGAAAAATGCGGGCCGCCGCCGCTTCGCTCAAGCCTTGGGTGGTCAGAATCGAAACCTGGAAAAAATGCAGCGACGTCACCAGCATCGACAGACCGAACAGGCCGGCGCACAGAATCCAGAAGGTCCCGGTCGCCAGGGCTTCGCGCAGGGTCAGGCCCTGTTCGGCGGATGCCTCGACGCTGGCGGCGGCGGCGCTGGCGGCACCGTCGGGGGTCCGGGGCACCGCACCGCCATCAGGCGCCAGACCCAGCAGTTCCGGCCGGTCATGGACCAGAAACAATACCGGCGGCAGCATCAGCAACCAGGTGCTGGCGCCCAGCCAGAACCAGGCTTGGCGCCAGCCAACGGTATCGATCAGCCATTGTGACAGCGGCGGATGCACCGCCATCGAGACCGCAAAGCCAATCGACATGAGGCTGAGGGCGAAGCCGCGGCGGCGCTCGAACCAATGCGAGACCAGATTGGAGCAATTCAGCATCAAACTGCCCTGGCCGAGGAATCGCAACGCCGCGAAGCCAACCGCCAGCCACAGATACCCGGCGGCGGCGCCAAAGGCGAGGCAGGCCAGCCCCAGCAACATAGTCACCACCAACAGCATGCGGCGCGGACCCAAGCGGTCCACCAGCCGGCCCATCCAGGGCAGACCGAAGGCGGCGGCCAGGGTCGCAAACGCATAGGCGGAAGCGATACTGGTGGCGGAGATGCCAAGATCGGCCTGGATATGCACCAGGAATACGCTGAAGGTATGGGATTGTCCGGGGCCGCTGACAAAGATGCCCAAAGCCGCCACGGCGACAATGAGCCAGCCGTACGAACTGCGCCGTTGCTTGCTCAAATCGGTGATTCTCGTGTCATTTTCGAAACTGCAGCGATGGTAGCCAATTCCCCGCGCCATTGAAATAAGCGGCGGATAATTTAAAAGCCGGGCCCGGCCGCATTTTGCGTTGTCTGGTTCAGCGCGCATATCCATGTACACTGGCCGCGACTGCGCGCCTGCATCGCGGCGGGCAAAAATTCAGGAGGCTGCTATGCCGGAAATTGCCGGATTCGCCATGTTCGCCATTGCCGTCGTCGCGCTGGCGATCGTGCTGATACTGATGGGGGCCAAGGCGGTCCCGCAGGGCATGGAATACACCGTCGAACGCTTCGGCCGCTATACCCGCACCTTGCGGCCGGGGTTTCACCTGATCGTTCCGGTGGTCGACCGCATCGGGGCGAAAATGAACATGATGGAAACCGTCCTCAACGTGCCGTCACAAGGGGTCATTACCAAGGACAACGCGATGGTTACCGCCGACGGCGTGGTGTTCTTCCAGATCCTCGATGCCGCCAAGGCGGCCTATGAGGTCAATGATCTGGAAAACGCGATGCTGAACCTGACGATGACCAATCTGCGCACCGTCATGGGTTCGCTCGATCTGGACGAGGTGCTGTCCGAACGCGACAAGATCAATGTCCGCTTGCTCTCGGTCATCGACGAGGCGACGACGCCGTGGGGGGTCAAGGTGACACGAGTCGAAATCAAGGATATCGACCCGCCGCGCGATATCGTGGAAGCCATGGCCCGGCAGCTCAAGGCGGAACGCGAGAAGCGCGCCAACATCCTCGACGCCGAAGGGTTCCGGGCGGCCGAGATTCTCAAGGCGGAGGGCGAGAAACAGGCCGTCATCCTGGCCGCCGAAGCGCGCCGCGAGGCGGCTTTCCGTGACGCCGAAGCCCGCGAACGGGCGGCTGAAGCCGAAGCCAAGGCGACCAACATGGTGTCCGAGGCGATCGCCGGTGGCAATATCCAGGCGATCAACTACTTCGTCGCCCAGAAATACATCGAGGCGCTGAAGGAATTCGCCAACGGCCCCAATCAGAAGACCATCTTCATGCCGTTGGAAGCGTCGAGCGTGATTGCCTCGATCGGCGGCATCACCGAAATCGCCAGAGAGGCATTCGGCCGTGGCGCGCAAAGGCCGGACGGCGATGGCTGATTTCCTGGCGCTCATGGAGCGGATCGATTTCTGGCATTGGTGGATTCTGGCGGCGCTGTTGATGGCGCTGGAGGTCTTCGCGCCGACGACGCTGTTTTTGTGGACCGGCGTTTCGGCCGCGGCCGTCGGCGCAATACTCTATTTCGCCGACGCAACCAGCTGGCAGGCGCAGTTCGTGCTGTTCGCCCTGCTATCGGTCGCCAGCGTCTTCGCCTGGCGGTTCTATGCCCGCCTGAACCCGTCACCGGACGAGGGAACCATGCTCAACCGGCGCGGCGCGCAATATGTCGGCCGGGTGTTCACCCTCGACGAAGCGATCGTCAACGGCGCCGGGCTGTTGCGGGTCGATGACACGAACTGGAAAATCGAAGGCGACGATTGCCCGGGCGGCGCGCGGGTCCGGGTCACCGCACTGGACGGTGCCGTGCTGAAAGTCGAACAGACTTAAAGCGGCGCGATGTTTCCGATCCGCATATCCGTCGCACGCCGTGAAATTCCCGGCGCCGTCATCGCGCTGATCGTCGCCAATCTGGCCGTTTTCATCTTTCAGGCCGGGCTGCCGCCGGGTGCTGCGCGTGATTTCACCCTGGAATACGCGCTGGTGCCGGCCTGGTTCGACGCGGCGGGCTGGACGCCGTGGCCAATCCTGACCAATACTTTCATGCACGCCGGGATCGTCCATCTGGCCGTCAATATGTGGACTTTGTGGCTGTTCGGGCGGGCGCTGGAAGACGCCTTCGGGTCGCTGGGGTTCCTCCTCTTCTATCTGGCGTGCGGCGTTCTGGCCAGCCTGGCCCATCTGGCCTTCAATCTGGGCTCGGGCATCCCGGCGCTGGGCGCATCGGGCGCCATCGCCGGGGTACTGGGCGGCTTCACGCTGCTGCATCCCAAGGCCCGCATTACCCTGGTCACGCCGATCCTGTTCTTTCCGATTGTCTATTCGCTGCCGGCGGCGGTCTATAGCGCGCTGTGGTTCACGTTCCAGATCGTCCCTGGCATTCTCGAAATGCAGGATGGGTTGCCGCAAGCCGGGATCGCCTGGTGGGCCCATATCGGCGGGCTTGGCGCCGGGCTGGGGCTGGCCTGGCTGATCGCCCGGACCAGGCGGAAGGACCGGCTTCGCCCCGGCCGGCTGTCGGTCAGCAACGTAGCGGGGCACCGGCCCCGGATTATTCAGGTTGGCGCCGACCGGAACGCCGAGCCGATCGACGGCGTTCAGCGCCCCAATGTCATTCGCCTCGGCGCGCCGCGAAATCGCGAACTGCGGCGTGGCGCGCGACGGCAAGGCATTGCACAAGCCAGGGCCGCACCGCTGCCGGCGCAATTGTCGAGCGTTCCCATCACCCATCGCATCGCAGCGAAAGTGGCAACGCTTGTAGCGGCACCGAGCGGATCGGAACTGGACATCTGGCGGCGGTCCGGACGGTAAGCTATAGCAAGGACACCTGTTTATTCATACGGAGTGCGGCCAATGACCTATACGACCGGAATTTTGCTGTTCGACCAGCTGGAGGAACTCGATGCCATCGGACCATGGGAGGTCTTCACCATGGCCGCCGCCGAACGCGGCAGCGGCAAGGTCGTCACCATCTCGCAATCCGGCGGCATGGTGCGATGCGCCAAGGGGCTGCGCATCGAATCCGATCATAGCTTCGAGGACGCGCCCAAACTCGACGTGCTGCTCGTGCCCGGCGGCCAAGGCACGCGAACCGAAGTGAATAACCCGGTGCTGATCGAGTGGATCGCCAAGGTTGCGCCCGGTTGCACCTGGGTCACCAGCGTGTGTACCGGCTCGATGCTGCTGGTCGAGGCCGGCCCGGCGCGCGGCAAGCAGGTCACCACGCATTGGCGCTTCGTTGAGACCCTGCGCGAACGCGGCGGCGCCGCCGCGGTCATCGACGACATGCGCTTCGTGCGCGACGGCAATGTGGTCACCTCGGCCGGGGTATCGGCCGGCATCGACATGGCGCTATGGATCGTCGGCCAGACCGACGATCCGGGCTTCGCGCGCCGTGTCCAGCGCAACATGGAATATGACCCGGCGCCGCCCTACGCCGCCGCCGTTTAGAGCATCCTGTAAATAGACTGAATCGATAAGGGGGATTCCCAAGGCTCAGGAATTGTGATTCAAGATAAAGGCTGGACAAGGAGGCCAGCCTTTATGGCAAGAGCATGTTCACAGGAT
>Ga0066376_10003660_pt1 | contig 13612 bp, 13 predicted proteins | sample Knorr_S15_td_Bot_FD_77009 | JGI IMG/M metagenome (GOLD analysis project Ga0066376, IMG submission 77009) | Marine microbial communities from Southern Atlantic Ocean transect - Knorr_S15_td_Bottom_ad_5009_LV_A | ecosystem: Environmental > Aquatic > Marine > Oceanic | place: Southern Atlantic... | reverse complement strand
TCCTCTGTCCCTGTTGATGGCAGCAGGGTATTCCGGCTGGACGCAATCACTTCACAGGGGTTCAGGCAGCTCACGTCTGTGCCGTACGACTTCGCGGGCAGACGCTTCGAGACGGGCACGACGAAGAACTGGAAAACCAGTCTTGAAGGGATGGCGCGTCTGTGCCGTTGTGAGCGGATTGAGGCAAGCCCAAAGACCTTGAATTACGTGCGATTCGTCACTGACTTCCCAGTCTTTGAGCTCACGAATCTCTGGGCTGACATTGGCGGGATTCAGAGCCGGTCTGACCCCAAGGTCTATGCAGTGCAGACGGCCACCACGATCATTCAGCGGTGCATGCAGATGACTATTGACCCAGGTGACCTCGTATTGGATCCCACGTGTGGCTCTGGTACAACGGCCCACGTTGCCGAAGAGTGGGGCCGCCGGTGGATTACAATTGATGTGAGCCGTGTTGCACTGGCCATTGCACGCCAGCGAATCCTCACCACGAAATACGACTATTATCAGCTCCGTCCGACCAGCGCCGAGGATGTTCAGCGCAGCCCCAACGGCACCTGGCTTACCGATCCCTCTGGGCAGATTCAAGGCTCATCGACCTTTCACTGCAAGACCGTCCCCCACATCACCCTCAGGAGCATCGCCCGCAATCAAGCGCTGGATCCGATCTACGACAAGTGGCAGCCGGTTCTGACGGAGAAGAAGGAGTTCCTGAATGCTGCGCTTCGCAGAGGTGTCACGAACGAGTTGCGACAGAGGCTGGCGACCAAGTTGCGAGACAAACAGAAGCAGGAGGGGAAGCGCGCCATCACCGATGCCGACAAGCGGCGGTGGGTTCTGCCGCCAGAACTCCATCGGAGGGAGCAGTACACCACCGTCGACAAGGGGATTCGATGGGTGGTATGAGTGGGAGGTACCGTTCGACACCGATCCTGCCTGGCCCAAAGCGCTGCAGAAGGCGTTGACGGAGTACCGCGCGACCTGGCGGGAGAAAATGGATGAGGTCAACGCCTGCATAGCGGCACGCGCCGACCAGGAAGAACTGGTCGACCAGCCGGCAGTGGACCGAAGCAAGGTGCGAGTGGCTGGCCCGTTCACCATGGAAGGAGTGATCCCGGCGCAGGAGAGCATCGAATCCGAGGAGGACGAGAACACAGTCTCCCCTATCGGCGGCGCGCCGGTGGAGATGGAGACCTTCGGCGATGAGGGAATCGAGTCGGACGCCCAGAACACGAAAGCGTACCTGGATCGCATGGTGCTCACCGCCCTGTTTCAGTCCGGCAGCGACGGAGCGGCGCGCGTGCCCTTCGTTGGCATCGAGGAGCCTGAGGCGGCCGTGCACCCGGGCGCGGCCGGGGTCCTGCGCGATGCCCTCCGGACCGCAGCCGCCACCACACAGGTGGTGGTAACCAGTCACAGCCCGGACCTGCTGGACGACAAAGACATTGGCGCCGACTGCATTCTCGGTGTGGCAAGTGCCAACGGGGAGACCAAGATCGGGCCGGTGGATGAGGTGGGACAGGGGGTTCTGCAGGACAGGTTGTACACGGCCGGGGAGCTACTCAGCCAGGGGCAACTGATTCCGGACGTCGATCGCATCGACCGCACGCCAGCAGTGCAGCTGGAGTTGTTTGGAGACACGCCCGATGCCGCTTAGGCTGGCCGCCATTGTCGAGGGCACGGCGAGACCGAGGCGGTACCGGTGCTGGTGCGACGGATCGCTGCCGCCATCGATCCCGCCCTGGTCCTCGACGTAAGGCCGATCCTGCGGGTACCTGCCGCCCGCTTGCTGAGGGCTGGAGAGCTGGAAAGGCAGGTAGAGCTTGCCGGACGCCGGGTGGCGCCGGACGGCGCCATCCTTGTTTTACTGGACTGCGACGCCGATGACGGATGTCCGGCGGCGGATGGTCCCGCACTCCTGGAGCGGGTACGCGCAGCTCGAGGTGACCTGGCAACATCGGTAGTGCTGGCCAAGAAGGAGTATGAAGCCTGGTTCCTGGCCGCCGCTGCCTCACTGCGGGGCCAGCGGCGCCTCGCCCAGGACATGGTTCCTCCACAGAACCCGGAAGAGATACGCGGCGCCAAGGAGTGGCTGAACCGCCACATGCCCCCCAACCGTCCGTACGCCGAAACGACCGACCAGGCAGCGTTGACCCAGTCTTTGACCTGAATCAGGCCCGGGCGGCGGCGGATTCCTTCGACAAGTGCTACCGTGAGATTGCAGGCCTGATCCAGTCTCTGGCAGCCCATGGCTGAAGAACCCGTACTCATCCAGCCGGTCGAGAGTCCGGTCATCTGCAAGCCCTACTACGAGCCCACCCACTACTGGCAATACGACCGGGATACTGGGCACGCAGAGAAGCGGCAGGGCCGCCGGCCCTCGGCGTACTGGTACAAGGTTGACGACGCGGCGTCTCGGCGCGGACAGATGCGTCTGGAGCTGGAGGAGGACCGCCGCGACCTCGATCTGGTGAACCACCTGCGGGCAGACGTGAAGCGATGGCGCGAATCACGCTGGGAAGGAGCCACCAACGTCACCAAAGACCTGTTGCGCCACTGGGCGCGCAAGGACCGAGACCGGCGGCTGTTCTTCTGCCAGCTCGAGGCCGTCGAGACCATCATCTTCCTCAACGAGATTCGCGGCCTGCGCCGAGACGGGCAACGTGGCAAACCGCGGTGGACGCCCCAGTTCACCGACCTGGATTTCGAGCAGCTCGTAGACGCGCCCACGATTGACGGGGCTGCGGCGCTCACGCGAATGTGCTGCAAGATGGCGACTGGCAGTGGCAAGACGGTGGTGATGGCCATGCTCATCGCCTGGGCGTTCTGTAACCGTGGGCGCGTGCCCAGTGACGAGCGCTTCCCGCGGGCCGTGCTGGTCTGCTGCCCCAACCTCACCATCCGCGAGCGACTGCAGGTGCTGCGGCTTTGATGCCTCCGGCGGGGATTACTTCACCCAATTTGACATCGTGCCCGGACCGTATCGCGACCTGCTGCGCGCTGGCAAGGTGATCGTCACCAACTGGCACTGGTTTGCACCGGAGTCCGAGCACACCGAGGGCGGGCGTAGCTACACCGTGGTGAAGAAGGGAGAGGAGACTGACGAGGCCTTCGCGCGTACCAGACTGGGAGAGCTGTTCGACCTGGGCCCCGTCATGGTAATGAATGACGAGGGACACCACGCGTACCGGCCGGCCCCGATCGCCGAAGAGGAAGAAAAGGAGGCGGGGACCGAGGCGCGGCGGGAGCGCGAAGAGGCCACCATCTGGGTTCAGGGGCTCGACAAGATCAACGCCGCCTCCGGCATCCAGATTTGTGTGGACCTGTCCGCGACGCCCTTCTACATAAAGGGAAGCGGCTTCCCTGAGGGCGAGCCTTTCCCCTGGATCGTGTCCGACTTCGGGCTCGTCGATGCCATCGAAAGCGGCATCACCAAGATCCCCCGCCTACCAGTTAGCGACACGACCGGGAGCCCCGACCCCAAGTACTTCCGGCTGTGGCGAAACATCACCGAGGATCTGGCCCCTGGCCAACGCCTGTCGAATCGACGCCCCAAGCCGGAGGTGGTGTGGGAACGGGCTGAAGACGCTCTGGTGCAGCTGGCCGGAGAGTACAACAAGATGTTTGCGGCAATTGAGGAGGCGGACGACACCGCCTTGAAGGCGCCGCCTGTGCTGATCCTGGTGTGCGACAACACCGACATCGCCCAGGTGTTCTACCAGAGAATCTCAGGCCAGTCGGAGGTCGAGGCGATTCCGGAGGCAGACGACGAAGACGAGAACGCTGTTCAGTCCTGCCAGCCCCATCTTTACTCCACCTCCGTAACCAGCCCTTTCCCGGTGCGCTCCCACAGCGTTGTGAAGCGCTCCGAGCCATCGTCGAAAAAGCTGTCCTGGTCCACCGGCAGGTCGTAGCCCTCGCCGATGCCTGCCAACATATGGGCACAGTCGCGCGGCAGGCTCGCCACGGGGGGCCGCGCATAGGTCGTATGCCCGCGCCCGTGCGCGATGCGTATCAGTGCCCTGGGCAGGGGTTCCACCTCCCTGGCTTTCAACCGCTCCAGGGCTGCCCGGTCGAGCGTCAGGCCTAGGCCGGGCGCTTCCGGTACCCGCACCTGCCCGCCCACGACTTCGAAAGTCGGCTGCACGACGTCATCCGCCCACATACGGCCGAGGGTCACGTGGTGCAAGGTGGCGCGTTCGAAGGCAGCTGCCATATGCACCACCATGGCCAGCGTGATGTTGCCGCCGTTGTTCTGCGTCATGAAGGGAACGTTGGCGGCCTCGAACAGTCCGGCCCGTCGGATGGTCTGGCCCACGGGCGCGTGCCCCAGCATGTAGCCGTCGGCAACGCCCATCATAGCCTCGCGCCCTCCCAATGGACAGTGGTGAAAAATAATCGGCAGGGGACACTTTTCGCGCAGCAACTTATGGCCTTCCATATCGTGGGTCCGCAACGGGTCCTCTATCATCCCGGCCACCGGGAACTTGGCCAGCTCCCGAGCCAGAGTGAGGATCTGATCCACCGTGTTGTCGAAATTCACATCGTAATGCAGCTTAAATCCGTGGGGCACGACCTCCTGTATGGCCCGGGTTTGGTCGATGACATTGTGCAGATGAGAGGTGTGAAACTTGAGCCACGTATGGCCGTGCTGCACCGCATCCTGCGCCTCCTTCGCCATCAGGGCCGGGGTCTGGGACACCGTCCACGAGGAAACCGGCACCCAGGAGCGCACCTTGGGGCCCAGGAGCTGGTAGGCCGGCACGTCGTTGGCTTTGCCCACCAGGTCATAAATAGCCGGAGCAACCCAGATATTGAGCTGCGGATGCCCGAGCCAGCGACAGGGATTGGTGCCTCGGAGTTGCTCCACTTCCTGCTCGAGCGACTCGCGAGGGGGTCCTTCCGCTTCGGCGATCCCCTCCAGGCCGGTGTCGGTGTGCAGCACGATGATGGTGCGTGCATCCCAGCCGTTGCCGCTGAAAAGCCTCACGGCATCTCGGTTCCAGGCCGGAATGGGGGGGTGAATCTCGTGGAGCTCTATGTCCGTGATCTTCATGTAATTTCCTCCATCCAAATGATTACTCTCATCTTATTCGTCCCGCAAATTCCTGCGAATAGGCCGATGAAGCCGAGATCGGGTGCGGCAGCAAGAGGATACTGACGCCTCAGCGCCGCCGAGAGCATAAACAGCGCGCTGCTCAGTCCTGCCAGCGCCGCATGTATTTCTCATCCCCTTCGAACTCACGCATCTGATCGTAGACGGCCTGCAACGGTTCCAGTGCGCGCACGCCATCGTCGGCATTGGGCGATGGCTGTCGGTCTTCGCGAATCGATGCGAAGAACTCGTTGTTCTGCGCCACGATCGCCGCCAGTTCGCCTACAGATTTCTCGAACACGGTCTCGCCGGCAAAAAGCACGCCTCCGCCCCCGTATTCCAGGACGCCTTTCTCACAGATGTAGCGATGGCCTCCAGCGCCCTGGCGTGCGTTGTAGGAAAGACTGATCGTTGCCATCGCCTCGTTCTCGTAGCGGATCAGCAGACTCACATCCATCGATGTGTCGTTGACCGAATGCTTGGGGGCCATTTCACCATGCACACGACGCACGGGCGAATCGATGGTCCACAGGGACAGATCGACGAGATGGCACCCATGATGGAAGACGACGTCATCCACCCAACTGCGCTGATAGCCGGTCCAGCCGATGTTCTGGTGACGGTAAGAGAAACTGTAGATCTGGTGATGGAAGACGGCTCCCGCCTCCCCGGAGGCCAGGAACTCACGTGCGAAACACCGGGTGTCGATGAAGCGCTCTGTGTGAGCGACCATGACATTGCACCCCACTTCCCGGGCCCGTGCCGCCACGCGTTGTGATGAGGTGACCGACATCGTCAGTGGAATCTCGACAAGCACGTGTTTGCCCGCGTTGAGACAAGCCATCGTTTGCTCGTAGTGAACTTCACTCGGAGAGGCGATGATGACGGCGTCCAGTTTATCGTCGGCCAACGCCTCCTCCAACGAATCGGTGGCACGCTCAAAGCCGTGGCGGCCGGCGAATTCCCGGGCCGGCTCGATTCGACGCCCCATCAGGGTCCGCAACAGCACGCCATCGATCTGTTTGCAGGCGCTGGCGTGGAACTCGGCGATACCACCGTAACCGATGAGACAGCAATTCAGGGTGTCCATCTCTCTCCTTCCAGCCGCGATTCAGGTAATCCGCGAGGAAACAGGCGACCTGTCGACATCCGCCTGGGCCGTCGGCGACAGCTGGGCCGTTAGCACCGACAGAGCGGCCAGCGCTGCGTCCAGGGGGGGAAGATAAAGCAGGTTGCCCTGCTCCCGTCAAGGCGGCGGCAGCAACAGCTTGCCGGGGAGCCGACATGCCAGGATATTGTCGCATCACCGGTCAACCAGGTGGATCCAGCTGTCGCCAGGACGATGATTCACTTTTTCGCAGGGGCATGGTCATGAGTTCACGTCCACTCCCATCCTCAAAACCATACATCTGTGTGATGCAGGATATCCGGCTGATCCTGGTTGTGGCACTCTCCACCGTGTGTCATGCCGAAACCAGCAAGCCCTTGATCCTGGCCACCGGAGGTGTGGCCCAGGCGGTGATCGTCGTCGCCGCGGATGCCCCGCATCCTGTCCATTTTGCCGCCACGGAGCTTGCCGAGCACCTCGAGTCGATTACCGGTGCCGGTTTCAGCATCGTCGACGAGGCGCCGGTGACGGGCGCGGCCATCGTTCTGGGCGATGGCGTTGCGGCGCGTCAGGCGGGAGTCGATGTAGAGGGGATTGCCCGCGATGGGTATACCATGCGGACGATCGGGGAGCGAATCTACATCGCCGGCCGCGACGACATGACCGACAAGAGCCTGGCGCTCTTCCAGGTGAAGACGCCGCTGTCCCGCGATCTGAGCCGTTACGAGATGGAACCATGGAACCACCGGACGAGACCTGGCACAGTGGGGTTGAGGCGGCCGTCGAGTACTTCGATGATCGCTGGGTGATGGAGATCCGTCTGCCGCGGGCGAGTCTGGGGGATACAGGTGATGGCGATCAATGGGGGGCAAACTTCTGCCGTTCCATGCGCTGCCCGCCCCGTGAAGCGGACCGCTACAGCAGCTGGAGTCCGCTCTTGCGGGGCAAGTTCCACCAGCCGGATCTGTTCGGCCACCTCCTCTTCGGCAACTGAATCTCCGAAATTAATGAGCATCACCGCCGTACCAGGTCCTTGCCCAGCCATCTGGAGACCTTGCAGCGCACGCGTACGGCCGCTCACCAGCTTCCGGTCCACGTCGTACAGGAGCTCCGCGCCTACTTGCGGTGCGGTCCTACCCGAAAGGCAGATCGTCCGGCCGCAGTGGGCGTGCCGCGGCGGTTGCGAGTCCGTCCAGCAGCCCTTGATGCAGTTGCCGCACGTTGCCCGGGTCCCTGCTGGCGATCCAGGACTTCGGCTCAGCGCCGTCCCTGCTGTCGTCTCTCCACTCGGTTCGGGGACCGCACTCGAGTTAGCTATAGCTATTTTCTTGCAATATATTCATCAATCACGTTCGCCCGTTTCCAGCAAGGAGTAGACCGTGAAGAATAAGGAGTACACGGTGCGCGCGTCGCACTGCGATTACCGAGCCTCAGAGGACGAGATCTACGAGGTGCTTCAGCGCACGACCGAGCCCCTGACGAGGTCGTGGGAGAAGTTGGAGAAGGCCAGCCGGATCGTCTTGAAGTTCAACATGGTCAAGCCGGCGGAGCGGGTGGAGTATTTCGCCGGCCGGCGTCGGGAGCTGGTCGACGACGCTGTCTGCAGAGCGGTGCTGCGCCTGCTCAGGGAGCGCACGACGGCAACGTTGATCGCCACCGATACCTACCCCTACGGCAACGGCCACCGGGTCCCGGAGGATTTCAACTACCGGCATCATCTGGAGGAGTTCGGGGTGGAGTTCGTCGATTCGAATCTGCCGCCGTTCACCACCTACGAGGTGCCGGGAGGGGGGTGTATGTTCGACCGCTATGTCCTGAACTCCTGTTTCGACGAGGCGGACGAGTTTGTTTCAATCGCCAAGATGAAGAACCACGGTTTTATGGGGATCACGCTGACGCTCAAGAACCTCTTTGGACTGCCGCCCATGATTCCGCCGGAGGGCAGGACACGATCCTACTACCATCACCTCATCCGCCTCTCTTACGTGTTGCCCGATCTGGGGATGATCACCAGGCCCTGCCTCAACATCGTCGATGCCCTCACCGGGCAATGGCTGAGGGAATGGGGGGGTGAAGGCAGGATCTGCAATGCCCTGATCGCCGGCGACCACCCGGTGGCGACCGACGCCTGCGGTATGAAGTTGATGGGGCACGATCCGACCGACGACTGGCCCACGCCGCCCTTCAAGCGGGACCGCAACCACCTGCTGATCGCCGCCCGGCGCGGTTTCGGCACGGTGGATGTGGAGGGGGAGATCGATTTTCAGAGCGAAGTCGAAGCACCTCTGGGAGAGTTTGATTCCGAGGAGACGGATTCACCCGAGACGGTGGCCAGCTGGCGGCGGACCACCTGCGACCAGGGACTCCTGTATCTGGAGGAGAAGAAGCGGCTCGTGGACCAGTATCGCGGCGAGTTCATCTATATCCAGGATGGCTCGGTGGTCTGGAACGGCGCCGATCCGACCCATCTGGGCAGCCGGCGAAAGCTCAGCGGCGACAAGAAGGACAGCGCCCTGTGGCTGAAGTACGTCGATCCGGAGGAGCGCGAGGGGGAGCGCTTCGAGGTCTACGACGAGTGTCTGCGGCTGGCCTCATAGCCTGGCTTCAGCCCTCGCGCGCACCCATGCACAATCACGGACGTGAACACACATCTGGGAGAATCGCACATGTCAGACGCGCAATCCGATCTGCTCATTTTCGTCAGCGCCTTCGCCAGCGGCGATGACGGGGCAATCCACGCCTACCGGCTGAATACCGAGAGCGCTGAATTGACGCTGCTGAATCGGGCGGCCGATGTGGAGCAGCCCTTCTTTCTGGCCCTCTCTCCGGATCGGCGGCATCTCTACTCGATCCACGAATTCGGCGAGGGGCGTGTCGCCGCTTTTGCCGTAAATGGCGAGGACGGTCAGCTGACGCTGCTCAATCACCAGTCCTCCGGCGGCGAGGGGTCGTGTTATGTGGATGTGGACGCGACCGGCAAGACGCTGGTAGTTGCCAACTACAACGGCGGCAACGTCGCCGCCCTGCCGATCAAGACGGACGGCTCGCTCGGAGAGCCGTCCTCGCGTTTTCAGCACGAGGGCTCCAGTGTCAATCCCGACCGCCAGAAGGAGCCCCACGCACACAGCTTTGTCATCAGTCCGGACAACAACTACGCGTATGCCGCCGATCTCGGCATGGACCAGGTGGTGAACTACCGACTCGACGCCGGGACCTCCACCCTGTCGCCCAATCACCAGCCGTTCGCCAGGACCCTGCCGGGCGCGGGACCGCGTCATTTCACCTTCCACCCGCACGCACCGCACGCCTATGTGATCAACGAAATGCACAATTCGGTGACCATGTTTGACTACGATGCGGCGACGGGCACGCTCATCGAGCAACAGACCATTGGCACGCTACCCGCAGGCTACGACGAGGTCACCCACACCGCGGATGTCAAGATCACGCCGAATGGCAAGTTCCTGTACGGCACCAACCGGGGTCACGACAGCATCGCCTGCTACGCCATCGACGACGACGGCCGGCTGTCGCTTCAGGGCATCGAGCCGAGTCTGGGAGGAGGGCCGCAAAATCTGGCTATCACCGCTGACGGCCGCCTGCTCCTGTGCGCCAACATGGTAGAGGGCAACGTCGTCGTCTTCGCGATCGACCCTGAGTCCGGCGGGATTTCGGCGGTAGGCGAACCTGTCTGTCTGCCGTCTCCGTCCTGCATCATGATTGTCTGAGCGCTGTCGTTTGAGACTCTACATCATTCGGCACGCGGACCCGGACTACGCCAACAAGACGATCACGCCGGCCGGCCATCTGGAGGCGGAGGCGCTGGCGGAGCGGATGAAGACGGAGGGGATCAACCGGATATACACCTCGCCGCTTGGGCGCGCCCAGCACACGATGGGGTACACAGCGAACGCCCTGGGTCTGCCCTTCGAGGTGGAGGACTGGACCCAGGAGATTCCGAATATGGGGCTGGAGGACGGCAGTGATGTCGCCGCCTGGAATGTCGATGGCGCGATAATCCGCTCTCAGCGTCCCATGCCGACTCAGGCCAACTGGTCGTCCCATGCTCCCTTCGAGGCGCCGAAATTCAGCGCTATATTCGCAGCGCTCAAGGCGCACTCCGATGAATTTCTGGCACGCCACGGTTATCGCCGCGTCGAGGGGGCGTATCGCATCGAGGCGGCCAACAGAGATCGAGTGGCGGTGTTCTGTCACGGGGGCTTCGGATTGACGTGGATTTCCCACCTGCTCGAGATCCCGATGCCACTCGTCTGGGCCGGTTTCCTGCTGGCGCCCAGCTCGGTCACCATCATCCTCTTTGACGAACGCGACCCGACAACGGCCGTTCCCAGATGCCTGGCGCTGTCGGACACCTCGCATCTCTACAAGGCGGGACTGCCGATCCAGCCGGCGGGTATCGTCGCCAATTTCGACTGATACACTAAACGATGGGGTAAGGTAAGTTGAAGGTAACAGGCGTTAAGACCACGGTTCTGTCGATCCCCAATGCCGAGCCGTACTACTACAGCCAGGGGTGTTCGCTGGGCGTCAACAGCGTCCTGGTCGAGGTCCACACCGACGAGGGGATTACCGGAATCGGCGAGGCCTGCGGCGACAGGTCGGTCGAGGCGGTGGTCGGCATCGTGCGGGCGGCGGCGCGGGCCCTGGAGGGTCAGGACCCCTTCGACATAGAGCGCTTCCTCTATCGCTTCTACCGCCTGGGCAAGTGGGACGATATGCGGCGTTTCGCCAACCAGGCCCTGGCCGGCGTCGAGATGGCGCTGTGGGATATCGTCGGCAAGGCCTGCGGACAGCCGGTGCACCGACTGCTGGGAGGCGCTTTCAACAAGCGCCTCAGTTTCTTTGCGTTTCTCCAGGGGGAGGAGCCGGAGAAGCTGGCCGCCGATGCGAGGATGTGGCGGGAGCGCGACTTCGAGTATATCTACATCAAGGTAGGCATGGGTCTCGAGCGCGACCGGGCCTGCGTTCAGGCGGTGCGAGAGGCGGTCGGCGACGGCATCAAGATCAGGATCGACGCCAATCAGGCGTGGGGCGTGGGAGAGGCGATACACGCGCTGCAGGCGATGGAGCCCTTCCAGATCGACTTCGCCGAGCAACCGGTTCACTGGACCGATCTCAGCGGCATGGCGCGCATCCGCGCGGCGGTGCCGATCCCCCTGGCCATCGATCAGGGGTGTTTCACCGAACACGAGGCGCTGGCCGCGATCGAACATCGGGCGGCCGACATCATCACCGTGGGACTGCACGAGACCGGTGGCCTGCTGGGCATGAAGAAGGTGGCGGCCGTGGCAGCGGCCGGGGGACTGCCGCTGTGCCGTCACGGCGTCATGGGAGAGACCGGGATCACCACCCTGGCTTCCCTGCAGGTGCTGGCGACGATTCCGAACGAGGCCGGCGGCCACCAGGTGATGCACCAGCTGCTGGAAGAGGATATACTCGCTGACGGACTGCTGGAATTTGACGCGGGGTGCTTGACGGTGCCCCGGCGCCCGGGTCTGGGGGTGGAGCTGGACATGGACAGGGTGGAGCGTTACGCCCGGCATTACACCGACAACGGGCCCTTTCACACTATTTGAAATCGACGCTGAAGTGCTGACGCGGGCGGGAGCGGCCGAATAGGAGAGTTGAGATGACGGAGATTGACGTGCGGGTGGAATGGCAGGCCCTGCAGGATTTTACCGCAAAGGTGTTCGAGGGGTTGGGGATGCCGGCCCAGGACGCTGCCAGGGAGGCGGAGGTGTTGGTCTGGGCGAATCTTCGCGGCGTGGATTCACACGGCGTGCAACGGGTAGAGGAGTACTCGAAGCGCGTCGATGACGGGATCATGAACCCGCGCCCCGAGATCAGGGTGGAGAAGGAGACGCCGGCCACGCTACTGATCGAGGCGGATTTCGCTTTCGGCCCGGTGGTGACGGTGTTTGCCATGGAGAAGGTCATGGCCAAAGCGCGCCAGGTGGGCATCGGCTGGGGGCTGATCCGCAACACCACCCACCAGGGGGCGATGGCCTATTACGCGGAGATGGCGGCCGCGGAGGGGTTGGCGGGGATTGCTGTAGTGTGCAATCCGCCTAACATGGCACCGCCTGGCGCCAGGGCTGCCGGCACCCATAACAGTCCGATTGCCATCGCCGTTCCCGGCAAGGACCGAGCTCCCATCAGTCTGGACATGGCCACCAGCGTGGCGGCGGGAGGGAAGTTGCAGGTGGCGATCGACAAGGGGGTGGCCATTCCCTCCGAATGGGCCCTGGACGAAGAGGGCAGGCCGACGACGGACCCGGCGGCGGCGAAATACCTGAGACCCGCAGGAGGCTACAAGGGCTACGGACTGGCGTTGATGTTCGAGTGTCTGTCGAGTCTGATGGTGGGCAACCCCCTGCTGACGTCGACGATCCTGCAGCGGAATCCGGTGAGGCCAGGCACCCAGAACAGCATCGTGGCGGCAATTGACATCGCCAGTTTTACAGATCTGGAGGAATACGAGGAGAATGCGGATCTGCTGGCGGATACGATGAATGGTCTACCTACGGTGGATGGGGCGGAGCCGGTGATGGTGCCCGGTGAGCCCGAGCTGAAGGTGCAACAGGAGCGCATGAGAGACGGCATTCCGCTGCCCCCGGGCACGGTGGAGAAACTGAAGGCGGCGGCCCAGCGTTTTGGACTGACGCTGCCGGACGGTATACCACATCGCAATCGATCGAACGGAGATGGAAGATAAATCGCATGAGTGATACAGAACCAGTCGTCTACCTGAACGGCCAACTCGTACCCGCCTCGCAGGCCCATCTGAACATCTTTGATCTGGGCATTGTGCTGGGGGCGACCCTGACCGAGATGACGCGCACCTTTGCGCACAAGACCTTCCGGGCGGTCGACCACGTCAGCAGGCTTTACCGTTCAGCGCGCTACGCCGGTATCGATCTGCCGCTCTGTGCCGAGGAGATGCTGGCTGCGACCGAGGAGCTGGTGGAGCGCAACACCGCGCTCATCGGCGAAGCGGAAGAGCTCGGCATCGTGCACTTCATCACCCCGGGGGAGAACCGGATATACGCGGGTAGTTGCGCGGCCACCGCGCGCCTCGAACCCACGGTGTGCATCCACTCCTTCCCCATGCCATTTGAGGAGTGGCGCCACTTCTTTACCGAGGGAGTCCACCTGGTCACTCCCTCCATCCGCCACATCCCGCCCCAGTGCATCGACCCCAAGATGAAGAACCGCTCGCGTCTGCACTGGTGGATTGCCGACCAGCAGTCGCACGCCGTCGATCCGAAAGCGACCAGCCTCCTGCTCGACCTGGATGGAAATATCACCGAGTGCTCCGGCTCGAACGTGGTGATCGTCAAAGGGCGCACCATCTACACGCCGACGAGCAGGAATATCCTCGAGGGCAT
>Ga0066376_10003659_pt1 | contig 13613 bp, 8 predicted proteins | sample Knorr_S15_td_Bot_FD_77009 | JGI IMG/M metagenome (GOLD analysis project Ga0066376, IMG submission 77009) | Marine microbial communities from Southern Atlantic Ocean transect - Knorr_S15_td_Bottom_ad_5009_LV_A | ecosystem: Environmental > Aquatic > Marine > Oceanic | place: Southern Atlantic... | reverse complement strand
TCATCAAAAGTTTAGCAATCGCCTGAGGCTCTCAACCCTCATTGCCATTCGATTTACTATCATCACACCAGGCCTTGTGAGTTGGCTTTATGGCATCTCACACCGATTAGCCTTGGAGCATTTAAATAGACTCACTAGTGATGGCTTTTTAAAGCTCGTTAAAACACATCGTAGCCCCGATGGGCGCGTCTATGTTCCAACCTACAGTGCTGCAAAGTACGCTGAAGAAATAATGAATATTGATGTGTACTTCAGAGCCAATACCAACCCCGCTTTACAGTTTAACCATAACAACGTAATGCATAACCTAATTAACGCCTTCGTGATGCTAAGAGGTATTCACAATTATCACAGTGATGGCAACTACGCCCCCATGTGGCAAAGCTTTATAACTGAACCCGAATTCAAACGCGCCAATACAAGCACAGAAACGAGAACAGTCGATGGCGCAGTTCGCTTATTAAATGGCTCAATTGCAGCCATAGAAGTCGAACACTCTTTCAAGAACAAAGCTGCACGGCAAGCCATTCTTTTAAAGTACCTAGCCTCACTTAAAAATGGCGACTACGACAAAGTGTTTTTATTCTCCCAATCGCAGCAAATTTTTGATGACATAAAACGTCTGCATGAACAATTATTCGAAGAAATGACAACACGATTCGATAAGAAAACTCGCCACCCTCTCCTATCGCCTGAAGATGTCGAGCTACTGCAATCATCGATTATCTATCGAACCAAGCTATGTGATGAAATAAGTGAGAGGTTTTATAGCATTTAGATTTTGCTTACCTATACCAGTAGCGATAATAAGCACCTCATCAGAAGTATAAATTTTCGCAGAAAGAGGCAATGAGGAAGGGTTCTAAATTGGGCATAACCGAGTAATGTCGGGAAAAATAAATTTAGGGGCCCTTAATGAATAACAAAGTTGGCATCTTTTGGTTTGCTGAAAACACATTAGTCTTTAAAGCTCAAAGTGCTATCGACTTAAAGCCAGATCAACTTGGATTTATTGATAGCACGCTGCAACACCAAGTTGAGTGGGAAGATAGTAATATTTATCAATTGTTTGGTTTAATGCTAGACAACACTGACTACTACAACTTTCCCAGAGGTCGAGTTGTTTTTAATGTTGATCAAAATACCTCATACGTATATTTAGACAAAAGCCTGTTTAAAAAGCATATAGTTAAAAAGATAAAAGCTAATTTTTCTTTACTAGATACAAATGTCAGGTTCTTTACTGATCCTCATTACAATTGCTTTGGTAGTATTTAGAACAAATAAAATACTACCAAATAACTGAGCACAGATACGCAGAGCTAGATTGGTGGCAACCTTGTGAAGCTACTTAACAGAGGGAGCTGGTGATTGACTGCGTATAAAAGCCGGAATATCAAAAATATCACTTTGACTAGATACAACAGCTTTAGTTTTTGTGGTTTGCTCTACTTTAGGTATTGTTTCATCTATGTTTTTGGCATGAATTAACTGACTTTTTGCACCTGTGGCTATGATGAGTATTTCAAAGTTATTCGCTAAACTCGTAATTTTAGAAGCACCACAAATTACCACTGCATTTGGGCTAACTTGATGACGTACAGTATCCATTATGGTGTTGTAACTACCTAATGAGATCTCATCAACACAATTAATTTGTACGATAACACCTGTACTTGTGCTCATATCAACACTGCTAACCAGAGGGTTGCTCAGGGCTTGCGTAAGAGCCATTTGTAAATCGCTTTCATCTGCACACTTTCCAACCCCCAATACAGCATCGCCTTGGGCGTCCATTACTCTTTGAAAGTCACGCAGATCTACGTTAATTAATCCCTGATAACACAGCATATCGATGAGTGAGGTAATTAAAGAATGTAAAATTTGATTACTGTGCTTAAAGGCATCAAATAAGCCAATGTCATTGCCAAGCACCTCAATAAGTTGATCATTTGGTAAAGTGACGACAGCATTAGCGAACTGTTTTAATTCATCAAGCCCTTGCTCAGCTACTTTTCGCCTAAAATCCCCCTCACTGGTAAAAGGTAATGTTGCAATACAGATTACGGGCTTATTAAGATCTTTCGCTAACTTAGCTATGTATGGGCTAGCTCCTGTGCCAGTGCCACCTCCTAAGCCAGTTGCGCATAGGAGAATATCGCAGCTTTTGATGAGCGTTAATAATTGCTCTTCACTTTCTTGTGCGGCGAGTAATCCTATTGCTGGGTCCGCGCCAGCGCCATATCCGTTTGTAAGATCAGCACCTATCAACACAAAGTCATCACTTTGAGAGTGCTCTAATACAACCTTATCAGTATTAACGCAGTAAAACTTCGTTTGCGGGTTTTGAACCTCATTAAAAATAGTATTGACGGTATTACAACCGCAGCCACCAATACCAAATACGCCAATAGACAAGCCATCTAAATTCTCAACTAACTCAAACATCATTGCTCCTCATTTTTTAAAGAGCATAACAACAAGGTGCGTCAATTTTTGACGCACCTAAAAGTTACAAGTTATAAGTGTTTGAAGCCTCATTTAGTTTTTTAATGATTCTGCTGCGAACAGCTTGAGGCTCTATTACCTCAAGCCAATGTGATGCTCTAAACAATTCACTTGTTAATTGCTCTGTGTCCTGCACATTGAATGTAAGCAGTGATGTTTGAGCATCTAACTTTTTCTGCTCTATTAACTCACCAAATTGTACAAACCCCTGATTCAATGAAGATTGAGACGGCACTTTGATAATCAAGTTAATACTGTCCTGACGCTTTCCTTTATTAATCGCAGATCTTAATGAGCTTAACTGCTCTAAATTTGGTTCACGCCGTGTCTTTTGTAATACTTTCACATTACGAATACGATAAACTGGCATCTGATAACACTTGTCATGCAGCGTCCCTACCATAAACTGCGCCATTAACACACTGCCTTGCTCAACTAAGTTATAAAAACTTAACTCCGCAAATTTTAGCCAATGAGCCTCATCATAAAGCACTCTATAAAGCTCTGCGCTCACTGCACGCTTATGCTTAATCGCATGTTCAATTTGCTTAACCAACTTAATATCAACATTCACTTTTAACGAAGGCTTAGACAGAGATGAAAGCCACTCAGGCACATGTCCATTAAAGCGTTTGAGCGCCTGCTCTGCTTTAATATGTACTGACTGTTTAACATCACTGGGGACTGAATGCGGTATTAATCTCTCTAGCAGCAAATAATGTTCAGCCATTTCACTGCTCATTACTTTTGGGTTACTACCTCGCCACCGCGCACTAATAGACCACCCATATGGTTTACTACGCGTATCTTTTTCGAGGCCAAAACAACCTTGGTTGTAAAGTGATTGTAGGTCTCGCTGGAGCATGCGAGTTGTTACTTTAAAGCCTTGGTTTAGTAGCATAAGCTTCAGCTCAGAAGTTGACCTACGAAAAGGTCTAACGGGTATACAATCTAAAATAACTTCATATCGTAAAACTTGCATGATTAATTCTAATAATTAAATACTTATACTAAAGACACTAATTAGCAACTTCTCTTGGCCATCAAAACCATATGGTTGAGCATCTTTTAACAAGCTGTATCTAACACTAACTTTAGCTTTACCTTTTAACTGTGTACTAAGGTAATCTAGTCTCTTGTCTATTAAATCACTTGCTTTTGTACTTTTTAGAGTTTCTTTAAGGCGCCGAACACTTACAATATAGCCCGTTTGCAAACGCTTAGATCCATGTTCAGCATCTGCTAAAGTATAAATCCTCTTTGCCTCTTTCAACAATTCCTTCTGACTAATTGAGCGTTTGACTTCGATAACATGCCTTATTCTTTTTGATTTACGACTGATTATTGCTATGTCAAATTTACCACCAATTCTTAAATCATGATCGTTGCTAGTTTCGATAAGCCCAAAACTTCCTAATACTTCTCGAACTGGTATCTCTAATCTATAGCCAAGATTTGGAAATTTATCACATAACGCATTTACTATACTCACATTAAGAAAGTACTCTGGCATTTTCCTGTAGGTGACTCCCGTTAATTGATGCGCTTTTTCTAAACTGTCTTGAATAGAGTCTAAAATTGTATCCTGAACTTGTATCTTAGTTGCTTTAGTCATTATTATTCCTTTGAATTGATTTTTTAAAATATCACAACACTTTATTAATAATTAAACAAACCCAATCTTAGACTTTCCGCCTTCTTTAAGATCGTTTTGTTCTTGTAAAATCGATAACATTCGCTCTTGAGTCATGCGCTTTTTTGAAAACTTCATTTGCCTTTTTACAATCGCAAAATCACCTGGTGTGAGCTTTGTAAGCTTGAATAAATCATTCATTAGGTGCTTATTTAACACTCCTGAGCCTAATGTGTCTTTAAATAATTGCTTTGCCTGTAGCGGGGTCAAATAGGTTAAATTTAAATTAAAATCAAATCGCCTCATTACCGCTTTATCTAAGTTTTTAGCGAAGTTAGTAGCTGCAAAAAGTGGGAGTTGAAATTGCTCCATCTGATATAATAATTCATTAACTATTTGCACTTCCCAATTTGCCGTCGCTTGTTCACGGCTACATAACAAGCTATCTGCTTCATCAATAAATATTGCACTCATCTCCTGTGTAGCTTGTTTAAATAGTTGAGCGATATTTTGCTCACTTTCGCCAACCCACTTGCTTAACAAGTCAGATGCTTTGACCGAGATGAGTTTAAAATCAGCTTTTTCACATAAATAATTTACAAAGGCTGTTTTACCGGTACCCGGCGGGCCAGTTAGCAAAGTTCGTGAACTCGAAAACTCTATTACAGCCTCTTCTACCTGTTCGAGAGATGCATATTCAGACTCTATATTCACCATTTTAGGATTAAACTCTTGCTCTGCTTGATAAGTCAGCTCATGAGTTGAAAAGCCGCATGCAGTTAAGGTATTTTGAATGTTCTCTTCAATACATTCACGCGCAGTGTGTGCTTTAAATCCACATAACCTAGCTACATGTACTGCTTTTGCAATATGGGCTGGCAGCAAATTTCGTTGAGCTGCTAACTTACTTATGAAGTTGTTACCCACGTTCAACCCTTTAACATATTTGCCAATCATTTTTTCTTTGGTTGTTTTACTTAGCTCAGGTATTTCATAAACGATATTGAACCGTCGAATAACGCTTTGAGGTAAGTCTTCTAGATGATTAGTTATCCAAATACTCACTACAGGTTGATTTTCAATGTAGCTATGAAGCAGCTCTTTTGAGTAACTTTTTGAAAATAAATCACGCTCAAAAATATTTTCACACTCATCTAGTAACAAGATTGTTTTTTTACGTTTAGCTACTAGCTTACTTACTATATTAAAGTGCTCTAAGCGTAGCTCAGAGCTTGCGCTTCTACTATCAAGTTCGTTTGTTGGGTTTATTAAGTCACTACCTTTAGCTTGCACCATAAGCAACTGCGAACTACAAGCTTTTGCTAAATATTGCGCCAATGAAGTTTTACCGGAACCAGGAATACCATAAAGTAAAATACTCAGTGGTTGCCCAGCGGTATTAGTCGCATTCTGAGTAGCTTTAAGTAACGTATTTAAATCTAAGTGAGATAAATCAATAGCGCTAAGCTCAGAAGCCTCACAGGGGGTTACTAAACTAGATAAAATATCACTTTCACTTTTTAACTTACCTTCAATCAGGCTTTTAGCAATCGCGTTTGGCAATATTAAAAACTCATCTTCCCCTGCAAATATCTCCAGATCCATTGAATACATACCAGATTCAATAATTAACCCAATTTGCTTGTTGAGTAGTGTTTCATCAATATCAAGAACATGAGCTATTTTTTCTGCAATAACGTTCGCGTAATCATCACGTAAATAATCCACAAGTTCGCGTAAAGGTTTACTGAGCGTCATAAAGCACGAGAAAATAACCAAAGGAGTAGCCGCTTTTGGAAGTCCAAACGCTTTACAAAATACATGTACATTTTTTTGTAACGTTTTAGGCATTGTGTTTATTGCTAAATGATCTATTCGTGTTATCAAATCGACAACATCGAAACCTTGTGAATTAGCATAATTAAAGCCAGAAATGCTACATAGAGCTTTTTTAAATAGTTTATCGTGCGAAAGCTCTTCTACGTCAAACTCTTCTAATAATTGAGTGGCAAAGTGTGCCACAATACGTTTTAATTGAGGTGTTTTGTTCATGCTATGTACCTAGTAGTCATTAACTTATGCAGCTATATTACTAAGTAAAAAGAAATAACGTACCCACACTTCCATCTCAAAACAAACGCAGAATATATTAATAATTAAAGCTTTTTTGCTTTTTTATTTTCTTTTGTTTTATTTTGTTTTACTCTCTAGTTGACCTCCTTGTTTTTTAGGCCCTGCAGAGGCATAAATAAAGCTATAACGTTTTTTTGGACTATTATGGAAAATATAAATTTAGGATCGGCAGAAAACCCTATAATCCTTAAAAATAAGCATCAAGATACCGAGTCCGAAAAATACTATGCCAGACATAAAAACGGAGAAGTGTATATTCACAGGCCTCTTCTACAGATACATACTAAAAACAATCATGAACTAGACAAAGATGACCCAGAAAGTGGCCTTTTTGCTTTTCATAAACTAAGAGATGACCAAGACTGCTTTACAAAAAATGTTATCTCCAACCCTCACTTACAACCATTAGAGATCAAAGTTTTATTGGCACTCAATGAACTTTTTCAAGAGCATTCGTCTTGTGAGGTGGTATATATCTGTAGCTCCAATAAAGTAAACCTTGATAACTTTGGGGATGATTATGGTTTTTGGATAGCTGAGGGAAATACAGAGACTCTAGTAGAAGTAAATAACGTGCCACTTTATCAATTATTAGGAAAAGCACTCAATACAATTATTAGCAACGAAAAGCTTAATAAAATACTCATTAGGTTAGATAGTTTTCACTATATCAGTGTCACGCCGGTCACATTCGAAAACTCCAAGCTTGGTATTAGTCAAAAGCACAATAGAAACCAGCGAGCTTATTTAAAAATAATACAAATAAATGAACTGATGGACTTTAAGAATCTAACAAATATATGGCTTGCCAAAGATTAAAGTGCGAGTTTTGAGCTCGATTTAAAAACCGAGCCGAGCCTGCTTGCTCTAAAGCATGCTTATTCAAAACCACATTCAGAAAGCTTAATTTTTACTGTTACTGATTGGCTGCCATCACAAACCGTAGGTAAATCAGTTTTTATTTGATAGTGTCTCGATGAGCTGTGTAAACTCCATTTATCTTCGTGAGGTACTTTTTTTGTTTTAATGGCTCCACTCATAAAGCGATCTAAAGAACGGTTAAAACCACGCTTAACGCCTTGCTCGAAAACTTCAGCAATTAATCTATTTATAGAATCATCTACAGCTTTATTTTCTGAACTTTCACTATCAACATTTTGTCCCATAGCACATTTAATTTTTTCTATTAAGTCTTCCATCCTTGCTGTAGGTGTATCGCCTATTGAGTCTAGTTCTGTTTCTTCTTCAATGCGCCCAATCCACTTATTCATACTCTCAGAACGAATGCTTGCATCTCTATTTTTATAAGTCATAACTGTTATCCTTTAACTTTATTAGTTTTAAATCTCTGCGTTTGCTCAAATATTTTTCAGAACACTTCATCGCGGCTGATGGGTGAGTATTTAAATTTAACGAGTATTAAAATCAGCTCGATTTATAAAGCTGATTTAATATCGTCGCGGTGATTCCAATCAACAAATTTTACTTCCTCATCTACAATTACTTTTACCGCTTGGCAAGCTCAATAAGCTTATCTTAAGGGCAGTCAAAGTCATATTTACCACGAGTGCTTTTCATGAGTCGTATAAGCCTTATTCTTCAATTTCAATGCCTAGCTCATATGTAAGTACTTCCGTTTAAGTCAGGACCCATCACTCAGCCACTTACAAAAGGTTTCATTGCTCTCGTATAAATCACTGGCAGGCTGCTTTCAAGCTGAGCTGTTATTTCGCGTAAACCCTTCGCCCAATAATTGCGAGTAGTCTTGCTCACCAAGTAACTCAACTTCCGCTTACTCTAACTTAGCTTCAGTACATTTCATAATTCAATCCTTTAGTTAGCTACCTGAGCTTAACAACCCTATTAAGTTAGGCTTATCATATGCTGCTGAGCCTTCTAAGTAATCATCTACAACACTAGACACCTGCCTTACCAATTGCTTATCCCTAGTAAAAAAACCCAAAGGAATATGTACTGGGCTTAAGTCAGGAATTAAAAGGTGATAGCAAACCGCTGCAAACTCATTATCCAATAACATAACTTCAACATTGCCATCAAATAAACCGTTTAAAATACCTGAGCTAGTCGATAACTGACCAAGCTTATGCTTCCATGCTTTTCTACCATTAACTGCAGCATTAGGCCTGTCATCACATGGTAGGTACATCATAAAATCATAACAGTTTTCGTTCTTATTCTTTTGATGCGACAACAAACTGTCTTTGGCTTTAGTAAAGCTTTCACTCACACCCCAATAACGCGTATTCGCACCAATCCATTTTAATTTTTTTAGTCCACCTTGATTTTTTGAAGGCTTAAGTCTCTTTAGGTGCTCCTCAATCTTTCTCCACGGCTGACGACTATACAATGAGCCTATTAATAATTCATATGGCTTACTCCCTGAAGTATCAGCCATCTCCGCAATCATTGAACGAAAATCAATTTCACCACTTTTAACAAAACGCTCTACTGACATATCCTTAAACGCATCCCAAGCATGTTTTATGCTCTGCAGGTTGTCACTCAACCTAAGGTTATCCGTATCCTGAGCTATCGCTTGACTAATTGCCTCATCATTCTCATATATCTTATTAACATAAAATGGCTTAACTTTATTATCAAAATCTATTTCAAACTTTCGTTTTATTCTATGGGCAACACTTTTTTTTCTTGTTACTGTATCTACAGAGTAAAGGCTTGGTAACGAGTTGCCCTCAGTCCTAATTTTGCCTAAGTCACCCGACTCAACTAAACGGTGAAAATGTTTACTAAACATGCTTTTTGCATGCTGTTCGCTCATGCTTTTAATCTCATTATTAGCCGCTAACCTCAGCCCGGTGCTCCAACCTCCATGTTGCTTATTTACTTTATTAAATCCTAGTAGTTCAAAAGAGATATGAGTTGAGTCAGGTTGAGGCTTTTCTACCATAGGCTTATCGTCTAAAGAAGAAAAATACCCTTTACTTAATACAGTCAGAGATAATCTGCCATCCTCTAAGTAAGTCACTTCATTTTTATTAATGGGCTCCTCTAAAGCTACATCAAGCTCACGTGGATTGAATCCAAAAAACGATGCTAACTCAAATTTAGACAATGGAGATATATGCAAAGCACGAAGTAAAAAATCTTTTGTAAACGGAAACCCTTGCTTACTCAAGTAAGAGTATTTAATACGATATGTTTCAGCAGGAACAATATAATCAACTTCGTTAAATTCTATATAATTATTTTCCATAACGATTACACCGCCCCTTTATGCTTTTGAGAGGTTACATCAACGAAAGCAAAATCACCCAGGGCGTTATTTTCTTCCATAAATTTAATTACACGACCAAACGGTAAGTCGCTATTTTTTCCTTGCCACATTCTCTTATCACCTACAATGACAAGTCTGTCCATCGCTCGCGATAATGCAACGTTTATCCTGTTTGGCAATCTTAAAAAGCCTGAGCTTTGTCTTTGTTCAGAACGTGACACTGATAAGATAATTATCCGATTTTCTTTACCTTGATAACTATCAACAGTATCAATTTTCAAAAGCGACATAAGTGACTCTGAAACTCCTGCTTTCTTAATTTTTTGTCGTATAAGCTTTTTCTGCTCCCCATACATACATATAACACCAATAGCTGCTTCACCTTCTTTTACTTGTTTACTAAGATTGCTAACAAACTCCTGATTTTCATCAACTTGCTGTAATAAATCCACAATAGCTTGAGCTTCGGCATCATTAAAAATACTTGTACCAGAGCCTCTTTGGTGATGTGCTTTTTTTCCTAATGAAGAAGTATCTAACCACGTTGTAGCAGCATCTAATGGGGGAGGAACATCTGCATAAATATCTGGAATTTTTCGTTCACCATTCTCAAGCTCGCCTTTATAAAAACATTGCGATACCAAAGTTCCAATGGTGGGAGCCATTCGGTATTGCACTAGTAATTTAGCGCCTATCTGCTCACCGTAATAAGAATTAAAAGCTCGAGCAAAGTCACTTTCAATTAACTCATCAACATCACTGCCCGATTTAATCCCTAACTTTCTAGCCAGTGCTTGCTTATGCGGCTCTGAATACAAAGGGGGGAGTTGTTGATGATCACCAACCAATAAAACCCTTTTACCAGCTTGCATGGCAATTGCCAATTCACTCGCTATTGAGCGTGCAGCCTCATCAATAATAACCCAATCATACTGGTTACTTGCAATATCTATATGCCAATTACCTATACCCACACAGGTACCAGCTACGAGTTGGCGAGACCGAGCAAAAAATTCATCTAAGTTTGCACTACCAGAATTCATTACTTTTAGCATATCTTTCGATAATGCTATTAAACGCTTAACACTATGAGCAACATTAGCCTGTACTGCATGCTCATAATTCAAGTTTTTAACTAAGGTATCGCCCACTGTGCTTAAATCGTCGTGCCAATCTTTATTCGTTCTAATATCTCTAGGTAATCGACTATTAATTAAAGTTTTACGTTCGTTGATTTGCTTTTTAAGCTCTTTTTTATCTTTAGGCTCTAACTCTTTCTTCTCTAGTTCTTTTAATGCACTGAGTTGTTCATCAATAATCGAGAGAACTCTTTTATCTAGTTCTACAAACGCCTCTAAATATTCTTTAGGTGCTTTTAATGATTTAGCTAAAGACATTACACGTTTTTTAAAATGAGAAGAAAATTGCTCCGCTTTTTTATTAACCATATTGGGTGAAAACACATCTCGTAGCGAGCTAGAAACTGCCGCCTCACGGCTACTAAACCTCACCACATCTAACGGAGTATCCAATCTGCTACAGTGTTTTCGAATACGTTCTGCCGCAGTATTTACCGCCTCGTGAGATTGGCTAACTAATAAAATACGCTGCGTCCCTAGCTTTTCTACTAAGTAATGTACAAAAGCAGCAATAAACTCTGTTTTCCCTGTACCTGGAGGCCCTTGCAGCATTGAAAGCGGCCCATAACGTAATAACTTTTGAAAAGCGATTCGTTGCTTGTCATTTAGCTTTATTGTGTTGCCATTATCGTCGGTTCTGTCGTAACGGGCAAAATCTTCGCTTGTAACATTGTGCTCGTAATCAATCGGATCGTGCTGGCAATCAGGTTCAAAATAGTCGGCTAAATTTTCAATAACAGAGTCGTTTTCAATTATGCGGGTCAACGCGTTTTTACGCTTAACAAAAGAAGATTTATCGGCCTTACTCCTAAAAAAGATCACATCTTCCTCTTTTAGTTTGTTAACTCGGTATGAAAAGCTTGAAAGAGTAACTTTATTTAATGCCGATTTTGATAAATTTACTTGCCCAATAACAAATTCATCATCGCCATCTACAACAATGGCCTCAACATCATCTTTTGCAGTAAAAGCATCTAGCGGATCTTTGTCTGCTTCATATGGCAAAACAATAAACTCTTTGTTGTCTTTGTAAGCCATTGCTTCACTAGCAAGCTTCACATAAGGATGAGACTCCGACTCTGTTTGTATAATAGCTTTCCATAATTCACGTGTAGAAATTGGCTCAACTGCACTTTCATCAGCTTTAAGCTCTGAGCTAATTAATGGTTCAACGCTATTACTGCTCGTAGTATCAGCAGGTAAGTTGGTTTCTTTTCGTTTTAATTCAAACTGCTTAATCGCATTTTCAAAGCTATAAAGCTGCTTAATTCTACGATTTAAAGTACCTAAGTTACTTGCCCTACCTTGTGTAACTTTAATTGCAAAAGGCACCTCAAAGTCTGCACTAGTAATATCTCGTCTTGAAATACTCTCTCTTTTAATAGGCGGCATACCGTGTTCAAATTCAAACTGTGCTCTATTAAAAAATAACTTTTGTATCCCACCTAAACCGCAAAAACTTAAAACTAAGTCTGCTGGGTTTTTATTGCTTTGTTCAATTGATACATACAACTTACCGTTATCCGGATAAATAGTAATATCTTCAAAATCAGTTCGCGCGCCGCCAATCTCAATATTTATGGTTTCTGCTTTAACTTCTAAACTTTGTTCTGGATTTAAAAAAGCATCCTCAAAGCGCGTAAGCTCCTTAAAACCATAATCAACATCTTGTAGTTCTTTAATTATTGCGTTGCTTAAAGCAGGATGGCTTGAGCTTTCTTCACCCCAGTCAATTCTCAATAACTCTGCGCATATTTTCATAACGGCAAAGTTATCTCGCTCAAATGCCGTGCAGTTTTCGCTATTTATAGGACTATATTCTGAATTGTATACCTCGTTAGCATCGTGATGAAAATCGAGTACATCAATAATAAAAATATCGCCGCCATTAACTATAATATTCTCTGGTTTTAAATCTCCGTGAGCAAAACCAAGTGAATGCATATGCCTCACATTTGATATAAGAGCTTTGGCAATAATATCTGCTCCCCTAAATCTCAAGCTTGTATCAAGGGTGTTTCCTTCAATCCATTGTGCAACCAAAAATAAAGCGCTATCTCGAGCGGTTATACCAATATCAACTATTTTTGGCACAAAACTCAAATTCAAGTTTTGTAGTTTTTCAGCTCGCTCTAAAAAAAACAGCGTTCGCTGGCCAAGCCCTGGACTTATATCAGTTGGGTTAATATTGTTCCAAACCTTAACTAAACCACTCTCGGCTTTGTAAACTTCTTTACTATCAGTTTCTTTAAAAAACTCAAGTTCAGGATGTAACCTGCTTATTTTGCTATGTTGTACAAAACGCTCAAGCTGATTACTAGAAAACGTAAATGCTTCTTCTTGGCTTGGCGCGCTATCAATTAACGCATCAAATAACTCACCTGCATTAGCATAGCTTTTATCAGTAAACGCATTAAGCAATACAGGGCCAAACCACTCATCACAATCACTAAGCTGTTGTGCTATATTTTTTTCAAATTTAGGCGTTAAACGTTCAGCCTTAATAATTGCCCAAGCAATAATGGCCAAACGAGAAACGTCATGAATATAAGGACTTCTGAAGCTTTCTTTCTGTTCATAAACCGAAAGCTCATCACGTATTTCACCAACCGTTTCTTTTTTACGCTCAAAAGCCGAAATAAAATTAGAAAGCGCTACACGCTGCCCTGTACTCAACCATACACTATGGCTGCCAATATCTCGGTGGGCCAAATGTAATTGGTGTAAATCTGCAAAGCGGGCAATTAACACTCTTACTAAGTTTATTCGCTCATCTAGTGATAAGTTTTCCCCATAGGTAGTAATAAAATCGTTAAGGCGCTCTTGCCCTTCGGGTAGCTCAACTACCTCGTTGTATTGCGAGGTTATTTTGTCTTTAGATGGGATAGTAAGTGACGATACGCAGTGATCGTATAAGTCACGGTTTTCACGTTTTATTTTGGTT
>Ga0066376_10003658_pt1 | contig 13614 bp, 15 predicted proteins | sample Knorr_S15_td_Bot_FD_77009 | JGI IMG/M metagenome (GOLD analysis project Ga0066376, IMG submission 77009) | Marine microbial communities from Southern Atlantic Ocean transect - Knorr_S15_td_Bottom_ad_5009_LV_A | ecosystem: Environmental > Aquatic > Marine > Oceanic | place: Southern Atlantic... | reverse complement strand
CCGCCGCATGAACCCCAAAAATCAACCTCCAACCCCTTCAAAAACACACTTCGAAAACCGCCGTCAACCCGGCCGATAAGGCTCGTTCGCCTCAGATTATCCGACGGTCATGAATAATGCGGGTTAGCCGGTTCAATCCATTCGGATATCGATCTAGATGTGATAGGCGATCAGGAGTTCGGCGATCTGTACGGCGTTGAGGGCAGCACCCTTGCGCAGATTGTCGGACACCACCCATAGGGCCAGGCCGTTGTTCACCGTCGGGTCGCGGCGGATGCGTGAGACGTAGACCGCGTCATCGCCGACGCATTCGATGGGCGTGATATAGCCGCCGTCGTCGCGCTTATCGACCACCACGATCCCCGGCGCGTTGGCCAGGGCCTTGCGGGCCTCTTGCACGCGGATCGGCTTCTCGAATTCGATATGGATGGCCTCGGAATGGCCGACGAAAACCGGAACCCGCACGCAGGTCGCCATAACTTCGATGTCCGGATCGAGGATCTTCTTGGTCTCCTGGACCATCTTCCATTCTTCCTTGGTCGAGCCGTCTTTCATGAACACGTCGATATGCGGAATCACGTTGAAGGCGATGCGCTTGGTGAAGTTCTTGATGGTCGGTTCGTTGTTGGCGTACATCCCCTTGGTCTGGTTCCACATCTCTTCCATGGCGCTGCGCCCGGCGCCCGAGACCGCCTGATAGGTGGCGACGACGATGCGCTCGATGGTGGCGAGATCATGCAGCGGCTTCAAGGCCACCAGCATCTGCATGGTCGAGCAATTGGGGTTGGCGATGATGTTGCGCGCCTTGTAGCCGGCGACGGCTTCGGAATTGACCCCGACGACCACCAGGGGAACGTCTTCGTCCATGCGGAAATGCGAGGTGTTGTCGATCACCACGCAGCCTGCGGCCGCGGCGCGCGGGGCATGCTCGGCGGAAACCGAGCCACCCGGCGAGAACAGGGCGATGTCCGTTCCGGTGAAGTCGTAGGTGGCGAGATCCTCGACCACAAGCACCTTTTTGTCACCGAACGAGACTTCCCGGCCCTTGGATTTTGCAGACGCTAGGGCGACTACTTCATCGACCGGAAACTCGCGCTCGGCGAGAATGCTCAGCAGCTCATAGCCGACAGCGCCCGTGGCGCCGGCAACGGCAATTTTATATCCCATATCTTAAGTCTCCTCAGCGCGCCAGCTTGTCGAGTTCGGCGAGCAGGGCGTCGCCCATCATGGCGGTCGAGACCTTGGTCATGCCGGGCTGCATGATGTCGGCGGTGCGCAGGCCCAATTCCAGCACCGCGATGACCGCCTGACCGATCAGGTCGGCCTCCTCGGCGGCGCCCAGGGAATAGCGCAGCAGCATGGCCAGGCTCTGCACCTGGGCGAGCGGGTTGGCCAGTTCCTGGCCGGCGATGTCGGGGGCGCTGCCATGGACCGGCTCGTACAGGCCCTGGCTGAAGCCGTCGGCGTCGGTCTCCCCCAGAGAGGCCGAGGGCAGCATGCCGAGAGAGCCGGTCAGCATGGCCGCACAATCCGACAAAATATCGCCGAACAGGTTGGTGGTGACCATCACGTCGAACTGCTTGGGCGCGCGCACCAACTGCATGGCGGCGTTGTCCGCATACATATGCTGGAGTTCCACATCCGGGTATTCGGCGTCGTGCAGGGCCTGGATTTCCTCGCGCCACAGCATGCCGCTTTCCAGCACATTGGCTTTGTCCAGGGAATGGACCAGGCCACCCCGTTTGCGCGCCAGCTCGAAGGCGACCTTGCCGACGCGACGGATTTCGGCGGTGGAATAGATCTCGGTGTTGATGCCGACGCGGCTGCCGTCGGCCAGGGTCTCGATGCCGCGCGGCTCGCCGAAATAGATCCCGCCGGTGAGTTCGCGCACGATCATGATGTCGAGGCCGGTGACCAGTTCGGACTTGAGGGACGAGGCCTCGGCGAGGGGGCCAAAAACCACCGCCGGGCGCAGATTGGCGAACAGCTCAAGCTCCTTGCGTAGGCCGAGCAGGCCGCGCTCGGGCTTCAAGGAAAAGTCCAGATCATCCCATTTCGGCCCGCCCACGGCGCCGAGCAGCACCGCGTCGCTCTGCTTGGCTGCGGCCAGGGTCTCATCGGGGAAGGGGGTTCCCGTGACGTCATAGGCGGCGCCGCCGATAAGCCCTTCATTCACGTCGAAGCCGACGCTACGGTTTTTGGCCAGCCAGTCGACGATGCGCAGCGCCTGGGCCGTGACTTCGGGGCCGATGCCGTCGCCCGGCAGGACCAGCAGATTACGATTGGCGGACATTATGTTCGTGTTCCTTGGGGATTCTAGCCGTACAGCCAGGGCTCGGCGGCCTTATGGCGGGATTCAAAGCTGTCGATGGCGGCGGACTTCGCCAACGTCTGGTCGATATCGTCGAGGCCGTCGATCAGGCATTGCTTGCGGAACGGGTCGATCTCGAAGGCGATCAAGCCGCCGTCGGGGCCGGTGATTTCCTGACTCTCCAAGTCGACGGTGACCATGGCGTTGGCGCCGCGCTCGGCGTCGTCCATCAGAAGATCGACCTGCTCCTGAGGCAGGATGACGGGCAGGATGCCGTTCTTGAAGCAGTTGTTGTAGAAAATGTCGGCGAAGCTCGATGCGATGACGCAGCGAATGCCGAAATCCAGCAGCGCCCAGGGGGCGTGCTCGCGGCTCGATCCGCAGCCGAAATTTTCGCCGGTGATCAGCAGGCTGGCCTCGCGATAGGCCGGCTTGTTGAGCACGAAATCGGGCTTCTCGACGCCGCTCTCATCGAAGCGCATTTCGTCGAACAGGTTCTTGCCCAGGCCAGTGCGCTTGATGGTCTTGAGGAACTGCTTGGGGATGATCATGTCGGTATCGACATTGATCATCGGCAGGGGTGCAGCAACACCCCGCAGGGTGGTGAATTTATCCATGATTCAGGTCTCGTCTCAGGTTGTCTTGGGTTTGCGGATTACCAGGCAGTTGGTCATGATGTCGTGCAGCGCCTGTTTGCGCTCGGTGAAGCAGGCCATGTAAAACCCGATGCCGAGCAGTATCCAGGAGGGGATTTTGGCGAAATAGCGCCCGCTCGCGCGCTTGAACGAGATACGGTTGCCGGCCATATCGGAAACCACGATGCCGATCAGCATCTTGCCGACTGTCGCCTGTATCGACGAGCTTTCCATCAGCGCGAAATAGAGCCACATGGCGATAAAAATCATCAGATTGAAGACGATAGCATAGCCGACGGTCGCCTCTTCGCTCACTTCGGCCACAGGAATCATGGCGACCATGGCAATGGTGGCGATTGTCTGGAAGGTGCCGAGCATAGTCGCATCGACACCAAATGCCGCGAAACGGCGCCAAAAACCAGCGTATTCCATTGCCTTTTCTCCTTAGCCCGTAAGGATGGGAAAAGTTACAGCAATTCGCGGACATCGGCGAGTCGGCCTCGAACCGCGGCGGCGACGGCCATGGCCGGGCTCACCAGATGGGTTCGCCCGCCGCGTCCCTGGCGGCCCTCGAAATTGCGGTTCGAAGTCGAGGCGCAACGCTCGCCGGGCTCCAGCTTGTCGGCGTTCATGGCGAGGCACATGGAGCAGCCCGGCTCGCGCCATTCGAAGCCGGCCTCGGTGAAAATAGCATCCAGGCCCTCTTGCTCGGCCTGGAGCTTCACTTCGCCCGAGCCCGGCACCACCATGGCGCTCACGGATGCTGCGATCTTGTGGCCCTTGGCGACGGCGGCGGCGGCGCGCAAATCCTCGATCCGTCCGTTGGTGCAGGAGCCGATGAAGACCCGATCGATGGCGACCTCGGCGAGCGGCGTGCCGGGGGTTAGCGCCATATAGTCGAGCGAGCGCTGCATGGCCGCCCGGCGGCCCTCGTCGGCCTCGTCGGCCGGGTCGGGAACCGAAGCGGTGATCGGCAGCACATCTTCAGGGCTGGTGCCCCAGGTAACCTGCGGCGCGATAGAGGCGGCGTCGATGGTGACGTCCTTGTCATAGCGCGCCCCCGGGTCCGACGGGAGTGCGCGCCAATGATCAACGGCGCGGCTCCAATCGTCACCGCTGGGCGCCATGGGCCGCCCCTGGATATAGTCGAAGGTGGTCTCGTCAGGCGCGATCAAACCGGCGCGCGCGCCGCCCTCGATGGTCATGTTGCAGACCGTCATGCGGCCTTCCATGGAAAGCGCCATGATCGCCGGGCCGGCGAATTCGATAACATGGCCGGTGCCGCCGGCGGTGCCGATCTCGCCGATGATGGCGAGGATCAAATCCTTCGCGGTGATACCGGCCGACGGCGTCCCCTCGACGGTGATGCGCATATTCTTGATCGGGGTCTGGATCAGGGTTTGCGTCGCCAGCACATGCTCGACCTCGGAGGTGCCGATGCCGAAAGCGAGCGCCCCGAAGGCGCCGTGGGTCGCGGTGTGGCTGTCGCCGCAGACGATGATCATGCCGGGCAGGGTAAAGCCCTGCTCGGGCCCGATGATATGGACGATGCCGGCGCGCCGGTCGTCCATGTCGAACAGGGGAATGCCGAATTCGGCGCAGTTTGCGCTCAGGGTTTCCACCTGAATGCGGGATTCCTCATCGCTGATGCCCTTTGAGCGGTCGGTGGTCGGCACGTTGTGGTCGGCAACCGCCAGTATCGATTGCGGGCGGCGCACCCGGCGGCCGTTGTTGCGCAAGCCTTCGAAGGCTTGCGGGCTGGTCACCTCATGCACCAGATGGCGGTCGATATAGAGCAGGCAGGCGCCGTCCTCCTGGGTCTCCACGAGATGAGAGGCCCAGATCTTGTCAAACAGGGTGCGGGGCTCGGACATGGTCGGCTCCTTCGCTAGCAGGGCTTTGGGGCCATAGCTCTGGAGTCAGGACTCCGCGGCGGCGGCCTTCTTCTTCTTGGATTCGGCAACTTTCTTTTTGGCCTCAGCTTTGGCCTCGTTCGCTGTCGCGCGCTCGGCGGCGGCCGCCTTGCCGGCGGCCCCGGTGGTCTTCTCGGCGATGCGGGCGCGCTTGCCGCGCAGGCCGCGCAGATAATAGAGCTTGGCCCGGCGCACGTCGCCGCGGCGCACCAGCTCGATGGAATCGATGCGCGGCGAGTACAAGGGAAAGATGCGCTCAACGCCTTCGCCGTAAGATATCTTACGCACCGTGAAGGACGAGTTGATGCCCCGATTGCGGCGTGCGATGCAGACGCCCTCGAAGGCCTGGACACGCTCCCGGGTGCCTTCGACCACCTTGACCTTCACGATCACCGTATCGCCGGGCGAAAATTCCTGAATCGGGCGCTTTTCGGCCAGCTCGACCATGCGCTCCTGTTCAATCGACTCTATGACATTCATCGCTTTGACCTTTCGCTTCTCTCATCTCTAATTGCTCTTATCCGAATAGCGCGCCCAAAGATCGGGCCGGCGCTCCCGGGTTGCTCGTTTCGCCTGTTCCAGGCGCCACTCAGCAATTCGTTTGTGGTGCCCTGATAAAAGCACCTCCGGTGCCGGGCGCCCTTCCCACTCGGCGGGTCGGGTATAATGCGGATATTCCAGCAATCCGCTCTCGAAACTCTCTTCATCCAACGACGCCGGATCGCCGATCACGCCGGGCAGCACCCGAACGCAGGCATCGATCAAACTCAACGCCGCCACCTCACCGCCCGACAACACAAAATCGCCGAGGCAAATCTCTTCCAGCCCGCGCGCCTCGATCAGGCGCTCATCGACGCCCTCATAGCGCCCGCAGACCAACGTCAGCCGAGGTTGCTCGGCCAGTTCCCGCACCCGGCGCTGATTAAGCGGCCTGCCGCGCGGCGTCATTAAAATACGCGGACACCCCTCATCCCCGGCGCAGACATCATCGATGGCAGCACCCAGAATATCCGCCCGCATAACCATGCCAGGACCCCCGCCGAAGGCATTGTCGTCGACGGAGCCGTGGTTATCGCGCGCATAGTCGCGAATGTCCACTGTTTCCAGCCCCCAAATGCCTCCGTTAAGCGCTTTTCCCGCGAGGGAATGGCCGAGCGGCCCCGGAAACATCTCGGGAAACAGCGTCAGCACCGTAACGGTCCAGGCCGGTGATGCCCTATCGCTGCTCATGTCTCGTCCTGCTTCTCACCGGTCTGCTCGTCTGTCTGCTTTGGCAGCTCGATGACCAGGCGGCCGCCGGGAATATCGATATTCGGCACCGTATCCTTGTCGAACGGCAGCATGATGCTGTCACCGCGAGGGCCGCTCACCTCGAGAATATCGCCGGCGCCGAAGTTATGCAGCGCCGCCACCTCGCCAATCGTTCCGCCATCCGCACCGACGACCTCCAAGCCAACCAGGTCGGCGTGGTAATACTCATCGCTCTCGGCCTCGGGCAGGGCGCTGCGTGGGACATGAAGCTCGATACCCCGCAGGGCTTCCGCCGCGCCGCGGTCGCTGACCCCGGCAATTGAGGCGACCACCACCCCGCCCTTGAGAGTTTCGTGCAGGGTCAGCTCCACCACCCGGCCAGCTGGACCGTCATGCAACGGCCCGTAGGCTACCAGATCGGCGGACCGCTCGGTGAAGCTGGTGATGCGGACCCGGCCGCGCACGCCCTTCGGCTTGGTGATGACGCCGAGTGCGACCCAGCCCTGGTCCGCGTCAGCCGCCGCTTCAGGACTTTTTCCCATCATCACTGTCTTTGGCATCACTGTCTTGTGCGTCACTATCATCGGCCGCAGCATCCTCGGCGGGTGCCTCCTCAGCTGGGGCTTCCTCAGCCGGAGTTTCCTCAGCCGGAGTTTCCTCAGTGGGCGCTTCCTCAGCAGCAGCCTCCTCAGCGGGCGCCTCCTCAGCCGGAGCCTCCTCAGCCGGGGCTTCCTCAGCAGCGGCCTCCTCAGCGGGCGCTTCCTCGGCAGGAGCTTCCTCAGCAGCGGCCTCCTCAGCGGGGGCCTCCTCAGCCGGCGCTTCGGCGGCCTTGGTGGCGGCCTCGGCGGCTTCGGCGGCGCGTTCCTGCGCCTTGGCCTTGGGCTTGGATTTCTCCGGGCGGTTGGGCTGCTCGGGCATGGCGATCACGCCGGCCTTGCCCAGGAACAGGGCGACCCGGTCCGACGGCGTAGCACCATGGCTGAGCCAATGCTTGGCGCGCTCCTCGTCGATCTTGATGCGCTCCGGGTCGTCATGCTTGAGCAACGGATTGTAGGAGCCGATTTTCTCCACGAAGCGGCCATCGCGCGGGCTGCGCGAATCGGCAACAACGATACGGTAATAGGGCCGTTTCTTGGCGCCGCCGCGCGCCAGACGAATTCTCAATGCCATTAGTCCATCTTTCCTGTTTGTAGCTTGTTATGCGCCGGGAAACCCGCCGCCCATTCCGGGTGGCAACATGCTCTGCATGCCGCCGCGAAGAAGTCTTTTCTTGCCGAGCTTGCCGGCGCGTTTCATCATCATGCTGATCTGTTTGAATTGCTTCAGCACCCGATTGACGTCTTGCACGGTAGTGCCTGATCCGCCGGCGATACGCCGCTTGCGCGAGCCGTTGAGCAGCTTCGCATTGAGGCGTTCGGCCTTGGTCATGGAGCCGATTATGGCTTGCTGACGGATCAGCAGATTTTCGTCGATATTGGCCTCGGCCATTTGTCTCTGGGCCTTGCTCACGCCGGGCAGCATGCCGAGGATGCCTTCCATGCCGCCCATCTTGCGCATCTGGCCGAGCTGGGTGGCGAGATCGTTGAAATCGAAGCCGCCCTTGATCATCTTCTTCGCGAGCTTCTCGGCGTCTTCCTGATCGATAGAGTCGGAAACCTTCTCGACCAGGCTGATGACATCGCCCATGCCGAGGATGCGCGAGGCGATACGATCGGGATGGAAGACCTCGAGATCGGCAAGCTTCTCGCCGACGCCGATCAGCTTGATCGGCTTGCCGGTGACGTTGCGCATGCTGAGAGCGGCGCCGCCCCGGCCATCGCCGTCGACGCGGGTCAGCACGATGCCGCTGATGCCGACGCGCTCGTTGAACGCACTTGCGAGTGTGACCGCATCCTGGCCGGTCAGGGCGTCGGCCACCAGCAGCACTTCGGCGGGATTGGCGATGTCGCGCACAGACGCCGCCTCGTTCATCAGCTCGTCGTCGATATGCAGCCGGCCCGCCGTATCCAGCAACACCACGTCGTAGCCTTCGCGCCGCGCCGTGGTCATGGCGCGCTTGGCAATCGCTAAGGGCTGCTCGATGATCACCACGGGCAGGGTCTCAACGCCCGCCTCACGGCCGAGCACGGCAAGCTGTTCCTGAGCCGCCGGGCGATGCACGTCAAGCGACGCCATCAGCACTTTTTTCTTGTGGCTGTTGGTCAGATACAGCGCCAGCTTGGCGGTGGTGGTGGTCTTGCCCGAGCCCTGCAGGCCGACCATCATGATGGCGCTCGGCGGCGAGGTGGCGAAATTCAGGGCTTGCGCCTCGGAGCCGAGCATTTCGGTCAGATGATCATGGACGATCTTGACCACCATCTGGCCCGGCGTGATGCTTTTCAGCACCTCGGCGCCGAGGGCGCGCTCCTTGACCTGCTCGATGAACTGCTTGACCACGGACAGGGCGACATCGGCCTCAAGAAGTGCGACGCGCACATCGCGCAGCGCGGTCGTCACATCGCCTTCGCTCAGCGCCCCGCGCCGCTTCAGCTTTTCAAAGACGTCGCCGAGGCGACTGGATAGGGACTCGAACATATAAAATCGGGCCGTTCAGTTGACGATGGGCACAAAACAAAAATTCGCCAGCCCGGAATCGCGAGGGGGGCTGACGTCAATCCTCAAAAGGAACTAAGCCTCCCGAAGAGGCGCGAACTGTATGGCGACGGGGGTAGGGAGTCAAGCTATCAGAGAAGCTCAAGCAAGGGCGACTTCGGCCAAGCGACGTGCATTATGGTGGCGCACGGTAAGATCGAGGGCTTGCTTGGTGGTGTCGGCCAAACAGCCGCCCTCTCTAGAACCCCACGCGATCCCCGCCCTTCAGTCCCAGGCGCTGGCGGGCCTCATCCGGGGTGGCGATTTCGAGCGACAGGTCTTCCAGGATGCGGCGGATCTTGGTGACCTGCTGGGCGTTGGATTCAGCCAGCTCGCCCTTGCCGATATAGAGGCTGTCTTCCAGGCCGACGCGCACATTGCCGCCCATCATGGCGCCCATGGTGCAGAAGCCCATCTGGTGACGCCCGGCGGCCAGGATCGACCATTCGTAATCATCGCCGAACAGCTTATCGGCGGTGCGCTTCATGAACATCAGGTTGTCGGGCTCGGCGCCGATACCGCCGAGGATGCCGAAGATGGTCTGCACGAACAGCGGCGGCTTGGCCAGGCCGCGGTCGAGGAAATGGGCCAGGGTGTAGAGATGGCCCACATCGTAGCATTCGAATTCGAAGCGCGTGCCGCAGCCCTCGCCCAGGTCGCGCAGCAGGCGCTCGATATCGGCGAAGGTGTTCTTGAAGATGAAGTCGCGGCTGCCTTCCAGGTGCTGGCGCTCCCATTCATGCTTGAAGTCCTGCATCTTGTCGAGGATCGGGAACAGGCCGAAATTCATCGAGCCCATGTTCAGCGAACACAGCTCGGGCTCGGCTGCAAGGGGTGCTGCGAGGCGCTCCTCGACGGTCATGCCGCCGCCGCCGCCGGTGGTGATGTTGACGATGCCGTCGCAGGATTGCTTGATGCGCGGCAGAAATTCCATGAACACGGCGGGGTCCGGCGTCGGCCGCCCGTCCTTGGGGTCGCGGGCATGGAGATGCAGCACGGCGGCGCCGGCCTCGGCGGCGGCGATGGCGGCCTCGGCGATCTCATCAGGCGTGATCGGCAGGTGGGGCGACATGCTCGGCGTATGGATCGAGCCGGTAACCGCGCAGGTGATGATCACTTTCTTGCCGCTAGCCATGAATTCTTACTCCCTGAGTTAAGTGCTACGCGTAAGCAGTATGACCGATCCACGCATTCCTGTACTAGTGCGGCCATGAGACAGTTTCATTATCCGGTCTGGTTGGGCGCGGTGACGACCACGGGCAATCCGGCTTTTGTCGTTCTGTTCATGCTCGAGACCTTCACCCGGGCGATCCTGGTGACGGTTGTGCCCTTGCAGGCGCTGGCTCTGCTCGGCGACGCCCAGGGGGTCAGCCTGTTTTATTTCTCGGTGAGCGGCATCGGCCTGCTCGGCGCCTTGTGTGTCCCCTGGCTGGTGCGCAAGCTGCGGCGGCGCTGGGTGGTCAGCCTGGCGGTATTCTATCTCTGTATCGCCGTCCCCCTGCTGGCGCACCATAGCCTGGTCGGCCTGGTTTTAGGTCTGGCGTTTCATATGATCGGCGCCGCGACCTTAACGATCTGTCTCAATCTCTATGTGCTCGATCATGTGCCGCCCAAGGTGCTGACCCGTTTCGAGCCCATGCGTATGCTGTTTACCGGCGCCGCCTGGATGATAGCGCCGGTCTTGGGGGTCTATCTCGGTAAATACGGCGCCTCCTGGCTGCCCTATGGGGCGAGTGCCGGGACGGCGCTCATCTTGCTCGCCTATTTCTGGTTTCTGCGCATGACCGAGAGCCCGATCCTGGCGCCGACAGCCGCCTTGCCGGCGACCAATCCGCTGCGTTTCCTGCGCCGCTATTTCGCGCAGCCCCGGCTGTTTCTCGCCTTCTTCCTGGCCGTCGGGCGCGCCGGCTGGTGGATGATGTTCTTCATCTATGCGCCGATCTATGCGGTTACCTCGGGCATGGACGAAGAGACCGGCGGCTGGATCGTGGCCGCGGGCTCGGCCTCGATGTTCGCGGTCACGTTCTGGGGCTGGCTTGGGCGGCGCTACGGCCTGCGCCGCCTGTTGGTCTGGGGCTATATCGCGGCCGGGCTGTTGACCCTGGGGGTCGGCGCCGCGGCGGGCACGACTTGGTTGGCAATCACCCTGTTGATTGTCGCCTGCCTCGCCGCCAGCGCCATCGACGGCGCCGGCAACGTGCCTTTCCTGCGTGCCGTCCGCCCCCGCGAGCGGCCCGAGATGACAGCCGTTTTTACGGCCTATCGCGACGTCGCCCGGCTCACCATCCCCGGCCTCTTCGCCCTGGTGCTGAATGTCTTCGCCCTGCCCGCGGTGTTTGTCACCTCCGGCTTGATCATGCTGGTGATGGGGGCTTACGCTCGCCATATACCCCGCCGTCTATAGAATTGAGGCCTACTTATGGATGTCGTCTATTCGGAAACCCACCTCAAGCATGCGCCCCGGCGCTTCATCATCCGTGGCGAATGGGCCGACAATCCCGAGGTTCCCGAGCGTGCTGAAAACCTCGTCGCCGCGGCGCGCGCCGCCGGCCATCGCATCATCGCGCCCGACGATTTCGGCGAAGGCCCGCGACGCGCGGTGCATGACATTCGGCTCCTCGACTTCCTGGAGAGCGCTCATCGTCGATGGCGTGAACTCGACGGCGCTGGACCCGAGATCGTGCCCAATACGCACCCGAACCGCCATCTCGCGCGTTACCCTGAAAGCGTGGTCGGCCAGGCCGGTTGGCATATTTCGGATACCGCCTGCCCGATCGGGCCCGGGACCTGGGAGGCAGCCATTGCCAGCGCCAACGTGGCGGTCCATGCCGCCCAGCTTGTACTCGATGGCGCTCCTGCAGCCTACGGCCTGTGCCGTCCCCCCGGCCATCACGCCTGTATCGACATTTCAAGCGGCTTCTGCCTGCTCAACAACGTCGCCATTGCCGCCGAGCATATGCGCACAAAGCTCTCAAAGGTCGCCATCATCGATATCGATGTCCATCACGGCAACGGCACACAAAGCATTTTTTATGGGCGCGACGATATCTTGTTCGTCTCCGTTCATGCCGACCCCAGCAACTTTTTTCCTTTCTTCGTCGGCTTTGAGGACGAACAGGGCGAGGGCGCCGGCGAAGGCGTCAACCTCAACCTGCCGATCACCCTGGGCGAAGGCGACGGCGCCTTCATCGCCGCGATCGAGCGGGGGCTGGCCAGAATCCGCGACTTCGAGCCCGAGGCCCTGCTGGTCTCCCTCGGCTTCGACGCCTACGAGGGCGACCCCTTATCACCCCTCACGGTCACCAGCGGCGGCTTCGAGGCGGCGGGCAAGGCCATCGCCACCCTGGCCACACCGACAGTGCTGATCCAGGAAGGCGGCTACGATTGCAAGACCCTGGGCCGCAACCTCACATGTTTCCTGAATGGGTTCGGCCTTGGTTGAGACGCCGCAAGAGATCGATATCGACCTCGGCGACCGGTCGGTCTATCGCTACTTCAACAACCATATTGTCCGCTTCGCCGACCTCGACCCGGAAGGCCATGTCAACAACGTGGCCTATGCCCAGTATTTCGAGTCGGCGCGGGTCGCCTTCTGGCGCGATGCCGGACGCCATCTCGATTGGGCGGACATAGCGGGCGTGATTGCAACCATGACCATCGGTTTTCGCGCTGAGATGGGCTTTCCCGGAGAAATCGAGATCGGCACCCTGGTGCTGGGGATCGGCAGGAGTTCGACCCGCATGGCCCAAGGCCTGTTCCGCGACGGCGCCTGCATGGCCACCAGCACGGCGGTTGCCATGCAGATTGATAGCACAACCCGGCGTCCCATACCCTTGTCCGAAGAATTGCGTGAAGCCATCATGGTGCTAAGCGAAGGCCGCTGACGGTCCCCGGCGGTCGATAAGCCCGGATAAACAGTTGGACGGGGCCGCGGCTCTGCGCCTTCGAGGCGGCGGGCAGGGCCATCGCCGCCCTGGCCACACCGACGGTGCTGATCCAGGAGGGCGGCTACGATTGCAACACCCTGGGGCAAAACCTCATGGCGTACCTGGCGGGTTTTCTGGGCGGTTAACCTATTGCTATAATAAGAGATGGTTAATACAGCCTCCATCTCTTCATTGCGACGCTGGAAAAAACGCTTTGCCCGCGCCAGCGTCATACTGGCTCTCCTTATGGGATCGATTGCGTATCTTGCGGGCTATCGTATTGACGATATTCCTCAAAACCTCGATCACATTGTGCTCGCCATAACAGCTACAGTAACAGTCGTCGTATTCTTCATGATCGTGACGTCATCCAACCAATATCATCACGATTCTAAGCTATCTCCATGGATGGCTAAATGGGATAGATCGCCTGTTTGGACAAAGATATCCAATCGATACGAACTGATAGTATGGAACTTAATTCTCTTCCAACTTAGTTACACGAACATAAAATTAATCGCCGCCTATCTGCTCAAGATTGATCCTCCATCGCTAGAAACCAAGGGGTTTCTGGCCTTGCTCGCTGCTTACTCGATTTCGTTGACTGGATTATCTGCCACAAGCCTATGGATTTGGTACATCCATCGGCGCAGCACATTTGCGAAAATTCAAAGAGAGGAAGGTCCAGAAGAGGAGGAAAAACCAAACGAACAGGGCAAGCAGGAGAAAACAAAACCGGGCGCGTTTGGTGAAGAGCGGCAGGCAATTTCTACGTTCTTCAAAACCACGATAGCGGTGATCATCTTTATGTTCATTTACTTAATTTTAGGGGCTGACATAGATAAGCTCGAAGTAATCACATTTTGGCCTATTGCGTTAGAACCTTCAACAGATTGGCTGTAGGCCGGTAGTTGAAGCGCCACTCACATTCCTTGAGATAGAGATGG
>Ga0066376_10003656_pt1 | contig 13619 bp, 16 predicted proteins | sample Knorr_S15_td_Bot_FD_77009 | JGI IMG/M metagenome (GOLD analysis project Ga0066376, IMG submission 77009) | Marine microbial communities from Southern Atlantic Ocean transect - Knorr_S15_td_Bottom_ad_5009_LV_A | ecosystem: Environmental > Aquatic > Marine > Oceanic | place: Southern Atlantic... | reverse complement strand
TTCTTTTGCTTGTTCTTCTTTTGCGAGTCTTTCAGTTTCTTCTTTTGCTTGTTCTTCTTTTGCGAGTCTTTCTTTTGCTTGTTCTTCTTTTGCGAGTCTTTCAGTTTCTTCTTTTGCGAGTCTTTCAGTTTCTTCTTTTACGAGTCTTTCAGTTTCTTCTCTTATAAGTTTTTCAGTTTCTTCTCTTACGAGTTGATTTATGTTTGTTTCGGCTATATTAGATACTATATTAGATACTGTATCAATTGTTTCAATATTGATATTTGCTTGTCCAGATTGTTCCAGTCGTTCTTGTAATTGTTGTTTACGAATATTTTTTCTTTGTTGTCTTGTTAAATGACGCATTTATATATATATTATATTATATAAATATTTATAAATATGAATTTATAAACATTCGTAAATATATTTATTGTTTTGGATCTCTAATAACAACTCGATAGTAAATATTTTTTTCTCTTTCGATTTTAAAAATATTTCCCACTTCACCATCATAATATTTACAAATAGCATCTGTTTTATAAATTTTAGGTAAATAGAAAGCTCTTTTACCGTAACAATCAATAATTTCTTTTGTTTCATTTTCATTTAATAGAATATGTAGTGGAACAATTCGATGTTTTGTAATATTAAATAACATTTCATTTTCTAAAAATATTTCGAAAGAATATTTTGATGATAATTTTGAAATTTCTTTTTTTGCAAATGATGTAACTTTCTGTTTTACGATTAATATTGTATGTGTAATATTAATATCATTCATTTCGGAAATAATTAGCTTTAAAATATCGATACCTATTTTTTTTTCATGAAAAATAACAAGTACTGTATCTTCTTTTGGATATGATTTAGATATAATTAATCGAGAATTTATGATAGTATTTTCATATTGTATATAAGTGCCTTCTTTATCGAAATATTCATCTGTGTTGAATTTACGGTCACGTAACATTTCCAATACAGTTTGTCGTGATTTTAAAAATTTATTATAATTAGCCATAAAATTATTTTAATAATAAAAAATGAATTCAATTTTAACATAATATTTATTAATAGTAGATAATATGATATCTTTAGATGACTATGTTCACGTAAATTTTGTAAATTATGATAAAAAGAAAAAAATCTTAAATAAAGAGATATTCGATGAGTATATAGGAACTAATTTCATAATTTTGGAAAAAATTAGCAATCTAAATGTTAATTTAGATAATTTATTATCTTATATAACAAAAAATATGGTTAGAATAATTCCATTAAATTATTATGAATATATTTTTGATATGAAAAAATCATATAAAACGAAAAAGAATATTTTGAATCAATTATCAAAAGATATAAATCGAACACAATTATATGTAAATGGCAATTTAGTAAAAAATGTATATAAAATATATAATTATTTAGAGTCAAAATTTTCTCAAAAAATTCTTCACGAAATATTGATGATATGTAATCAATCAATAATGGCAATTCCCTGTAAAATAATTCAGGAAAGTATAAAACATTACGAGAATTATTATATAAGTGAAACATCAATATTAGATAATTGTGATAAAAATTTACAAATAAATATAGATATAACTAACGATAAAATTATTGTAACTGGGTATAAAAATTTAAGAATTGCTGAGATTACAGATACAGATGATATAAAAACGATATATATATTAAAAATAATGATAGAGGTCGAATTAAATAATGAGATAGTTTTTATAAAAATATGTGGAAATAAAATAAATAAATAAATTAAAATTTTTGTATAAATTATTTTAATATATTAGATTTTTTATTATATATGATTATAAAATAAATTAGTTAATATGTTTTGATATATTTGATAATTTATCGGATAAAATATCGAGAGCTTGTTCTACAACTGATGTTGGTGATAAGGAACCGATTGTTTCTACTGTAAATAAGAAGTTATTTTCAGATGTAATTTGATAACCGACTGTTGATGTAGGTTGAAATTTAGCATGTTCTTTTGATATGCCTTTTCTGACAGAGCATGTAAGGTGTAAAGATTGTCCTTTTGCTAATTTGGTAATAACGATGGGGTATTTAGTAATAATTGGTTTAACAGATTTATAAATATTTTTTTGATATGTGATAAAATTTTCTTCATCAGTAATTTTAAGATCATTTGAAGTAACATCAATAATATTTTCAGAATTATTTGTTACATTTAAGGAGTATTTAACTTCTGTTAATTTATTATCTTCGGTATCCCAGAAATAATTAAATTTCGAAGCGTTATCACTAATAAATGGTATTAACCCGATTCTTTGTGCAATCATATTATCGTGAAGGCAGCATGTATTAGTGATAATAGTAGCAAAATCTATAGCCATAGTAGGAATTTCAGAAATAAGTATTCTTCTAATTCCATTAGCTAAACCGATATGAATATTCGAAATAGAAAATTGAATGATATTTTTGTCAAGTTTATGCAATTTAATTTTAATATTTGACATATAAAAATTCTTATAATATATATGTACAAAAATAAAATAGATTTTTATTTTTATAGATAAATGGAAATATTAATTTGTTTAGTACTAATTAGAGTATACGTTTATTAATTATACCAATGATGGGTTGTAAAAAAAATATAAAACAAATTGGGCGAGAAAATATATCAAATAAATATATACCTCCACAAAAACGAATTGATAATTTATGTAACGAGATTGTTTCAAAAATACATTTAGATAAAAAAAAAATACATTTAGATAAAAAAAAAATTTATTTAGAAAAAAATTATAAATTTATGAAAAAAAATGAAACAATTATAGATGAAATTTTAGATTTACCATCTAATCGTTATTTAATTGATAATGAAGCAAAGAATATAGTTAATACTATATTAAAAAAAAAAAGAAGAAAATGTTGTGGGGGAATAATTTTGAATATAGGCGAGAAAAATACTATTTATGTTTTAGTAGTATTAGGTCGTATAAGTAAAAAATGGGGATTGCCAAAAGGTGGTTTGGAAGAGGAAGAAACTTATGAAGAATGTGCTCTTCGAGAAATAAGAGAAGAAACTGGATTATTATATAATTTTAGTGATTTAAAAGAAAGAATAAAGATTCATAGTACATATTATTTTATAATAAATAAAAATGATAGAAAAATAGATCGAGGTCCTATAGATACTCGGGAAATTGCTGCTATAAAGTGGTTACGTTTAATTGATATAAGAAAATTAAGTGATAAAAGTTTAGTAAATAGAGAATTAAGAGATTTATGTACTAAGTTAAGATCTAAAATAAAGAAATGTTTCCCAGATAAGAATACTAAATTCGTTATAAGTTAATAAAAATATAATAAATTAAATTAATATGGGCCAGTGTATAAGTGATTATTATTTAAACAAAAGGCATAATGAAAATACAGAGTTATATTCATTAAAAGGGGTGGTAATAAGAGCCAAGGTAGTTGATGTTTATGATGGTGATACGTGTACAGTTATATTTAAATTGAATGGGAGATATGAAAAGCACAAAGTAAGAATGTATGGATATGATTCTCCTGAAATGAAGCCTTCGCGTTTAGATCCTAATAGAGATGAAATAAAAAGAAAAGCTATTTATTCAAAACAAATGTTAAAAAAGAAAATTTTAAATAAAATAGTAAAATTAGAATGTAATAAATGGGATAAGTATGGACGATTACTTGGAACAATATATATGAAAAGTTTTTTTTTTAAAAAAGAAGAAAATATAAATGATTGGATGTTGGATAATAATTTAGGAAAGCCATATTTTGGTGGAAAAAAAGTATAGTTTTGAATATTTTTACGATGCGTTATAATAATTATAAATAAAATAGAATTATATTAATAATTATTATAAAAAAGTAAAGTATGGAAAATCATAATCTTAGGAAAATTTTTATAATTTATAATCCTTTTTCGGGAAAAAAAGAGGGAGAAAAAGTATTAAAAAAAATTTTACCTTTATTTAATCGAGTAAATATTTCTGTTTTATATAAGAAAACAGAATATTGTGGTCATGCTATAAATATAATAAAAGATGAAGATTTATCTTCGATTGATGCTGTTATAGTATTAGGTGGTGATGGAACTTTAAATGAGGTTGTGAATGGTATTTTACAACGTGATGATTCATATATACCACCATTAGGTATAATTCCTTGTGGTACAGGAAACGCCTTTGCTACCGATTTGGGATTTTATCATGATCCAATAAAGGCTGTAAATGTTATTATTGAAGGAAATGTAAAGAGATTAGATGGTGGATTAGTAAATTTTAAAAATAATAATGGAGATATGGAAAATCGTTATATGTTAAATATGGTTGGTTTAGGTATTGCGGTAGATTCTAATATTAGAGCAGAAAAGATGAGATGGTGTGGTGCTTTTCGATATAATTTATCAATATTTTTAGAAATTATGAATATAAAAAATAAAGAATATATGGTTAATATAACAATTGATAATAATGATATTATTCGCTTAGATAGTAGTATTATAATGATACAAAATACGAAACATGGTGGAGATAAAATGATATTAGCTCCTGATGCTAAAATAGATGATGGTTATTTGGATATAATTTATGCTCCAAAATTTGGGAAATACAAAATGTTAAAATTATTTAAAAGTGTTTTAGATGGTGGTAAACATGTAAATGAACCAGAAGTTATAAGCAATCAATTTAAAACTTTAAGAATTACATCTGACAAAAATATGTATATAAATTTAGACGGCGAAAATTGTGGTGTAACACCAATTGAAGTTACAGTTAAACCAGAATTATTAAAGTTTTTTGTAACGTCATATATTTGATATAAATTAAAAAAGTAATACTAATTTGAATAATTAAAAATTATTTGAATATAATAAGAAATAAAAATGTATAAACCAAAACTTGCTTATACATTTCCACGAAAGTGGAAAAAAAGAAACACCGTAGGTGCATTAATTAATTGGGATATAAAATTAAAAGCTGGTTGGATTCGATTATTTAGTTTAACAGAAAATTGTTATTTGCGATTTAATACTTATATAAAATATACAGACTTTGATGATAAAGATATTAAATTTTTAGAATATTTTTTGTATCAAAATAGAATCATATATCAACATAAAGAAAATTTAATTGCTTTTAAATATCCAAAAATTAAAATTATTGAAGTAAGTTCTGATATATTAAAAATAGATATAAGTAATATTTTTTTAAGACAATCTAATAAATCTCTATTATGTAATTTATCTAAAATAAGTTTTGAATATGATATAAAAAAAGATACAATTTTATGTATTTTACAAGAATTTGCCAAAGATTTTTTAAACGATGAAAAAAATTCACATCAATTATGTCAAATTTTAGAAAAAAAATTAAATATTGCTTATTCTAATTGGAAAACAATATCATTAGAAATTGAAACAATTTATATCTAAACTTTTAGTCCAATTTAGATTTATTTAGTTTTTTTGTAAAAATTACTTGAATAAAGATACGAGAAACAGTTCAAGTCCCGCATTTTTATCTTCATTCTGTAATTGTAGATAATCTATCTTTATTTTTAATATTTATTAGTATTTTGTGTGATGAACAAAATTTATTTGTTACAAATAAATTTTGTTTAAGTTTAAAATATTGGAAGGATAATTTAAAATTTTTTTTTTGTAAATTATTTATTTTATTTTGCATTATTTTTTGTTCTTCTTGTAATTTATTAATTTGCTCTAAATAATTAGAGTCAAAATTTTGATTTATATTCATTTTTTAGTAATCTGGTATTAGAACTGGTATACAGTTTGTTATAATATTGTAAATAACGTTTAATTCAATTTTAATTTACATAAAAAATAACGAAAATTAAAATTGAATTTGAATTGTTTTAATTGAATAAGTTGAAGCAATCATATGTCTAAAAACATATAATGAATACAAATTATATCAATGTATTTCCACAATACAATAAAAAATTTTTAATTCCATAAATACCATAATATTTATGCTAATTATTATTTAACATTGTGTTGGTAAATACCTCTTGTTATAATTTATATTTTTATATGAGATATATTATTCTTCTCTCCATCATTATACGTGAATATTTTGATGATATTATAATATTATAAAATAGTATAATAATATAATAATAACAAGTCCATAACAAAATCTTTGTGGCATCTTTTTTTTTTATATAAATTATAATAAAAAAAGATGAAGAGAAACAATTTTACTCATTTCGACATAATAATATGGGGGTCTTTGTGGAAATACAAAGAAGAGTAGCATTAAATGCTACAACGATATAAGTAGTTACAAAATCGATTTTAATTTTAATTTTTGTGGTATTTAATTTCATAATAATAAGTCCATAACAAAATCTTTGTTGCATCTTTTTTTTATTTATTTTTGAATAAAAAAAAAACAAAAAAAGACGGAGAGAAACAATTTTCTTGTTTCAACTATATTTATATAGTGCTTTGTGTAAACACAAAGAAGAGTAGCTTTTAAACTACAACTGATATAAGTAGTAACAAAATTAATTTTAATTTTTATGGTATTTAATTTCATAATAATAAGTCCATAACAAAATCTTTGTTGCATCTTTTATGTTTTAATTTTATTATGATTGAATAAAATATAAACAAAAAAAGACGGAGAGAAATAATTTTCTTATTTCAACTATATTTATATAGTGCTTTGTGTAAACACAAAGAAGAGTAGCTTTTAAACTACAACGATATAAGTAGTAACAAAATCGATTTTAATTTTTATTTTTGTGGTATTTAATTTCATAATAATAAGTCCATAACAAAATCTTTGTTGCATCTTTTTAATTATTTTATAAATAAAATAAAAAAAGACGGAGAGAAACAATTTTCTTGTTTCAACTATATATTATATATTGCTTTGTGTCAACACAAAGAAGAGTAGCTTTTAAACTACAACGATATAAGTAGTAACAAAATCGATTTTAATTTTAATTTAATTTTTACTATTAAATTAAAAATCTATTTTTAATTTAATAGTAAAAATTAATTATTCATATGTTGTATTGTTCATTAAATTGTAAAAACATTTTGTGCAATAATATTTATCTTTGTCGGAATGGTAATAGATTAATTTAATATGACCATATAAATTACAATTTTTTTGTAGACATTGTAAGTATTGTGATATAATATGTATTATATCTTTATTAATCATAATGTATAATTATGATTTAATGTTATAAATGAAAATATATAAAAGTATTTAACTTATTATAAATAAGTAATATGCCGAAAAGAAAACGTGATAATGAAATCGTAAAATATAGATATGATAATGAAATTGAAAAATATAGATATAAAATTCATAAACGATATATAAATGAAATTCTTGCTAAAGAAACGGCAAAAATAATAAGATATTCTTTTATTTATAAAGATTGGGAACCAAATGTTGAATTATTAAAAATTGGATATAATGATATAAAAAAAAAATATAAAGAATTAAAAAATTTTCAAACAGATAATGAAATTTTTGATAAAATTTTATCTGCATATGATATCCATAATAGTATTGATAAATATTCATCATTTAATCGTTGTAATGAAATTATGAAAAGATTTTTACAAAAATATAATTTAAGTAATAATATACATCATGGATTAAGTCGTTATGCGAGAGTATCCGATGAATTAGATATTGAATGGTATAGTGAAAATAAAATAAAAATTTGTGAAAAAAATACAATTTTTCATAAAATTATAGGAAAAGATACATTAAGTGGATATAATTATCAATTTCTTTTCAAAAAATTGATTCAAACAATAATGGAAGATAATAATCCTAAACCAGTAATATTACGTTTAGGGAATGAATATCATATTTTTATAGGATTATTACAATGGAGATCTGAATCTGGAAAAGAATTTCCAAAATTTGATTTAGAATTATTTGATGCTAGTGGGCAGCACTTAGTACTAATCCATATGGAAAAATTTTTAAAAAAGTATTTAAAATCATATAATGTAAAAGTTTTTCAAGTTATTCGTCTTGATTTACAATCATTAACATTTGATAATTTATGTCAAACATGGATTTATTTTTATCTAAAAAAAAGATTAGTAGAAAAAAAAAATCATTATGAAATATTGAATGAAATACGAAATAATTTAATATTTGACGGGAATATTATCAATGAATTATTATTATTTTTAAATGAATTATATTATAATGATAGTATGTGTTCTTATTATTTAAAGAAATTTAGAAAATACTTAAAATTTTAATAAGAAATAAAACTTAAATAGTCGTATATACTTTGCTGTAATTTTATAATATAATTTTATTATATAATAAAACAAAAGTTAATGATGGATTATAATCAATTTAGACCATTTATATCTGGTGCGATTGCTGGATGTACGGCAACATGTTGTATTCAGCCGATAGATACAATAAAAGTGCGAGTCCAATTAGAAGGTGAGAATATTAATTCAAATATAAAACGTAAAAATGCTTTTCAAATTGGTAGAACTTTAATAAGAAATGAAGGTTATCCTTCTTTATATAAAGGATTATCTGCGGCATTATTAAGACAAGTTACATATGGTGCTACTCGATTAGGATTATACAAAGTGCTTTCGAATCGATTTGTATCAGATTCAAATCAATATACTTTTGTTAAACGTTTAGGATGTGGATTAATATCTGGTGGATTGGGTGCATTTATTGGAACACCTGCTGATGTTGTTTTAGTACGAATGCAAACTGATAATTTATTACCAATAAATCAACGTAGAAATTATAGAAATGTTTTTGATGCTTTTGGAAAAATTGTAAAAAATGAGGGAATATATTCTTTATGGAGTGGTTCTAAACCTACAATATTAAGAGCAATGTCTATAAATGTTGGTATGTTATCTTTGGGGTATCAATCAAAAGAGATTTATAAAAATTGGTATGGGGAAGGTATTAAAACGAATCTATTAACAAGTGCTTCTGCTGGGTTATTTGCAAGTATTTTATCATTACCTTTTGATTTTATAAAAACTAGGATACAAAGACAAACGAGATTATCTGATGGAAGTTATCCATATAGAGGAGTTGTCGACTGTGTACAAAAAGTTTGTAAAAATGAAGGTATTTTTGCATTTTATAAAGGTTTTCCGACATTTTATTGTAGAATTGCCCCACATGTAATGATTACAATAGTTTTATTAGATTATTTAGAAAAAATAATATAATTTCTACCTATAATAGTATATTGTATGGAGGATAATCCAGAAAATTATCAACTTACATTAGAAAATTTAGAAGAACAATTTAAAAAATTAGATTATACAAATATCCATGATATTTTGTATAAATTATCAAGAATTTATAATACTTTTCGTAAAAATTTTTATCAATTATTTCCTCCATTGTGGAGGCCATTTATTCAAAATTGGGGGTGGTGTTTTTATACAATAATAATAATAATAATAATATTAATAATCATATTATATCGTGTTGATATGAAATTGTCATTTAATTATTAAGCGAAGCTACTTACGATTAAGTTTATTTATAATTCGTGTTGAAAAAATAATTTAGAATCTCCAAATTTGGAAGCCACAAATTCAGATGTAGAATAAATTTCACCAATTTTTGAATTATCTTTTACTTCTGTTTCATATACATCAAAAATTTTTGTATTATTTAATCGCCCATTAAGTAATATTCGGAAGTCTTTTTCTTCTGTAATAAAATTTTTTGTTTCTTCGCTTGGAACAAAAAAAATTGTTTCTGGATATGATGCTATAATATTATCTTCACATCCCATTTTTTTTACTGATAGATGTAATGGATTTGTTTCTTTAAAACTCGGAAACCAAGTTTTACCTCCTAACCATTTAGCAATTCTAAAAGAATATGATCCAAATTTAAGTTTAAAACTGGATGGTTGAGGAACTGTATTAGTATAATTATATTTAAATAAATCATACGTGTTTTGACCATCTAATGAATGCATACCAAAAATATTAACAGATGGTTTATTTGTTAACAAAAATTTCATTGCAAAACCATATGTAAGATTTACAACACCATCTTTCTCAATTGGACAATTTGCATAAGAAAATCTGCAAATAGCATGTTCACAACCAGAATTAAAAATACCAGTAAAATTATGATTATTTTGGACAGGAATATATTTTGCTAGAAATGTCATTCCTCTTTTATGAATACTTTTTGTTCTTCCATTTTGCATAGTATCTCCGTTATCATTAAATACATGTTCTGTACAAATAGGATTTATAACATTTGTATCTGCATTTGGAATAATATCATCTGTTGGATTATATTTAGTTTTTAGTATATTTTCCCAAAGTGAATTTTTTAGTTGTTCTGCCATATTTATTTATTTATATATATAATTCTTAAATTAAAAATTGATTTTGATATGTATTTTTAAATGAACCTCTATTTAAAAGAAAAATTTAATCAGTTACCACCAGAATTAAGGAATATTATAGTAAAATATACTGTAAATATATGTATATATTGTAATAATAATAATATAGCAGAATATGAATTAAAAAGACATCATCCACGACATTTAAAATTTAAATGTATAGAATGTATTATTTTACAAAACTTAAAAAAAGAAAAAATAAAAAAGATATTTGGTATATAAAGAGAATTAATTTACATATTTTTTAATAGAGTCATTGTCATTGTTATTTTATATAACAATCTATTGATATATAAAATGATATAAAAATAATAAAAGTATTTTATAAAATGGACATCCAAAATTTAAATAAATTATGCCAAAATCAATTACAATTAGCTGGAAAATTAGGAAATATTGACCAAACATTTCTTACTTTTTTATCCGAACCAAAAAATGAAATTATTGTTAATTTTCCTGTAAAATTAGATAATAATAAACTACATATGTTTAAAGGATATCGAATACAACATAATAATTTAGCAGGTCCATATAAAGGCGGTCTTCGTTTTGATGAGATATGTTGTTTAGATGAATGTAAGGCTTTAGCTTTTTGGATGACAATTAAATGTAGTTTACAAAAATTACCTTTGGGGGGAGCTAAAGGTGGTATTAAATTTAATCCTAAATTACATTCTAAGAATGAATTAAAAAACATATCACAAGAATATTCAAGAGCATTATTTCGATTTATCGGAAGTAATATTGATATACCTGCACCAGATTTTGGAAGTAATTCGCAAATAATGGATTGGATGACTGCTGCATATCAATCTATTAGAAATACTCATAATAATGATATGTATACTGGAAAATCAATTGAATATGGTGGTTCGCAAGGTCGTTCTGAAGCTACTGGAAGAGGTGTGATGATATGTACAAGAGAATGGTTTAAAAGTAATAATATTAATATTAAAGGTAAAAAATTTATAATTCAAGGTTTTGGAAAAGTTGGATCTCATGCAGCTAATTTTTTGTGTAAACTTGGTATGATATGTGTAGGGATTGGTGATCATACAGGATATTTATATTCTGAAAATGGTTTTGATATTAATATGATAATCGATTATGCAAAAGAAGCAGGAACAATACTAAATTTTAGTAGTGGTATAAAACTTACAAAGGAAAAATTTTTTTCTTTGGATGTTCATACAGTAATTTTAGCAGCATTAGAATTACAAGTTTGTGGAGATTTTGCTAAAAATTTGAAATGTGAATTAGTTGTAGAAGGTGCTAATGGTCCGATGGATATGGAAGCTGATAAAATATTACAAGAAAAGAAAATTGATGTTATACCAGATGTTTTAGCTAATAGTGGTGGAGTAATTGTTAGTTATTATGAATGGCTTCAAAATAGAAGACAAGAATATTGGGATTTATATAAAGTTCGTGATAAATTAGATAAACATATGTGTAAAACTTTTAAAAAAGTATTTGATAAATACAATACAAATCATAAAGAATATAATTTAAGAATGTCTTCTTATATTATTTCTTTGGAAAATTTATATAACTATTATCAAGTTAGACAAAATTGTAGTTAAGTTCTGTTATTATTGATAGCATCTTCTAATAATGGTATTAATTTATCAACCATACTTTTGGTACTATTCATTCCCATTAAACCGATTCTCCAAACTTTACCTTTTAACTCACCTAATCCTCCTCCTATTTCTAAATTATGATTTTTCATTAAATATTTACAGACTTTTTCTCCATTAACATTTGATGGAATTTTAACTGTTGTTAATGATGGCAATCTATATTCTTCATCTACTAAACATTCTAAACCAATTTCATTCAATTTTATCCAAAAATACTCAGCTGTTTCTCTATGTCGTTTCCATCTCACTTCCAAAGTTTCTTCAGCTATAATTTTTAATGCTTCGTGACAAGCATATATCATTGTAATTGGTGCTGTATGATGATATGATCTTTTTGTATTTTCAGATGGAACTAGATATTTTTCGATTAATCTTAAATCTAAATACCAACTTTGAATTTTATCTCTATTATTCATTTTATCTCTTGCTCTTTGTGAAAATGATATTGGTGCTAATCCTGGGGGGGCATTTAAACATTTTTGTGTTCCAGCTAAACAAGCATCAATATTCCATTTATCTAAATATAATTCTACTCCACCGATGGATGTAACTGTATCAACGCAAAAAAGAATATTATTTTCTTTACACATTTTACCGATATTTTCAATTGGTTGTAATATACCAGTAGATGTTTCTGCATGAACAATAAATAATAAATCAGGTGAATGTTCATTTATTGCATTTTGTATTTGTTCATCTGTAAAAATTTTACCCCATGTTTGTTCAATTGTTATCACATTTCCTTTATTTCTTTCACACATTTCTTTAAATCTTAAACCAAAATATCCATTAATACATACTAAAATTTTATCACCTTCTTCTACTAAGTTTGTTACACATGCTTCCATTCCAGCACTACCAGTTCCTGATATTAGAAGAGTAAATTCATTCTTTGTTTGCCATGTATATTGCAAATATTTTTTTATTTGTTCGACTATTTTTAAAAAATCAGGATCCATATGACCAAGTAATGTATTTCCCATAACAGCTCTTACTCTATCATGAACATTACAAGGGCCAGGTCCTAATAGTATCTTTTTTTTTATTACGATTGTTGGTAATTTTGGCGATGAAATCATTTTTTATGATTGTATATATAAAGATTTTGTTAAGTTAAAATAGAAAATCTTTTATATATATACAAATTACAAAATTTTTATATAAAATGACAAATAATAGACATAAATGTGAATGTAAAAATTGTTTGAAATTTATAACAAAAAAAATATTCTTAGAGAAAAATAGATTATGTTTTAAATGTTTTTATATAAAAAATTATGAGAAAAATCTTTTATATAAATATATAAAAATAACAGATAATCGACATAAATGTGAAAATTGTTTGAAATTTATAAATCAAAAAGTATTTTTAGATAGAAATGGATTATGTTATAAATGTTTTTATGAAAATAATCTTGATAAAAATTTAAAAAAAAAAACAAATAAAAAGAAAACTAAAATCAAAAAAAAAAAAAAAAAATAAAAATTATTATATTTATAATTATATTTATTAAATAATTTATATAAAATATATAATTAAATAATATA
>Ga0066376_10003655_pt1 | contig 13623 bp, 14 predicted proteins | sample Knorr_S15_td_Bot_FD_77009 | JGI IMG/M metagenome (GOLD analysis project Ga0066376, IMG submission 77009) | Marine microbial communities from Southern Atlantic Ocean transect - Knorr_S15_td_Bottom_ad_5009_LV_A | ecosystem: Environmental > Aquatic > Marine > Oceanic | place: Southern Atlantic... | reverse complement strand
GGCGCAGGCTCTCGAAGCGCGGGCGGTCGAGTTGCATCCGTACGATGTGCCCGAAGTGCTCGTGCTCCCGGTTACGGGGGGGCACGCGCCGTATCTGGCCTGGGTCGGTGACGAGGTGGGGGCGTAGCCATGGCGCGGGAGCGACGCACGAAGAAACTGAAGCAAGCTGATAAGCTGGACGAGCAGACGGACATGCTCTCCGACGTCGAGGGAGCCGAGACGCCAGCCGAACCCGAGTCGGAGCCTGAGGCCGCACCGGAACTCGAGTCTGAGCTGGAATCTACATTGGAGCCGGATCAAGAGCCGGAATCCGATCCCGAGCCTGAGCCTGAGCCTGAGCCCGAACCCGAGCCAGAACCGGAACCCGAGGCAGAACCGGAACCGGAACCAGAGCCGGAACCGGGGCCAGAGCTGGAGCCTGAGCCAGAACCCGAACCGGAACGGGAGCCGGAGCCAGAGCCACAACCGGAACCAGAGCCAGAACTCGAGCCCGCGCCGGTCGAAAGAGTACGGGACGACGACCCTGAACTGCAGGCCCCGCCCGCCGGCGAGTGGCTCGCCCGTGTCAAGGAGCTGGTCCAGGATGGCCGCATCGATGAAGCGATCTCGCTGTATCGAGACATCCTCGCGTCCAACCCAGCGAACCTCAAGGCGCGCAACAACTTGGGCGTGCTCTACGATGAGATGGGCCAGCCCGAGCTCGCGATCGAGCAGTTCGAGGCGGCCGAACGTCTCGCACCAGAGAACGTCGAGGTGCTGACCAACTTCGGCTCGGCGCGCACTGCCATGGCCCACTACGACCGGGCGGAGGAGTTGTTGCGTCGTGCGCTACGGCTCGCTCCCGAAAACACGGCGGTGCGCGCGAGCATCGGTATACTGCACTTCCACCGGGGAGTCTATGCTCAGGCGGAGCTGGACCTCCGCTGGGTCTGCGAGCAGGACGACATGCATGGCCCGGCATTCTACTATTGGGGCGAGGCGCTCAACCGCCTCAATCGATTCGATGAAGCGCTCGAGGTGCTGGAACGCGCCACTGTGCTCCAGCCGAATAATCCGAAGGCCTTCTACACGCTGGGCCACTTGTACGACCGCAAGCACCTGGGCGAGGAAGCGATGGCCATGTACCGTCGGGCCCGGGAGCTGACCAGAAGATGATCCGGGTCGTGCTCGGCGTGCTGCACGAACAGGAAACGGAGGGCATTCTCCGGCCGATCCGGTCGGACCTCGATCCCGCGACAGCGGCGAGCCGCGACGTTTCAGAAGCTGCGGGCGCTTCGATGAACGACAAGTTCGAGCAAGTCGGCTCGATCCCGCTTGGGGGGGCGATTATCAGTCCAGCGGGCGACTTGACCGCAGACTTCGTGATCCACGCGGTGGTGTCTTCGCCGGACGAGCCCGAGAGTCCGTCTTCGGTCCAGAAAGCGCTGAGAAACAGCTTGAGAAGGGCGGTGGACCTGGGCCTCGAGTCCCTGGCTTTGCCGCCGCTCGGTGCTGGAGCCGGGCAGCTCGATGCGGAAGGCTGTGCGTTGGCCATGCTGGAGGTCCTCTTCTTTCACCTGGACGAGGGTCAGCCCCCGCAGGACGTGAGAATCATCGTGGGGTCGGAGTACGAGCAGAGCGTATTCGACGAGCTCGTTCGGGGGATGGCCGACCAGCGAAGCGTGGGCGGCTAGAAGCGAGCCGCTGGTAACGACCCGCCGGTACCGATTACACTTCGGAGTGGGGTGGACACGGTCATTTGGAGGGAGCCCGATGGGTAAACGGATCCTGCGTAGCGCGATTTTGCTGACCTGGCTTGCCATGGTCGGCTGGCAGGTGCGTCGCGAGTACTTCCAGCCGGAACTGGCCCGCCTCGCGGCCGCGGCCCTCTCGCTGGCGCCGGGGATCCATTTCTACACGCTTACGATGGGCGATCGCAACGTGGGCCAGGCGACCTCCCGCCTGGACACCTTGCCGGACGGTTTCGAGCTCGAAGACGTCATGGTCCTGGAGCTCTCAGCGCTGGGCCAGACGGGCACGGCTGTCGCACGTACGAGCGTGAAGCTGAGTACTTCGCTCGTCATGGAGACGTTCGACTTTTCGCTCGACAGCGAGGTCGGACGCTTCGAGGTCTCGGGAAGACTGCTGCCGGATACGACCTTGGAGGTTGCGATCGTCAGCGCCGGGAGCACGCAGAATTTGTCGTTCCGGCTCCCGCAGCCGCCCATCCTGTCGAACATCGTTCCGATTCGACTCGCGATGAGTGGGGGGTGGCACGTCGGTGACCGACACCGGCTTCCGGTGTTCGATCCCACGACTCTGAGCACACGCACCGTCGAAGTGCGCGTGCTCGAATTCGACACCCTCATGGTGACGGACAGTGCCGCCTTGGACGGTGCCGGACGCTGGGGGCCCGCGCGCACCGACTCGATTCCGGCTTGGAGGATCGCCGAGGTCTTCGGGGGCATCCAGGTGGAGAGTTGGGTCGACGAAGACGGTCGCATCCTGCGCTCCTCGAGCCCACTCGGTTTCTCGATGGAGAAGACCGAGTACGAGCTGGCGCGGCAAGCTCAAGAAGACGGGAGGCTCAATACCAGCACCGCGATCGACGACGACGTCATCCTCTCGACGGCGGTGCAGAGCAACGTCGATCTCGAAGGCGTGGAGGCGTTCTCGGAGCTGCGCTTCCGACTCACCGGCGTGGAACTGTCGGGCTTCGACCTGGATGGCGGACGTCAGGAGCTACGGGGCGATACGCTCATCGTTCGGCGTGCGAATTGGGATGCGCTCGATGCCGGTTATAGTCTCCCATACAGCTTCATGGACTTGCGTTCGGCGCTAGAGCCGGAACCGCTCATCCAGAGCGACGATCCTCGCATCGTGGCGCACGCTCGGGGCATCACCAACGCCCGCAGCCAATGGCGGCAGGACCCCAAGCGAGTCGCGCAGTCGCTCACCACGTCCGTATATCGCATGTTGGAGAAAAGCATCACGTTCTCCATTCCGAACGCGGTCCAGGTGCTCGATACTCGGCGGGGGGACTGCAACGAGCACACGGTGCTCTATGTCGCGCTCGCGCGGGCGCTCGGTCTCCCCGCGAGGACCGCGGTAGGGCTCGTCTACCTGAACGGGGCGTTCTTCTATCACGCTTGGCCCGAGGTCTGGCTCGATGAGTGGGTCGCGGTCGACCCCACCTTCGGACAGTATCCTGCGGATGCCTCCCACATCCGGTTCGTGACGGGCGGACTCGCGCAGCAAGTCGAGATCATCCGACTCATCGGGAATCTGGACATCCAGGTCCTGGATCCAGCCATGGCCGACGCCCCCGAGTGACCCTCCTCAAACAGGCAGGCCCGTGACCGAAGTGGACGGCACCGATACGGACGTACTCACCCCAGGCGGGGAGACTCGCACTGGTCCCGGTGAGATGTTGCAGTTGCGGGGAGTGAGAAAGACGTATGGCTCCTTCGTGGCCGTGAAGGGGCTGGATCTCAACGTCCACCGCGGTGAGATCTTCGGCTTCTTGGGCCCCAACGGCGCGGGCAAGACCACGACCATCCGCATGGTGGCGGGTGTTCTTCGCCCTTCGCAGGGACAGGTCTTGATCGGAGGGGACGACCTGGCCAAGGATGCCGAGTCGGCCAAGTCGCGAGTCGGCTACATCCCGGACCGACCGTTTCTGTACGAGAAGCTTTCCGGCGGGGAGTTCTTGCGTTTCGTCGCGGGGCTGTGGGGCCGGGAGGGTGAGGCCGTGGAGCAGCGCGCGGACCGCCTCCTGGAGCTCTTCCAGCTCACGGCCTGGAAGGACGAGCTCATCGAGACCTATTCGCACGGCATGCGGCAGAAGATCCTCATCAGCTCGGCCCTGATCCATCAGCCCGAGATGATCGTCGTCGATGAGCCGATGGTCGGGCTCGACCCGCGTTCGGCGCGCCTGCTCAAGGACCTCTTTCGCACCTTCGTCGAGAACGGCGGGACGGTCTTTCTGTCCACGCACACGCTGGAGGTGGCAGAGGTCCTCTGTGATCGCATCGCCATCATTAACGAGGGAGAGATCATCGCGCTCGGGTCCATGGACGAGCTACGCACTCAGTCCGAGGGAGGGGGTGTGCACCTCGAGGAGATCTTCCTGAAGCTGACCGGTGGTGAAGCCATGGCGGATGTGATCGAAAGCCTGCGCGAGGCGATTCGCCGGTGAACGGAACGGCGCTGCGTCGTCGAGCGGGCATACTCTTGCTGCTGGGCCCGAAGATCCGCACCAAGGTCAACCGCGCGAGAGCCTCCGAGGGCCGGCTCTTCAAGGGGCTTCTGCTCGGCTTCGTCGGTCTCTTCTTCTGGTCGTTGATCTTCGCGGTCATCTTCCGGATGTTGATCTACTTTCGCGGCACCCAGGGCATCGGTGATCTGCTCGCGAGCAAGCTGCTCGGGATCGCGTTCATCACGTTTCTGATGATCCTGGTGCTCTCGAACGTCATCACCGCGCTTTCCACGTTTTTTCTCTCCGACGATCTGGAGATCGTGGTTGCGGCGCCGGTGGAGCCTGAGAAGGTGTACATCGCGCGTCTCATAGAGACGGTCGTGGACTCGTCTTGGATGGTCGCGTTGCTGGCGGTGCCGCTCCTGGGCGCCTATGGCGTGGTTTACGCTGCTGACTGGCGCTACTACTTGCTCGCACTCGGCACGCTCTTGCCGTTCCTCATCGTGCCGGCGGTCATCGGCAGCGCAGTCACCTTGATGCTCGTGAACGTGTCTCCGGCGCGCCGCACGCGAGACCTGCTGGCGCTTGTCGGTCTCTTTGCAGCCGCGGGTGTGATCGCGCTCTTCCGCTTCTTGAGGCCCGAGCGCCTGATGCGGCCGGAGGAGTTCCAGGACCTCGTCGACTTCGTGGCCGTGTTGCGGACGCCGACCTCGGTGTGGCTGCCGAGCGAATGGGCGGCGGGCGCGATCATGTCATATCTGAACGGGTTCTTCGACTGGTTGCCGTTCCTCCTCCTGTGGAGTACTGCAGCCGCCTTCGTGGTGATCGGTGGTTGGCTGCACAGGCACTTCTTCGAATCCGGTTTCACGCGCGCCCAGGAGGGCGCGGAGCGTCGGGAGGGGCGGGCTCGCTCCGTGGTCATCGACCGCGTATTCCGACGTGCCAAGCCAAGCACACGGGGATTGGTCGCCAAGGAAATCCGGATCTTCTTTCGCGACACCACACAGTGGTCTCAGCTGATTCTGCTCGCTGTTCTGGTGGCCGTGTACGTGTACAACATCACCGTGCTGCCGCTCTATACGGGTGAGGAGTTGTCCTTCCTGCTCATCAACGTCGTCTCATTCCTCAACCTCGGCTTGGCCGGCTTCGTGGTCGCGGCGATCGCGGCCCGCTTCGTATTCCCGGCGATGTCGATCGAAGGCAGAATGATGTGGCTTCTGCGCTCGTCGCCGCTCGACGTGCGTGCGCTCTTTTGGTCGAAGTACTGGGTGGGTACCGTGCCGCTGCTCCTGGTGGCGCTGCCGCTGATCGTCGTGACGAACATCGTGCTCGAGGCCTCGCCGTTCATCCTGATACTGACGACGATGACCATGGTGGGCATCACGTTTGCGCTGACGTCTCTCGCGCTGGGCCTCGGTGCGCTGTACCCCAACTACGAAACCGAGAACGTCGCGGAAATTCCGATGTCGTTCGGGGGGCTACTCTTCATGATGGCCGCGGTGATTTACCTTGGGGGGGTCGTAGTTCTAGAGGCGTGGCCGGTGTATCTTTTCCTGCAATCCCGAGTCCAGGGGGGTGCGGGTCAGGTCGGCTCGATCCCGCTCGTGCTCGGCGTCAGTGGAGCGCTTCTGCTCACTATCGCTACGACCTGGCTCCCACTCCGGGCCGGCGTCCACAGGGTGCGCTCGATCGACTTCTGAACGGAGACATGCATGCTCGAGTCCATCAAGAACTTCTTCAAGTCGTCGATGAGCCCGTCCCCGGACGCGGAGAAGGTGGAGAGAGGGCCGGACATTCGGCTTGCGGCTTGTGCGCTCCTGCTGGAGCTCGCGCATGCGGACGATGAGTTCACCGACGATGAGCGACAGCATCTGGAGTCAGCCATTCGCCGCCAGTATGGACTCGACCAGGCTGAGGCAGAAAAGTTGATTACGCTGGCGCAGGAGGCTCGTGACGAGGCGATCGACTTGTGGCAATTCACCAACCTGATCGCGGAGAATTACTCGTTGGGTCAGAAGATGGTTCTGGCGGAGATCATGTGGGGATTGGTGTATTCCGACGGTGAACTCGCCGACAAAGAAGACTACCTGATGCGCAAGATCTGCAACCTGCTTCGGCTCGAGCCGGGCTACCTGGCCGAGGCACGCAAAAGGGCGGGGGATTCCGAGCCCGAAGACCCGGCGCAGGCAATGGACGCGGTGGACTAGCCTGACCATATTGCTGGAAGCCCTACCTCTTCAAAGAGCCCAATCGATGCGCGACCTGGTTCCCGGCGGGTACGTCTTCACACATGTAGTGTTTTGGTCTGTGGTCGGCATGGTCGCGGTCGGTACCAACGCGGTCGCGATCATTCTCGTGATCGGCCTCGGGTTGCTCGCGTTCGAGACCGTCACCAAGCAGTGAAGCTCGGGCTCATGATCCTCGCAGGAGTCCTCGCGTTCGCGTGGGGGCTTTGGCTCGGCATGCCAGGTCGGTATACGCAGGGCCTCCAGGAGATCGACGACGTCATGGCGCAGGGTGGTCGTCGGCGGAGGGTTCACAAGAAGCGCTTCACCCCCTACGCTTGGATGCAGCGTCAGCTTCCCGTACGCACGGCGCGCAAGACGCGCAGCTTCTCCGTTCGCGGTCCGGACGATCTGTAGGGCCCCGGGGGCGGCCCTTTTTTCGAACGGTCAGAAAAAGAGGGCGTTCATCGTGGCGATAACCACGCCGATGAACGCGCCCAGGACGTAACCCAGCCGCACGATCAGCTTCAGTTCCTTGTCGGTCACTTTGCGCACGATCTCCTCCATGCGCGACATCGGGAAACCGAGGACCTTCTGTTCGACGCGTCCCGCGATGTTGATCTGATCGACGACACTCGGAACTTGAGTGCTGAGCCACTCCCAGATGGGATCGCTCAGGGCTGCCTCGATACGCCTCGGCCCATCGTCCGGCAGCCACCGTGCCGGGGTCCCGATGGGTCGGTCCAGCAGGCCATGGGCGAACCTGTGAACGGCGTCGCCCAAGACCTTTTTGGCGGCTTCGGTCCGTGCGGCCGCAACCATGGTTTCGGAAATCCGATCCGGCGGCACGCGCTCCAGCACTTCCCCCCAGGTGCGGTCACCGGCCTTCTCCAAGGCCTGGTGGAGCTTCTCCACCAGGAACGTGCGCGCTTCTGGATCACGCGCCATGCCGATGATCCATTCCGCCAGCGTGCCCCGGGACTCGATGACGCTGGGGTCGTCGGGGTCGCCGAGCACGTCGGATACCGGGCGTCGCAAGAAGTCCACGATCGCCTCGTTGATGCCTCGAGACATGGCCTCCTGAACCGCGCCGTCCCGCAGGAGCTCCGAGAGGCGCTCCGAGCCTTCGGCCTCGATGGTATCGATAACCTTGTCGACGGTGTCCTCCGTCATGACCAGGCGAGCGACCACGCGTTGGTGGAATTTGAGGTCACTCAGGAAGCGATGGAGCAGGTCGTGGATTGTCGACTCGAAGCGCGCGCGCGCGGTGTCGTCCTCGAGTAGCCGGCCGAGGCGCTGCGCCGCGAGCGGCAAGTAGCCCGCGATCGCCTTCTCCACCGTGCCGACCAGCCCGGGCGGGAGGATCTCCTGGAAGGTCCGCCCCGGCCGAAGCAGGCTGTGCGCCGTGCGGTCCAGGTAATCCTCGATCGCTGCTTTGAAATCCTCGCTGTCGACCGCGCTGTGAAGCCAGTCCTCCGCGGCCGACTCGACGACCGCACCCCGTGCCGGTGTGAGAAGGCCACCGATGGGCTCGTCCTTGATCGCCTCGACGAGGTCCCCGGCACGCCGCTGCATCGACTCCTCGAATCGCTCCGACGCGAGGTAGTCGTCGAGTTGCTCCAGCGCCCTGTCGAGTCCCTCATCGATGAGCGACTCGACGTCCGCGATGACGCGCTCCGGGATCAGCTCGCGCAGTGGCCCCCGCTCGGTGTTGAGGATGCCATGCAGGAAGTCGGACAGACGGTCGTCGAAGGCAGCCCGGAATGCCTGGTCGGTGAACGTGTCGGTGAGGTCTTCGGGCGTCAGCAGCCGGTCTCCGACGGTCTTGCCGATGGCGGCTGCGAGTCGCGGCTGGTTCTTTGGGATCGCGCCCTGGAAGAAGCGCACCCGCCAACGGCCGAACAGTGTGAGTGGGTGGTAGGGATGGAATAGCATCCAGATGGCGACGGTGTTCGTGAGCCCCCCCGCCACCATCCCCGCTACGATCGCAAAAACTGCTTTCCCGATTTCCTCGTTCAAGAGCTGACCGTCTCGGGTGGGTTGGGGGCGAAGTCGATCACCCTTCTATCGTCGTTCGTGCCTGAAGAGACCACGTACTGGGAACGTCCTTTCTTCGATGATCACGGTACCCGTTACTTCGAACAGCGCCTGCACGGGCAGCACCGGGCCGCTGCCCTCGCCCGCCCGGACGTCTGAGGAGATCACCTCGAGCGTACCCTGAAGGTCGCCCTCAGGGGACGAAATGGTCCAGGAGACCGGTACGTCCCGTCGGGCCGGTTGGAACGCGCGCGTCTCCGACCAGTCGACCTCGAGGCCGCTCCACTGGAGGTCCCGGAAGTCGAGTCTGGACCAAGCCCGGTACGAGGGCAGCGGCTCGCCCTGGTGCTCACTGTCACCCTGCAAGACGAGCTGCAGTGAATCGCCGGAAGCCAGAAACGCCCAATCGCCCCCGCGTGGCGAGTCGCTCGAGGACGCGCGCGCCATGTCGAGCACGAGGCCACTGAGCCGCCGTTCGGCGAGATACAGAGAGCCGTCCAGCAGTCGGAACACCTCTCCGCGGGGGCCGCCCCACTGAATCAGCTCGCTCCCGAGCGCGAGTTCCAGGTTCCTGGCTCCTTCGTCGTAGATGATACCGTCCACGGAGTTGCCGTCGCGTACGACGAGCCGAAGGCTGCCGTACGGTAGGATGCGGGCGGGGATCCGAGTGGGAGGGGTTTCCCATCGCTGCGCGAAGAAGGGCTCCCAGGTTCTGCTCCGTCCCAGCCACCCCCGGGCCTCCCGTACGACCGTTCCCGGCCGCGTGGTGGTCTCGAAGAGCCAAGGGACCATGATGAGGCTGTCCGCGGCCACCGTCGCGAACACGAGGTTGCGTTCGTACGATCTGCCGGGAAGGCTTCGGGAAGCGGCCGCCGGAGCGGTGCCCTGAAGCTGTTCGAAGGGCTCTGGCGCGGACTCGGCGCACGCCAGTGTCGCGCATGCGAGAAGGAGGCCTGCGACTCCTGGGTTCGCGATCCCCCGGTTCACGTTGTCTCCTCGGCGGCCCGACTGCCGGTGGCGTCGAGAATCTGAGCGGGTGTAGCCGCCAGGGCCCGATCCAGCTCACGCAGGAAGCGCCCGATGGTACGGGGATTTCGACCGAGGTCTCCTCGTCCCACTCTGGAGGCGGACGTCATGTCCACTCGGGTCTGGGCGTCCTCGTCCAGGCCGACGGAAATATGTACGTCGTCGACAAAGCGCCAAAGCCGCGTGGCAGATTCGACTTCGATGACGCCGCGTTGGTCGTCCTCGTCGACGACGGTCCAGCCCCTGATCCGTTCGTTCGCGATGCGCAGAGACTGGGTCCAAACGTCGTCGAACGGGATCGCGTAGGTTCGGCCCCGGAGGCGACCGTCCTCGGACCAGGGGTCCGTGCGGGCACGGTTCTGACTCAGACCTCGGAAGAATCCACCCAACGCGGCTCGGCTCCGGAAAAGGGCGATCGTGAAACGCCTCAGCTGAGGCCTACTGCACCTGATCGGCAGGCCTTATAGTCTGGCGCTGTTCTACCTACCTCACCACCTGGACACAATGAAAGCCGTACTGCCTCTGGCCGGAAAGGGCACACGCCTCCGGCCTCATACGCTGCATACCCCAAAAGCTTTGGTGAAGGTCGCGGGGAAGCCAGTGCTCAGCTTCATCATCGATGACCTCATCGCTCTCGGTGTAGATGAGATGGTGTTCATCGTCGGGCACTTGCGCGATACCGTGGAAGCATGGATTCGGGAGCGATATCCCGCCATCCGTGGGCACTACGTGGTACAAGAGGTCCAGAACGGAACGGCTGGGGCGGTGGCTCTGGCCGCGCCCTACGTGGACGAAGAAGTACTGATCGTCTTCCCCGACGCCCTGATCGAGGTCGACTACCGCTTGATCCGCGAGCTGGATCCCCAGTATGGCGGCGTGATCTGGGCCATGGAGGTCGAAGACTATCAACGATACGGGGTGATCGTGACGGACGATGCCGGCAATATGGCCCGCATCATCGAGAAGCCGTCCGAGCCGGTATCCAAGTTCGCCAACATCGGACTCTACTACATGCGGGACCATGCGCTCCTGTTCGAGGGCATTCGCCACACCATGAGTTCCGATCCTGGCAAAGGGGGCGAATTCCATCTCACGGACGCCTTCCAATACATGGTCGATCATGGATCTCGCATCCTTCCCGCACCCGTCGAGGCTTGGTGGGACGCCGGCAAGCCGGAGACGCTGCTCGAGACCAACGCGCGCCTGCTACGTAAGGGGCGCTCCGGCGTGGATCCGGCCGCCGAGCTCGCAGGTGCCCAGATCGTGGAGCCCGTGCGCATCGAGGCGGGCGTGGTGGTGAAGGGTGGTCGCATCGGCCCCAACGTCACGCTCGAAGTAGGGTCGACCGCGATCGATTGCGACATCGAGCACACGATCGTGGGGCCGGAAGCGAAGCTGGAGCGGTCGCAGCTCCGTCGGTCGATCATCGGGGCACACGCTCGGATCCGTCATGCCCAGGGGTCACTTCTGGTGACCGACCATTCGGTCGTCGACGGGGACGCTTAGCCAGCTACCCCAGCCGCGAGTAGCAGGGTATACAAGGCACGTTGCACGCCCTCGACACCTTTGGTATTGCGGTACCACTCTTCGGTGGTGTGGGCCTGGCCCGCCTCGCCGCCTCCTCCGACGGTCACGGCCGGGATCCCCACCGACATCGGCACGTTGGCGTCGGTCGAAGAGGCTGTGAAGAGGGGCTCGGCCCCCACGTGGCGGGTTGCCGCGACCGCAGCGCGGAGTAGCGCTGTCTCGGACGGGGTGTGCCCGCCGGGACGGTGCCCGAGCACTTCGATGGTCAGCTGGACGGACGCCCCCCCATGGTCTGCGGCGGCGTCGCACGCATCGACGACCTCGCGAATGCTGCGCTCCAGATCCGTTAGGCGATCGTCCGACTCGGAGCGGGTGTCGATTTCGAGCCAGGCGTCCTGCGGGATCGCGTTGATGCTCTTGCCGCCGCCCCAGCGAGCGACCGTGAGGGTCGTGATCGGGGCGGAGGGCAGTTCGAGCCGGGTGAGGCGAGACACGACGTCGGCGAGCACGTGGATGGGATTGGGAAGACCCCAGTCGATCCACGAGTGACCACCGGGGCCGCGGGCGGTGATTCGGAAACGGCGTGAGCCGAGCGCCTTCACCACGAGCCGCTGCAGGCCGGCTCCGTCCACGGAGACGAAACCGGACGCGTCTCGGCCTTCGCCTCGTTGGAAGAGGTGCTTGACGCCGCGTAGATCTCCCAGGCCTTCCTCGCCCACCGTGGCGGCGAAAAGGACGGGACAGGTGCAGCTGACCGCGCCTTCTTGGAGGCAGCGAGCGACGGCGAGCAGTACGGCGAGGCCTCTGGCGTCGTCCGAGATCCCCGGCCCCCGCAGGAGGCCGAACTCTCGCGATACGGTCACGTCGACGTCGGCCGGGAAGACCGTGTCGAGGTGAGCGGCCATCACCAGGGGCGGGCCGACCGCGGTTCCCGGAAGGTCGGCGAGCACATTTCCGACCCCATCGGTGCGCACACGTACCAGGCCGGCATCGGCCATCAACTCGCCCATACGCCGGCCTCTCTCGTCTTCCGCAAAGGGAGGCGCGGCAATACCCGAGAGTTCCGCCTGATCCTGGAGTGTGCGTTCATCCGTTGCGCGCGCGCACGCGGCGGCCGACTGCACGCGGGAGTCCCGGAGTAGGCGTTCGAGCTCGAGTTGCATGCGCGGGCACCGGCTTCACGTTGTGGGGGCGAGTACTCGTTGACAACTTATGTTTCTCTTCACTCGCAGGCACTCGGGCACTCGGTGGGGCATGGACGAACGGGAACTGATCCACGATTGGAACCAGACGAAGCCGAGCTTCGATTGGTCGACCGCGAAGGTCGAGTTGGACGACGAGACCCTGCGAGACGGACTCCAGAACCCGTCAGTGGTCGACCCACCCATCGAAGACAAGATCCGTCTCCTCCACATGATGGAACAGTTCGGAATCCACACCGCCAACATTGGTCTCCCAGGCGCGGGACCGAGGGCGGTCGCGGCGGTCACGGCGCTCGCTCGAGAGATCGTCGACTCGGGCCTGTCGATCCGGGCGAACACCGCGGCTCGCACGGTCATGGCGGACGTTCGGCCTGTCGCCGAGATCAGCCAGAAGGTCGGCCTGCCCATGGAGGTGTGCACGTTTATCGGATCGTCGCCGATCCGGCGCTACGCCGAGGACTGGACCCTCGAAAAGATGCTCGCGACTTCGGAAGCAGCCGTCACCTTCGCGGTAAAAGAGGGTCTCGAGGTCATGATGGTGACCGAGGACACGACGCGCGCCAGCCCAGACGTCCTGAAGCCTCTCTACACAGGGGCCATCGAGTGGGGAGCCAAGCGGATTTGCGTATCGGACACCGTGGGACACGCGACTCCGGACGGTGTGAGGGAGCTCGTACGGTTCGTGATCGAAGAGATCGTGGAGCCCTCTGGCGAGGACATCGGGGTAGATTGGCACGGGCATCGTGATCGGGGCTTCGGCCTCGCCAACACCTTCGCGGCCATCGAAGCGGGCGTGACCCGGGTCCACGGGACGGCACTGGGCATCGGTGAGCGGTGCGGTAATACCGAGATGGACTTGATTCTCGTAAACCTCAAGTTGCTCGGCGTGCACGACGCGGATCTGACCGGCCTGCCCGAATACTGTGAATTGACCGCCGAGGTGTGCCACGTGCCGCTCGTGCACTCATACCCCGTTGTCGGTAGTGACGCGTTCCGTACCGGTACCGGTGTGCACGCGGCTGCCATCGTGAAGGCCGAGGCCAAGGGCGATGCTTGGTTGGCGGACCGCATTTACTCGGGCGTCCCAGCGGCCATGGTCGGCCGGCGTCAGATCATCGAAGTCGGCCCAATGTCGGGGATCTCCAACGTGAAACACTGGCTTGGCGAGCACGGCTTCGACCCCGATGACGATGCTCTCTCTCAGCGAATTTTCAACGCCGCGAAGTTGACGGACCACACGCTTACGGATGCAGAAGTCCGGGCCATCTGCCGCGCCGGCGAATGATCCCACCTTCCGCAGCCTGAGACATGGATTCGGGCTCAACTCCTGGCGCGGCAGCTGCCGCTGCACGGGTTTTGAACGAGGGAGCGATCCGCGTGGATCTCGGCGCGCGTCTGGCGTCGCTGGGGGAGTGGCCGAGTCGCACGC
>Ga0066376_10003654_pt1 | contig 13624 bp, 12 predicted proteins | sample Knorr_S15_td_Bot_FD_77009 | JGI IMG/M metagenome (GOLD analysis project Ga0066376, IMG submission 77009) | Marine microbial communities from Southern Atlantic Ocean transect - Knorr_S15_td_Bottom_ad_5009_LV_A | ecosystem: Environmental > Aquatic > Marine > Oceanic | place: Southern Atlantic... | reverse complement strand
GGTCTGCCACAAGTACTCCATTTCTATCGGCAAAAAAATTCCTCCGAGGTAAATAATGGCTTATTTATAGCGCCAGTACTGAAATAAGCCAAATAAGAGCGCTGTATCTAAGGGTTAAACTTCAAAAAAATTCCTCAGAGGTAATTATTCGAATTTAGATTACTGCGGCTTAGAGCAAAATTATTACTGTGGATCTGTGCCGTATTTATTCGAGTTCGGGGTCTTCGTCGGCTTCGAGTTGCTGCATTTCGTCCCAATCTTCGAGGGAGATGAGGATTTCACGAGCAACGGAACCCTTGTGCTCGCCAACAATACCAGCAACCGCCATTTGGTCAACAAGGCGAGAAGCGCGTCCGTACCCGATACCTATTCGCCGCTGGAGAAGGGAAACCGATCCGCGACCAGATTCAATCATGATTCGCACGGCATCGTCAAACAAATCGTCGCGTTCTTGAATGTCACCACCCCCGTCACTAACACTACCGCCACCGCTAGGTTTAATCTGAACCAAACTACGTTCAAAGTTAGGAGCAGCAACTTCTTTCAGATGCTTCACGATTGAGCGAATTTCTTTTGGCGATACAAAAGCACCTTGGGAACGCTTCGCAGTTGTTGAGCCCGGAGAAATATACAACATGTCGCCATTGCCAAGCAACAACTCCGCACCCTTTGTATCAAGAACAATTCGGCTGTCCATACCACTACTTACTTTAAATGCAACACGGCAAGGCATATTCGATTTAATCAAACCAGTAACAACTTTTGCCTCAGGACGTTGCGTTGCAAGTATCAAGTGAATACCAACGGCTCGCGCTTTTTGCGCAATCCGAACAATTGCCTGTTCAACATCTTTGGCAGTCATCATTAAGTCTGCAAGTTCGTCAATAATGAAAACAATGTATGGGAGTTTTACTGGGATGCGTGCTTTTTCTTCTTCAGATTGCGGTTCGAGAATATTATAAATTTCATCCTCAGTAAGTTCATTGAATCCGAGTAAATCACGAACACCAAGTTTTTGGAAAATTTGATACCGCTCTTCCATACGCGCAATTGCCCACTCTAAAATAGCGGCAGCTCGCCCCATCTCAGTTACAACAGGACACGCAAGGTGGGGGATATCAGAGAACTGACTTAACTCAACCATTTTTGGATCAACCAAAATAAGTTTTAATTCGTCTGGCCTCTTCGTGTACATCCATCCAGCAATAATCGAATTTATGCAAACACTTTTTCCTGAACCAGTTGTGCCCGCAACAAGCATGTGTGGCATTTTTGTAAGATCTTCTACCATGGGCTCGCCCGACGCGTCTTTGCCGAGGAACATTGGTAGTTTCATTTTCTCAGACTTTTTACTGCTCATCAACTCTTTGATACAAACAGTTTCTCGTTCTGGATTAGGAACTTCGATACCGACGGTTTTACGTCCAGCAGTGTTTGGAACGATTCGAATGTTAGGCGCTCCTAAACTTCGAGCGATGTCACTTGCGACACCATTGATACTCGACACCTTTGTTCCTGGAGCAAGATTAATGGAATACAACGTAATAGTTGGGCCAGCTTCGATGCTCGCAACTTCCCCATCGATGCCGTACATCTGTAATGTTTCTTCAAGGTCAACCGCTTGTTGACGAACAAGTTCTTCTATGGAATCTCCGAAGCTCTCTTTAGGATCTTCAAGCAAATCTAGCGAAGGAAAAATATATCCTTCAAAATCATCTGGCCGTTGAATGTCGGATTCTTTCGCCGCCTTGCCACTCGAAGCAACGCGCACCGGTAACTTCGCCATCTTCTCCACTAATTCGGCTGGAGTTAATCTTTTACGTGGCTCTTCTTCAAATTCCTCTTCTTCATACTCTTCGTCTTCGTATTCATCTTCGTATTCATCTTCTGGATATTCTTTTTCATCCCAAACTTCTTCAACGTCTTCATCTTTTTCAAGCACGGAAGTGCGTTGCAGTCGAAGGAACGACAACGATGGCATTGAAACTTTTGAAGTTCGAAACTGTGTAGTTTTTTGTATTCCTGCCCAAATTAAATGTGGAATTGCAAATGCAATTTTTTCAGCACCAACCACAAGCCCAATTGAAAATGCAGCAAGAACAATGAGGAAAGCACCAAAGCCACTGAAACTTGTTTCAAGTTGCGTGACAATTGTTTTGGCAATGAGTCCAGCCTTTGCTCCTGCAAGTGTTCCAAGTTCTGGGAAAAATAATTCATGAAAACACGAAACCGCGATTGCCATAATGAGAAAGCCAAGCGCTCGAATTGCAGTGTGCGATATTTCTGTGCCTCTAAAAACAAGGGTGACCCATGCTGCTATTCCAGCGAGCAAGACCCAAATTCCAAACCCGAGCACGTGATACGTCCAGTAGGCAATCCAAGCACCGACTATTCCGCACCAATTCGATACTGGATCGTTGTAAACCGCCACAACATGGGAAGGTGAATCCCCAACGTTAAATGAAAGGAGTGCAACCGCCACAAATAGGGCGATTGTGGCGCTAGAAATCCAGATTATCCTCGATTGTAAGCCAGCGGCGGTAAGAGCGGTGGGGCCGTTTGATTGCCCGCGACGTGATCGTATTGCAGTAGTTCCCATAGCACCCTACATATCGGCATCGTAGGGGGTTTTTCCTTTGGTTTTCCCTGAATTTGATAGGAGGTTTCAGAACGCGCAACCTGTTGCAATCAAAGAGTTTAGGTGGGTGATTCCACTTTATTTATGATTTTTAGCAATCGTGAACACCTATCTTGGCACGTTATTGTCACAGAATTGTAAAGATGGGCAAGGTTATCCAGATACAAGTCACGAATAATTGAAGGTGAATTGCACTGCCTCGATAGGTGCAGCAGCACAATGTGCTGAAGGTCAGATTCGGATGCTATTTGGCAAATTGCAGCAAGTGATTGTTCATTGGAAAGATGCCCACCGCCATCCATAATTCTTGATTTGAGTGATTCGGGCCGGTTACTCATTTCCTGCATGTTTGGATCATAATTCGACTCAATTGCAACGCCATCGAGATTCACAAAGCGATCAAGTAAGTTCTGGGGAACTCGACCTAAATCTGTTGCAAAACCAAAACGAGTTGCGCCAGTGTCAAAAATAAAACTAAATGTGCCAAGTGCATCATGCGCAACACGCACTGGCTCAACTGTTGCACCGCAAACATCAAAATCGTGTGTGAATGGAACAATGCATGCATCATCAAGTCCAGCGCGTTTTGCTCTTGCAATGTGACTTTCGTGAAGATGCACGCGTATTCCTCGTTGTAAAAAAGTTCGACACCAAACGGGGTTAAAGTGGTCTCGATCAAGATGTGTGATGACAACATCGTCAACCATATCGAGCTGAATTTCATGTGTTCGCATCCGCTCTTTCGTTTGCTTCATTGAAAAGCCACAGTCAATCATGACCCAATTGCCACCGACCCGCAATAAACTGCAGTTGCCGGAAGAACCGCTTCCTAAGACAAAAAATTCCAAATGACCCATTGCCGTGTATTATTCCAAGAATAACGATGTGCTGCCAACTAAAAATACAAGATCTTGGAAAAATTGCATACGAACTTGCTTTCGAGCAACAATTGACTTTGCAGAAACACGTCAGTGATTCACGGGGCGATTCGCCAGACCCATTTCATATTTTGTTGCTCGAGCACTTCCCGCCGGTAATTACAGTCAGTAAACGTCCGTCCGCAAAAGAGCATTTACTTGCTACTTCGCAACAACTTAAGGATGCGGGTGTAGTTGTTTGCGAAACAAATCGTGGTGGTGATATCACATACCACGGCCCCGGCCAACTTGTGGGATACCCCATTATTGATTTAAATGCATTGTCACTTCGCATTCATAGTTATATGCGTTTTTTAGAATCCATCATTATTGATGTGCTTGCACATTACGAAATTGAATCACATCGCGATGATTGTGCCACAGGGGTTTGGGTGGGAGACGCAAAAATTTGCGCGATGGGGGTTCGTGTTTCACGCTGGGTATCCATGCATGGTTTTGCATTAAATGTTGATCCAATCATGCAACATTTTGACTTGATTGTTCCGTGCGGTCTTGCAGGTCGTGGCGTGACATCTATGCGAGAAATTCTTGGGGACAAGTGCCCAAACATGTCTGAGATCAAGGGCGTTGTTTCAGACAAATTTCGTTGGGCTATTCGTCGTCAAGCCCAAGTTCAGAAAGAACCTCGTCCGTAATATCCAAGCCATCGGGGAGCCGAAGCGCACTACGAAGTCGTATTTGCATGATTGTTGAGTCAGGGGTTCCACCCTTAAACTCACCATCTGGTGGGATGAAACGAAGCACGATGTCAATGTTCATTCTTTCTGAAACTACATTTACTGCTTCAATAATTTCATCGTAAGACTCTTGCATTTGCTTTGCCATTAACACGCCTCTTGCATCGGCGCCGATTTTTTGAAGTTGTTGAAATTCGTCGTATAAACGTTGCCACTGTTGGCGAATTTCTTTTCTTTTAGGGTCATCTGGTTCAAGGTTTTTGCCTTCTTCAGCAACTACTTCAAGTGCGTTACGAGTTTCAGAAATGGCGCCCATTAACTCTTCTTCCAAGTCATCGCGGTCTTCAAGGAAGTGGTCGGCTTTCATTAATTGTGATAACGCTTTTCCAGTTTCCATAAATCCAATCGACCAAACTGTACTTGTTTTTTTGTCTCCCCAAGAAAGACGACCGTCGTTGTTTTTGATTATTACATCCCCATCGCTTCCTGTGAGGACTACTGCATCAGCGGGTCCAAGAATTCCAGTCTCACCGCTACTCATAAGCGCAGTTGTGAAAATGGCAATAGATAGGAAAATTGCGATTGCTATATTTATTGTGTTGTTGTTCATTGTTTAATCACCTTGTTCGAGGATGGAAAGAAATGCGGATTGTGGGATATGCACATTGCCGATGGCTTTCATACGACGCTTGCCCTTCTTTTGTTTTTCAAGTAGTTTTCTTTTTCTTGAAATATCACCACCGTAGCATTTGGCAGTAACGTTTTTTCTGAAACCCTTTAAGGTTTCGCGGGCAATAATTTTCCCACCAATCGCTGCTTGAAGTATTATTTCAAATTGGTGACGATCAATTTGTTTTCGCAATTTTAATAAAATCGCACGCGTTCGTATTTCGGCTTTTTCTTTGTGGCAAATGATACTAAGCGCTTCAACCGGCGTTCCGTTTACGAGAATCGAAACCTTGACAAGCCTATCTGCCTTGAAGTCGATAATCTCATAGTCCATCGTTCCATACCCTCTGGTAATCGACTTGAGTTTGTCGTAGAAGTCGTAAATAATCTCAGCAAGGGGCAACTCGTAATCGAGCATCTGTCTACCTTCTGAAACAAATTTCTGTCCTTTAAAAATTCCTCGCCTGCCCTCGCAAAGTCGCATCAAGTCACCGATGGATTCGTCGGGGCAAATAATTTCAACTTTAACAATTGGTTCGCGGATATTTTTAATTTGTGCGGGGTCAGGTAAGTCGGCTGGATTGTGAATGTCAAGAACGGTACCGTCAGTCATTTCGATTTGATAATTGACCGTCGGTGCGGTTTGCACAATTTCTGCGCCACCTTCGCGTTCGAGCCGTTCTTGCACAATTTCCATATGCAATAAGCCAAGGAATCCACAGCGGAACCCGAACCCAAGCGCTTCACTGTGCTGCGCTTGAAACGTGAAACTAGAATCGTTTAAGCGTAATTTTTCAATTGCCTCGCGAAGTGTTTCAAATTCTGTCTTTTTGCTACCGCTCTCACTTGAAGCGGGATAAAAATCACAGAAGACCATTTGCTTTGGTTCTTCGTAGCCCGGAAGAGCCTCACTTGCTGGATTTGATTCGATGGTAATTGTGTCGCCGATTCGCACATCGTCAAGCGTTTTAATGGCGGCAACCATATAGCCCACTTCAGAAGTGCCGATTGTTTTTGCTTGTACTGGCGTTGGTGTGTATCTTCCAAGTTCGGTAATCGTAAAGTTTCGCTCCGTCCCCATCATTCGAATTTTATCGCCTTTAGATAGCGAGCCATCAAATATACGGAAGTACACGATGACTCCTCTGTAATCGTCGTAATGCGAGTCAAAAATTAAGGCTCGTGTTTCTTTCATTACAGAGGGTTTTGGTGGAGGTAATTTTTCACAAATTAAATCGAGTAACTCCTCAATTCCTTCACCAGTTTTTGCGGAACAGTAGATGCAATCTTCTGCTGGTAGTCCAAGGATTTGTTCGATCTCCATCGCAACTTTTTCTGGATCAGCAGAAGGCAAATCAATTTTATTCACAACGGGAATGAGATCTAAATCATTTTCAATTGCCAAGTAGGCATTTGCAACTGTTTGGGCTTCGACGCCTTGTGTCGAGTCAACAACAAGAAGCGCTCCCTCGCAAGCAGTTAATGCGCGAGACACTTCATAGGTAAAATCCACATGTCCGGGGGTATCGATAAAATTCAACTGGTAATCTTCACCGTTGTAGGTATGGTGCACGGTAACCGCGGAGGCTTTGATTGTGATGCCGCGCTCACGCTCTAAGTCCATCGAGTCAAGCAGTTGGGCCTTCGCATCGCGTTCTGACACTGCTTTTGTTGCTTGCAACAACCGATCAGCAAGTGTGCTTTTGCCGTGGTCAATATGAGCAATGATTGAAAAATTACGAATTGGCATGGAAAGATGTGGCAGTCTACCGCAAGGGGAGCGAGATTACCTTCTCCAGTTCATCGGAAGGTCTAGCAACGAAGTCGTAGCCGTCGCTATCCGTAATGGTACAACGTATGACGGTGCCGATTGTTTGTTTTTTTTCCGCCATCAAAATAGTGCAAGCGTCAACATCTGGCGCCTGTTGTTTTGTTCGGCACTGATACAAGTGTAGTTCGCCTTCACCTGTTTCTCCAAGATACGAATCAATCAAGACCTCGTGCTTTTCGCCATCTATTGCTGCTTGTTCTGCTCGAGCAAATGCAATTTCTTGTTGGGCAAGCATGAGTTCCTCTTCGCGGTGTTGTTTGATGGCTTGGGGAACTCGAAGTGAATCGTCGTTTTCCATTGTGCCTGCAACCGTTCCCTCTTCTTTGGAATACTGAAAAACACCCATAGCTTCGAATTTGTGTTCCTTGATGAATGCAAGAAGTTTTTGATGGTCTTCTTCTGTTTCGCCGGGAAAACCAGTTATAAACGTCGTTCGAATACCAACACCATCTATATTCTCTCTGAGCCTAGTGAGCAAAGATGACTGTACGTGGGCTGTAACATTTCGTCGCATTGCATCGAGCATCGAGTCGCTCGCGTGTTGCAAAGGAATGTCAATGTATGGGAGGACGTGGGGTAAACTTGCCATGGCCTCAATCATTTCTTGTGTAAAGTATGTTGGATATGCATACATCAATCGAATCCATCCGCCCCCAGATGTGGCAACTGTGTCGTTTAGTGCTGTTAGTAAGCCCACCAAACCTTCATCGTATCCAATATCGTTGCCGTAGCTTGTTGTGTCTTGCCCAATCAAGTTGAGTTCAAACACACCGGACGTCAGTAACTGTTTTGCTTCTGCGACTATATTCTCAACGGGTTTTGAACGCATTTTTCCTCGAATTGAAGGAATCGTGCAGAAGGTACAATTTTGATTACAACCCTCACTGATACGAAGGTACGCCCAGTGCCTTGGCGTTAGCTGAATACGGTTTGAGTCGTCTTCAAAATACCCGCGCGCGTCCTGTAGACCTCGTGCTCTTGCAGCGAGGATTGCATTGGCTTCTATCCACTGCGGTGCTTTTTCTTTTTCACCAACTTCGCGCATTGCATCGACTATGTGGTCTCGGTCGAATACGCCAATCATTGCATCTATTCCGGGACACCACTCAAGCAAATTTGCACGGTGGCGTTGGACGAGGCACCCTGCTGCAATTACTCTCTTCACCTTTGCTGTTTCTTTTAATGCGACTGCCTCGTTGATGACCTCGATAGATTCTACTTTTGATGCTTCGAGAAAACCACACGTGTTAATAATGATAGCATCGGCATCGGTATGGTCTGCAACAAGTTCGTAGCCAGCATCGGCTAACGTCGCAAGCATTTGCTCACTGTCCACCAAATTTTTGGGGCAGCCCAGAGAAATAAAACCAATTCTAGAAGCAGTCATTGACTGCGTATTTTACAGGTACAAGCCGTGCTGTGCGATGTACACAGCCACATCTGGATGAATAGACTCTGCAAAGCCCTCGCTACGGCGTATGTTTTGCCGGATTGTCGTCGATGCCCCTGGAAGTGGGCTTATTTTTAATATTCTTGTGTCTGCGAGTTCAGATCCCTCCCGTGGCATAATTGCAGGATTCGCCAAGGAAATAATATCTTCCCACCTGTGCCACTTGTTGAATTGCTCCCATTGGTCGACCCCCACAAGCAAACGCAGTTCATCGTATTCGCTCTGGAGTGCTTCAATCGTGTCGATTGTAAAACTCGTTCCTCCTTTGTCAATTTCAATCGTTGAAATGGCTGCCCAAGGACAATCAGCAAGCGCAAGTGTAAGCATTGCAATGCGGTGGTTCGCCGAAGTTGGAGTTGTTTCTTTTAAGGGCGATTGAAAAGCGGGTACATAGAGAACGCGGTCGAACCCAAGGTATTCCATCGCAGCGCGGGGGACTTGCACGTGTGCGATATGTGGCGGGTCAAACGAACCGCCGAACAAAAGCGTACGCGTCATGCTTGAACCTCTGCGTTATCGATAAGTCGAATGTGACCAAGTCGTGCCGCAACGAGAGCTCGCTTGGATTCCCCTGCAATCGGTGTTAGCAGCGAGTTGCTGTTGCGGATTACTGCGTATTCAACATCAAGACCATGTTGGTTGAGTAGTTTGAGCATGGCATTTTCGGTTGAGCAACGAACTGCCTTGTGTAACCCGAGCGCTTGTGTCCGTTGTTCCTTTGAGAGATAGATATTACGGCTACTCATTGCTACACCATCATCGTCGCGGATAATTTCTGCGCCGACAAGTTGCAGAGTACCCCAACGGTCCTTTTCTTGGGCTATTAATTGTTTGATGACGAGGAACTGTTGGTAATCTTTCAAACCAAAAACAGTAATTGCAGGTTGCACAAGATCAAAGAGCCTAGCAACCCCAACGCAAACGCCCTTGAAATGTGCGGGCCTGCAAGCGTCTTCAAGTTCTGGCTTTGTTGCTGCACTTGGAAGTGCAATCGATTCGGGGGTAGTTGGATACATCGTTTCCACGCTTGGAGCAAAGACAATGTCAGCACCCGCTTGTTCTGCAAATACACAATCCTGTGTAAGATTCCGAGGGTACTTTTCTAAATCTTCTTCAGGCGAAAACTGTTCAGGATTCACAAAAATGCTAACGACGACAGGCTGATTTGTTATTTTTGCCTCGCGAATGAGAGAAAGATGCCCCTCATGCAAGGCGCCCATTGTCGGCACGAACGCACACCCCTTGAACGCCGCAATCTCATATTCGCTGGTGAGTACTTCCATCCCGAGCAGTATAGGAAAACCATGGGTGCAACCGTGGTGTCTGACCCCGTGATCCCACACCACCTAATGACCATTGGCACGGTGTTTCCGCTTTTAAAGTGGCAGTTTCATTGGAAGTGGGTATAATGTAGGATTGAAACCGGTATCAGAAGGAACCAACCTATGGCAGTAATCATTACAGAATCAGCGGCACGAGAAATTAATAACATCATGGCTCAGCAAGAGTTAGATTCAGAAGTAACGCATCTTCGAGTTGGCGTCAAAGGCGGGGGCTGCTCAGGCTTTAGTTATATTTTGGATCTCACTGAGTCTAAAAAAGACGACGATCAGCAGTGGGACTATGCGTTTGACGTCGATGGTGAAAGCCAAGATTTCCACGTCATTTGCGATCCTAAAAGTTATCTCTACCTCAACGGCACAACGGTTGATTTTAAGGACGAAGTGATGGGCCGTGGATTTGTCTTTGACAATCCTAATGCATCGAGTTCATGCGGCTGCGGCAGTAGCTTTAATGCATGAGTGACAAGGGGGATTAAATCGTTGAAGGGGGCACACCATCAACGAGAGAAAAACCACACTCCTTCAATTTATTCGTTGCAGTCTCTGGCATCATTTCACTAACGCTCTTAGTTTAGCGATTAACATTAAATCCAGAAAGTACAACTGTACAACTGTTCAACGTATTGATATGTTTGACCTTGGTATCTGCGTCATTTTCTTCTGTGACTTTCTTTACAATTTATACCACGCTAAAAAGAAACTTAAATATCTTGTTACGTGGGGGCCAGTGGATTTACTCGCGTCAGTGCCTGCAGCACAATGGTCGACAACGACGATTATCCATACGTTGCATTGGCCACATCTCTTTCGAATTGTCCAGGGTGTACGAGCCATAAAGTCGTTGCATGCAATTTACAATGCAGTTCGTCTAGACCGTAGAAGCGCAATGGTCATAACGGGATTTCTCATCGCTGAACTCACCATCGTAGGCTGCTGTTTTGCTGTACTACAATTTGAACCGCAAGATCCAAATGCAACTATTACAAACGCTGCGGACGTTCTATGGTGGTCTGTAGTGACGATGTCAATAGTTGGGTACGGCGATTTCTATCCCGTTACGGTCGGAGGCCGTTTTATGGCGGCTTTGCTCATGTTTGTTGGAATTGGGATCTTTGCGATGATGACGGGAATTTTTGCAGATATGCTCAGATCTGCTGCTTCGGATGTTACGACAAAAGTCAACAAAAAATTGTGAATGGGTTACGTTTCGTACCGCTTGACGACGAGCGTGTTGTTTTGACCACCAAACCCAAACGAGTTACTCACGCAACAGTCAACTTGGGCTTCACGTGCGACGTTGGGTACATAATCTAAATCAAGTTCAGGATCTGGGTTGTCCAAGTTAATGGTCGGTACAAGCATGCCCGTTTGAATCGACATCACGCACGTAATTAATTCGACGGAACCTGCTGCTGCAATTAAGTGTCCCATCATTGACTTGATCGAACTTACTGGGACGTTTGGTGCGTTGTCACCAAAGACAAGTTTAATTGCTTTCGTTTCTATGGAATCGTTTTCTTGTGTGGAAGTTCCGTGCGCTGAAATGTATTGCACCGGTGGTTTACCTTCAATAGTGGATGTCGGATCGATGTTTGCTTGTGCCAGTGCATTTCGAATTGCGGCTGCAGGTCCGCGCCCTTCTGGATGAAGGTCAGTAATTCGATACGCGTCGGCGCTTGAACCAAAGCCGACAATTTCAGCAAGGGGAGTTGCACCACGAGCATGTGCGTGTTCCAACGTTTCAAGAACGAGCATGCCAGAACCCTCGCCCATAACGAAGCCACCTCTATCTTTTGAAAATGGCTTCGACGCTTTCCGAGGGTCGCCATCAAAAGTGGAAAGGGCAGTGAGTCGATTAAACCCAGTGATTCCTAGCGCATGCAACATCGTGTGCGTGCCACCGCTGATCATCACATCGGCGTCACCAGCTCGCAAGACACTCACCGCTTCGCCAATTGCCTGCGTGCTTGCAGCACAAGCGGTGAGGCAATTAAATGCTGGTCCTTGTAATCCGTACTCTTTTGCAACGTGCCAGAGCGGCATGTTTGGTTCTTGTTCAACTTCTCCCCATTCGTCGAGGCGTTCCCTAGCAAATTTTGCCCAAGCAACAGCGTCTACTTTTCCATCTTCGACATCCCACGAATGCGTATCAATCATGGAGTGCGCTGAAAAATCTAAGACGCCTTCGCCCGCGCCAAGATACATACCTGAACGGTCGAGGTTGAGGTCTTTATATTCACCAAGCCCAGATTGGTCCCAAGCTTGACGTGCAGCACCGAGTGCGAATTGCGAGTTCATTGCGGGTTCGTGATGCACCGAAGGGTTTTGGACGAATTCCTTCCAATCGAAATCTCGAACTTGTCCAGCAAAAGTAGTGGGAAAACTTGACGCGTCGAAACGGTCGATGGTTGCAATTGCAGACTCGCCATTGCACATTCGCTTCCAAACGGTATCGAGGTCATTGCCAAGTGGTGTGACCCAACCCATGCCTGTGATAACTACTCTTGTCATGCTTCGACCCTTCCAAGAATAATGGCAACACATTGCCCGCCTTCGCTTGGCGTTACAACGAGCACTTTATTAATTGACATACTCTTTGAATCGCTACGACTTGCAAGGAGTCCAGAGGTTTCATTTGCACCAAGTCGCGCAGGCAAGGTCTGTTCTTTGATTGCTTTGGCTGCGACGCTTATGGCGATTGCACCGTTGCCTGCCATGCAATTTCCAGTGTAGGGAACGGTTGTAATGGTTTGGATACTAGCAAGTGTATCGCCAAAGACCGATGTGAGGCCATCTCGTTCTGCAGTATCGAATTGCGGAATGCCAGAACCCAGCGGCACGATGACATCGATGTCATTTGCGGTACAGTTTGCTTCGACAAGCGCTTTGTTGATGGCGGATTCGATTGCATGTGGGTCAGCTTCAAGAGGCGAATCAGCAAACGATTGTCTGCACCCTATTCCGTCGATGGAACACCATGGCGAACCATTTCGAGCAGTGCACGATGTTTTTGATTCGACAATCATGATGCCCCCACCTTCACCAATGACTGTTCCAGTAGCGTCTTCTGAAAATGGTTTTATAAGAGTTTGCAAATCCTCTGAACCATCGCAGTCGGCAAGTCGTCCCGTGCAATGTTGCCTATAAAGCGCGAGTGGATTGACTCGATCTTCCGCACCGCCTGAAAGGCACGCATCAGCATCACCTCGGCGAATAACTCGTCTTGATTCGGCAATCGATAGACCGCTCGAAGCTTCGCAACATGTAATCGTGTTGGAAGGGCCTTGGCAATTATGCACGATGGTGACATGGCAAGCGAGCATGTTTGGTAAATATTTTAGGAGCCAGAGTGGTGTGAGGTTTTGCATACCTTCACTGCCCCAATGGGCGAGATCAAAGGTGCCGTCCTCTTTTTTGCTTGTGACGAGTGCTGCACCAAGTTCATTGACTTCCGCTGAAATGAGTCCAGCACCGATATGGCAGCCGACGCGGTCTGGAGCAATTGTTGGCGGTTCATCACTCGTTGCCGCCGTGGTTAAGCCGGCACTTTTCACCGCATCTGCTGCGGCACCAACGGCGAGCTCGGTATCGCGACACATGACCTTGGTTGCCTTGCGGTGGCTTTTTGGAACGATTTTTCGAACTTTAAAATCATCTTCAGGGAGTTCGCCGGCAACTTGGGAACTAAATCCACTTGGATCAAACCGTTCTATGCGCTTGAGCCCCGTCCTGCCTTCTATCATTGCATCCCAAAGCAGTCCTATACCAACACCAAAGCAGGTGATGACCCCAACCCCTGAAATGACTACTTGTTCTTGTCGCTCTGGCATTGATGCGAATTGTACCTTGATTAATTAAGTCCAACTTCCATTTCATTTTTCGCAACTGTGGCACACTTCGCTCGCAGACTCTAGGGAGAAAAAAGTCAGGATGATGCGGTTCTTGTAGAATAGACAAGTTTGCACGAAGAATTCAATGTTTAAACTCCAAAGCAATCCTCAAATACGCCTTCGATCCGACATCCTCTCAGGAATAACGGTGGCATTGGCGCTTGTACCCGAAGCAGTTGCCTTTGCAT
>Ga0066376_10003650_pt1 | contig 13629 bp, 12 predicted proteins | sample Knorr_S15_td_Bot_FD_77009 | JGI IMG/M metagenome (GOLD analysis project Ga0066376, IMG submission 77009) | Marine microbial communities from Southern Atlantic Ocean transect - Knorr_S15_td_Bottom_ad_5009_LV_A | ecosystem: Environmental > Aquatic > Marine > Oceanic | place: Southern Atlantic... | reverse complement strand
CCGGCCTCGACAACTGATTCCAGGCGAGGCGTCTCTGAGACGCAGCGGTCCATCACTTCCGGGCAGCGCGGGTGAAAGGCGCATCCCGCGGGCGGATTGAGCAGGGAGGGCGGTAGCCCGGGAATGCCGCGGAAGACCCCCTTGCGCTCCAGTGAGGGCAGACTGGTCACCAGCATCCGGGTGTACGGATGGAGGGGCTCATCGAAAAGGCGCTGCACGGGCCCGAGCTCGACCAGCCTGCCGGCGTACATCACGCCGATACGATCCACGCACTGAGCCATGAGCCCCATGTCGTGACCGACGAGGATCAGCGCGGCGTCGAGCTCCTGCTGCACGCGGAACAGGGTATCCATCACCCGCTTCTGTACGACCACATCGAGAGCGCTGGTGGGCTCGTCGGCGATGATCACTTCGGGGCGCAGCGCCACGGCGATAGCCATGCCCACGCGCTGCTTCATGCCGCCGCTGAGCTCGTGCGGGTACATCCGCGCCGTGGCCGCTTCCAGTTCGACCAGCGTCAGCAAACTGCGCACGCGCTCCGCCAATTCCTCCCGGGTCGGCCGCTCCTGGTGAGCCTGTATGGTGTCGGCGATCTGGGCCCCCACGCGCATCACCGGGTTGAGTGAGTTCATCACGCCCTGGGGAATCAGCGAGATACGGGCGAAACGCACGCGCCGCATGTCCTCCGTGGACAAGGTCAGCAGCTCGAGATCGCCGAGCTTGATCCGCCCACCCTCAATGCGGCCCGGTGGTCGGATCAGCCCCATGATGGCCATAGCCATGGTGGACTTGCCGGAGCCGGACTCGCCCACGAGCCCCAGCCGCTCGCCGGCGCCAAGTTCGAAGTCGACGCCCTCCACGGCGCGCACCGGTCCCCGCGCGGTGTGATAGTGGACGCGCAGTCCCTCCACCCGCAGCACGGTCCGGCCGTTAACCGCAGGCTTCACGACGCCCGCCAGAGACGGGGGTTGGCGATCCGGTCCAGCCCCATGGATATGAGAAAAAGGCCGACGAAGATCAACACGATCATGATCATGGGCGGCGCCCACCACCACCAGATCCCACGCAGCAGTGAGGTGTAATACAAGGCCCAGTAGATCGTCATACCCAGGGTGGGTTCATTCTGAGGACCCAGGCCCAGAGCTTCCAGGCCGACCGAAGCCAGGACCGCGGCCCCGACCGCGCTGACAAAGCTGGCCGCCAGATAGGGGAGCAGGTTGGGGAGCATCTCGCGAGCGATGATCTCCAGGTCGCTCATACCGGAGAAACGGGCCACCTGCACGTAGCCGCGTTCGCGCATGGAAAGAACCTGAGCGCGAATAGTGCGGGTGGGCAACATCCACGCCAGGGAGGCGACCACGAGAGCCATCATGTCCACCGTAACCGCGGTGCGCAGAGAAGTGGCCAGTACGACCAGGAACAGCAGTCCGGGTATGGTCAGCAGCACATCGGCCGCGCCCTTGATCAGCGTATCCACCAGCCCGCCGAAATAGCCGGCCATGAACCCGAGCACGATGCCGATTCCGAGGCCAACGGCGCCGGCCACGAAGCCGATCCGCAGGGTCAACGGCGTACCCGCCACCATCACGGCGAGCAGGTCGCGTCCGGCCGCGTCGGTGCCGAGGAGGTGCTCGACGGAGGGCGTTCGGTCAGACGGGGCCGAACCGACACGCGCGAGATCCGTATCGACGAAGAGCGATCCGACGGGACCGAAAGCCACCACGAGGACGACGATGGCCAGGCCGGCCGCCAGCTGGGGGTGGCGGCGAGCGGTGGCAAGGACCGGGGGACGCGTCATCAGGGCAGCCTCTGCGTCATCGCTGGTACACGATGCGAGGGTCGAGAAGCGGGTAGACCAGGTCCAGGATGAGCGTTGCCAGGGCGATGGCGAGGATCACCATGACCACGACGCCGTAAATGACGAAGTAGTCGAAGGTCTGTACGGCGCGATAGAGAACCGTCCCCACGCCGGGATAGGCGAAGACCACCTCCACCAGGACGGCCCCGGACACGACGTATCCCATGGCCAGCGCCAGGGCGGTTGTCTGAGGCAGGAGGGCGTTGCGCAGGGCGTAGCGGAGAAAGATGTCGCGGCTTTTTAGACCTCGGGCCTCGGCGTAGTTGACGTAGTCCTCCCCCTGAACGGTGACCATCATGCCGCGCATGGACAGCGCCCAGAATCCCACCGACGACAGCACGATGGACAGAGCGGGCACGATGGAGTGATAGATCACATCGATGGCGTAGGACAGACTGGGTCCAGGCAGCGTGCCAAGCGTGAAGCCGCCCCCGAGGGGGAAAGCGCGCCAGGTGAAGCCGAGGATAAAAACGAGAACGAGTCCGAGCAGGTAGTATGGGATCGCCGACAGCGCCAGCAACGGAGCCGCGAGGTAGTGAAGCGCGGCGGGCGATCGCGGCCAGGCCAACAGGGCTCCGAGCAAGGTGCCGAGCGCGAAGGCGATGAGGGTTGCCATCGTAAGCAGGCCGAGGGTCCAGGGCAGGGCGCGCAGGATGATGTCGGAGGCGCGGCTGGGGAAATTGGCGATGGAGACTCCGAAGTCCAGGCGGGCCACGTCTCCCATATAGCGGAAATACTGCTTCCAGAGAGGCTGATCGAGCCCGAAGCGGGCCTCGTATGTGGCCACTACCGCCTCCATGTCGGTCTTTCCCGCGCCGCCAAAGGAGACCGCCTGGAGCAGGCGTTCGCGGATGGGGTTGACTGGGGCGAGCCGGGGCAGGAAGAAATTGATCGTCGCCCCCGCCCACACGACGATCAAAAAAACCCCCATGCGTCTGAACAGGTAGTTTAGCGGCACTTCCGCTCCCTCTTGACCCTACTGGCTATCATGCCTCTTTTCCGACTGTCTGACCCAGACGGTGTGTGTGTCGACTTTCGGTCGTCGACGATCGTGGTAACGGGTACTGGGGTCAGTAGTATAGTTGCGATCGAGGACGGAACCAAACCGCCAGGGAACTGACCGGCGCGTCGGTACCCGTGCCGTGCCTATCCGTCGGTACCCCGTGCCGGGCTGTCTGGCACCACAGTGAGGTGGGCGGATGCAGCCGCAACTGGACGGCATGCGAACCTACAAACCGAATCCGGGAGACATAATGCACGACAGCTACCGCACCGACCCACGAGACGCGTCATGACCACGAAGGTCCTCCTGCTCGGAGGCCGCGGGCACGTCGGATCCGGCATGCGCACCTACTTGCCCCGTCTCGACACCGGCTACCAATTCACCTCCGTCGACATGCCGGGGGCGGTCAATCGCGCCCAAGACATCGATGACTCCGGGGATTTCGTCGATCTCGACATCAGCGCCGAGCCGCAACGGCTTCCCGAGTTGATGCGGGGGCGGGACCTCGTCATCTACCTGGCGCGCAAGAGCCCGCTGGCCGCGATGAAGGAGATGACCGACGCCGTCTTCGAGGCGGTGCTGGCCCAGGATCCGGTGCCCATGGTCGTGGCCGCCAGTTCCGTGCACGCTTGCGACGGCGCTTACAGTGTGGACGAGGGAGAGTGGGCCGCCTGGGCCGAGCGCCGCTTCGACTCGTACGAAACCCCACCGGCGCGAATTCCCGCCACCCTGGAGGCCTGTCCAACCAACAGTTACGGTGAGGAGAAAGCCTATGTGGAGCGCTGGTGCCAGAAGCTGGCCGCTCTCGGCCACGGCGCCATCGCCGCGCGCTGGGGAGGCATCAATGACCGCAACGAAATGGCCCGGGAACGCGGCTATTTTGCCCTGTGGTGCCACCAGGAGGACGCCGCCCGCTTCGTCCACGCCTGCTACTCGACGTTCCGGCGGGGAAAGCTGCCCAGCGGGGCGCACTACTTCGTCGTCTCCGACAACACCTACAACATCTTCGACATCGACATCCCGCGGCGCGAGATCGGCTACGAGCCGGTCCACGATGCGGAGGTGTTCTACCGGGAAAAGGAAACCACATGAACCGCGTACAACTGGGAAACAGCGGTCTGTCGGTGTCGCCGGTGGCGATCGGCACCTGGCAGCTCAGCCCCCGTTTCTGGGGCGAGCAGTCAAAGGATGATTACGTCGATGCCTTGCGCTTCGCTTTCGCCGAGGGCATCAACCTCATCGACACCGCTGAGGCGTATGGCGACGGTTATGCGGAAACCGTCGTCGGTGAAGCGATCACCGATCTGCCGCGGGATGAGCTGGTGATTGTGACCAAGGTATTCAACCACTTCAACGACGATGGGACGCGCTATCCGGATCTGTCACCGGAACACATCGCCGCTCGCTGCGACGTATCCCTGGGTCGTATGGGGATTGACACCATCGACCTCTATCTGCTCCACATGTACGACCCCCTCACCGCACTCGACGACATCGCCGGCGAGCTCGATCGACTCCGCGACCAGGGCAAAATCCGCGCCTATGGCGTCAGCAATCACAGTGTCGAACAGCTTCGCGCCCAGCGTCATTGTGGAGCCTATACCGTCGTCCAGCCACCCTATAGTCTGATCGATCCCGCCGGGGAAGATGATCTGCTGCCCTACTGCCAGTCCGAGAACATCGGCGTCATGGTGTATTCGCCCCTGCACAAGGGACTGCTCTCCGGCAAATACGACGGCACCGAGACCTTCGCCGACTTCCGGCAGAACCACCCCGACTTCCAGGGAGACCGATTCGTCGCTCTGGCCAGCGCCGTCCGGAACCTGCGTCCAATCGCTGAGCGCTACGGACTGACGATCTATCAGCTCGTCCTGGCCGCCACCCTCATGCACCCGGCCATCGACGTGGCGGTCTGTGGAATCAAGCGACGGGACCAGGTCGCGGAGGCGCTGGGAGCTGTGGGTCGTACGATCTCCCGTGAGGATTATTACGAGGTGCGCAAGATCGTCGGCCCGGGAGCCACCAAGATCGCCGACTCGAAGGGCTCGCGGAAGTGATACGGCCCGCCAACGGCAGTCGTGCGGCCCCAGGATCGCGCCTACCGGGCATTCTCGCCTGCGGGATTAGGACTGCTGATGCGCCCGGCTGTGCTGGTGCTCGAGGTCCAGCAGGAACCGCTTCCGCCACTGACCGCCCCCGTAACCGCTGACATCGCCGCTCTTGGCGATCACGCGGTGACAGGGCACGACGATCGATATGCGGTTGTCGCCGTTGGCGCGCGCCACCGCCCTCGAAGCGCTGGGTCTGCCCAGCGCCGCCGCCTGCTCCTGGTACGACCGCGTCGATCCGTATGGAATGGTCGACAGCACCTCCCAGACGCGCTGCTGAAATTCTGTACCAGGCAGCACCAAAGATAGCTCGAAGCGCTGCCTGGTCCCGCCGAAATACTCTTCCAGCTGACGGCGCAACTCGGCGAAGTGCGGGCTGGGACCGGTGACGCATACCGCACCGAGGCGGCTCTCCAAACGCTTCACCTGTCCCTCTAGAGTTGGCCTGTCGGCGAACTCGAGCAGACAGACACCAGCTTCGGTAGCCCCGGCCAGCATCGGCCCCAGGGGCGTCGCCATTCTCTCGAGTGAGACGACTTCGGCGCTGGCGCTGTGCGACGGCGCGAAACCTGTGGTCTTCTTGAATGACTCGTTGAAGCCGCTTAGTGACTGGTAACCCGCCTCGAAGGCCGACCTGGTGACGCCGCTGCCCTGCCGAATCCTGCCGTAGGCGCCATTTAATCGTAGCGAGCGCAGATAAGCCTGGAAGGTGATGCCGTGGTGTTTGGTGAACCAGCGGCGCACGCGTGGCGGATCGATGCCCCTCGAACGCAGATCCGCGTCCTTCATGACCGGGTCGGGCGTGCGCTCGACCTCGGTCAGTAGTTCGCGCAGCCACTCGGGCGCCTCCCCCTGCTGTTGCATGGGATGGCACACCTTGCAGGGCCGGTACCCGCTGGCCAGCGCCTGGCTGGTGGACGGGAAGTACTCCACGTTCTCTATCTTGGGCTTGCGCGCCTTGCAGGTTGGCCTGCAGAAGATACCCGTTGTCTTCACGCCCGCGATGAATGTGCCCTCGAATCGAGTGTCGCGATTCACGAGGGCCTCGTACATGGTCTCCTGGTCGGGAAGTGTCATGTTATCGTCGGCCTCTCCGGAAAGGGGTGTCAATGTCGCTGGAGATAAGGTAGAGGATGGCGGGTGCACCCACTACCGGAAAATCGACAACCATGTCGAAAGTACCGGGTTGTGCTCGACGCCCAAGACGGGTTCGCCTTGCGCCTGGTTGCACGATGTTCGCCGCGATTCTATTGTTATCGCCCGCGTGGGGTGTGCCGGTGGTACTGTACTGCGAACAACAGGAGACGACACTATGAGCGATGTGAGCGATGTCGGTATTCAGGGGGGATGCTACTGCGGCGATATTCGCTACCGCGGTACGGCCGCCCCGATCCATCAGGCGATGTGCTACTGCGCCAATTGCCGCCGAGCGGCCGGCGCGCAGTCGGTAGCCTGGGTAACCTTTGAGGTGGGTGGCTTCTCCTTCGTCAAGGGCGAGCCCACCCGCTACCGCACCGAAACGGCCGCCTGGCGGACATTCTGCCCACGCTGTGGGACCTCGCTGACCTACGAAGCCGACGACCGTCCGAACGACATCGACATCACGGTGGGCAGTCTTGACCAGCCGGAGGACTTCCCGCCGAACAAGGCGGTCTTCGCACAAGAGCGGTTGGCCTGGGACCCCCTCCTCACTTCCTGACTCTCCGTCGTTTCTCGCGTACCCCCTAAAGGCTACTCAAGGGATCTGCACCCCCGCTCGGTCCAGACTCTATTTCACCAACACGACCTTGCGATTTTCCACGTAGTCGCCCACCCGCAATCTGACCAGAAACACGCCGCTGGCGGCATTTACATCCCTCCATTGCGCGCGATAAGTTCCCGCCTCCCGCCATTCGTCGACCAGTTCGTCGACGCGCTGCCCGGCCAGATCGAACACTTCCAGCCCCACGGTTCCGGCCTCGCTGATGGTGTAATCGATATTCACCGAACTGTTGAAGGGATTGGGGTAGGGCAACTTCAGCTCCGCCGTTGGTGGCCTGGCTTGTCCCTCCTCCACGATCGCTGTCGCCTCCCCACGATCGCGATCTGTATAAGCGCGTAGCAGCACGTTGTCCAGCGGGCCTTCCGAATCGATGAAGTGGGTGTAGTAATCGGAGATTATCGTCAGCACCTCGGGCACGTATGAAGAGATCCGGACAAAGGGTGCCATCACACTCACCTGAGCGGGCCCGAAGCGACCGGGGTCACCATTGATTTCTCCGAGCAGCACCCCGCCGCCAAGACGCCCGAATCCGCACACGATCGTCTTGCCAAAGCGCTGCATGTCGCCGGCGTCAAAGACTTGATTGTGATCAGCCATCATGATCGGGAAGGTAATACTCAGCGCCGCGTGACCGGTGTCTTCAGAGACTGAATTCCACGACGCCTCGATTTGGCTCACTTTGTCGATGGGCAGATAATACTCCCAGATGTAGGCCTCATCCGGCGTGGTCTGTAACCGATTCTTACAATACTGCGCCAGTTTTATGGCCCTGTCGCGATGTGTAGTGTCCCCGGTCAGCAGGTAGGATGTCCAGAGCGCACGCCCGACGGCGCTCTGCCAGTTGAACGGTGTGGGCACATCGGCGTAGGGTGAGTCCTGGTAGTTGGACGGGTGCTCGTAATAGCCTTCGTCCGCGCCGGGGCCATCGACCCACTCGAAGTCATGGTAGTCCAGCGCCTCGGTGATGTCCTGTAGGATCCGCTCGTATTCCCCCGGTTCGAATTCCTCCAGCAGTTCCGGCCTATCCCGGACGATCAACAGGAAATCGAAAATCGGATATACGATCTGACCGGTGTGCAATACATAAGCTTCCCGGCCGCGTGACGAAAACCCATCATCGCTCCAGATCGGCGCCACCGAGCCGTCCCATAGCTGCTCCTGGGGACTTCTGTGGTCATCCCGGTTACCGACGACCACCCGAACGAGCCTCAAGTTCTCCCTGAAATACTTGCTGTCGAGAGTATGCCGGTACATCTCATTCAGGGACATGCTCCAGGTATCGGTACCAACCGTCGGCGACCAGCCCTGATTGACACCGGTCTGCGCCACCAGTGCCAAACGCGCATCCAGCGTTGCGCCATTGAAGCGGTCGTAGGCGCGGATCTCGAGATACCTCGCCAGGGGCTCGACAGGCACCAGCGGTCCATGGTGGCTGTCAAATCTGTCGATGTAACTCGCATCGTCAACGGAATCCCAGACCGATGGACTGCAATCAACAGCCGCCTGTGTTGGGCCGGACAGAATCCCGCTCGGAGTTGCGGCAAGAGCAGAACTTGCTGACAGCGCCATCGCTATCAGAGTCGCCATCAGGCCGAACTTGATCCGGGTGCCCTCGACGAGGCCCGAGCGCGTAGGCGATTTCTTCAGGTCCACCATTTCACCGATTCTCCCTGCGGAAACATCCAGAATGCGGCGATGCCAACCGGCCTATGCCGACACCGCGTAACGCCGCAGCGCGTCCTCGTCGAGCTCCACCCCCAGCCCCGGGCCGTCGGGCACCGTGGCGTAACTGTCGCGGAACTCGATGGGCCTCGTCAGCAGATTGTGGACCCGCTGGTGGCTGAGAATGCCGCTGGGGTAGGTGCAGTTGGGCGCCGCCGCGCAGGCGTGCAGCATGGCGGCGTCGAGGACCCCCAGCTCGTGGGCCGAACCGTGCCAGACGGGGATGCCGCTCTCGCCGGCCAGGTAGGCGCGCCCGAGGAAGTCATGGGTGCTGCCGGCGCCCAGATTGAATACGTCGCAGGCGCCAGCGGCGATGGCGTTCACCATGCCCCGCACTCCCGCGTCGTTGATATGCAGGTGCATGGCGATGGGGATGCCCAGATCCTCGCGCAGACGACGATAGTCGTCTAGGGCGTCGCGCCCGGGCGGTGGGTCCTCAATGCACAGCACATTGCCCACCGCCTCCCACTCCTTGGCGATCGGCAGGAACTCACCTCGCCGCCGACTCGGAGTCGGGACCACCGCCCATACGGTGAGTTTCACCCAGACCGACGATGCCGGCGTCGGTATGCACCTTGATGATGAACTTGGGGACCTGGTCGAAGTCAACATGGGTCGCGGCGGCCGGCAGAATCCCCTCCTGCAGCGGCGGACAGACGTAGAACAATTCGATGTCGGTAATCGTCAGTCTTTCGCGACCACCTGCGACTCCGGACGGCAACGTGCTCAGGCCCGCGGCGTGGACCTCTGGGGCGGTGTCGCTCATGACCGCGCCACCAAATCGAGACAGACGATCTCCTGCTCATTGCGCAGATAGAGCCGCCCGTCCGCCAGACTCGGGACCGTCCAGCACTTGCCGTTGAGCACCTGCGCCGACGCCACCTCGACGAACTCGTTCGATTGCGCCTTGATCAGCGCCACCTTACCTCTCTCACTCAGCACGATCAGGTGACCGTCGGCGATGATGAGCGTGCCCTTGCCATATCCCCGCTCCTTCCACATCTCCACACCCGTGTTGGCATCCACGCACTTGAGAATGGACATGTCAAAGCCGTAGAGATAACCATCGTAGTACACCGCCGTGCCAAAGTGACTCTTCATCACCTTGTCCTTCCACACCTGGCGCACCGTCGCCTTACCTGCCTCCCACGAAACCTTGAGGAGCGCCCCACCCGTGTCGTAGCCCGACGAAATGAACACCTTATCCGGCGGCACCAGTACGGGAGTAGCCACGTTGACGTCATACGGCGTCGGCCATTCGAAGCGCCAGTGCTGGCTGCCGCTGAGAGGCGAAACTGATGTCAGTCCTGCGCCAGTAAAAAACAGGACCTGCCGCACACCCCCGAAATTGGCCACCACCGGCGACGAATACCCCATCTTGTCGCCCTGGGTGGACCACAACGGCCGCCCGTCGCGTTTGTTAAACCCCATGATGGCGCGGCCCGACGAGCCACCGCCCTCGACCAGTAGCGCGCTCCCCTCGATCAACGGCGACGACGAAAACCCCCAGCCCGGGCGCTGACTGCCAAAGTCTTTCTTCAGATCGACCGCCCACTTGCGCGTCCCCCTGGCGGCGTCGAGCGCTTCCAGTGCCCCGTTGGCCCCCAGCACATAAACCAGGCCTCCGTCGATCGCCGGCGTCCCCCGCGGCCCATCACCTCCCTGACTCTCTCGATAAATCGGACCCGTCCTCGTGCGCCAGAGTTCCTTCCCGGTGAGCGCATCCAACCCGATCGCATACTCGCCGTCGCCCGTCATCGTCATCGTATAGGCGTTCCCCGCGAACACCGACACCCCCGAAAACCCGCGCCCGATCTCTTTTCGCCACACCTCGACAGGGCCGGCCTCCGGCCAGGTCGTCAGCAGACCTTTGGTCGCCGACACTCCGTCTCGGTTCGGCCCCAGCCATTGCGGCCAATCCGCGGCTGCGTGCTCATTGGCGGCGTCCAGCGATGTCGCCAGTTGGCCGATCACGCCGACCATACCGGTCACTAATAAGACGCGTCGCCTCAGCCCGCCACTCGATCTCGTTTCCTTGCCGTCAGTTATCATTTTCTCATCTCACTCTTCGAAGAAGCCCGTCTCCAGGATAGGACTCGCGCCATCACGGCAGATCACCAGGATACCCGAGGCACGAACAGGTCGAATAGCGGCAATTCTGTGATCATAGATGGCAATTTCCGGAAAAATTGCCATCTAGGCAATCAGATCCTCGTGCGGCAGCTGCTCAGCGGCTGCCGCTCAGGCTCGCCAGTACGTCGATTCCGGGTTGGGCTGGTAGGCGATCGCCAGATGTGGCGTCTCTTGATGTGCCTGGTCCTGATGCAGGCTCTCTACACCGGCGGCCGTCAGTCCCGTAGTCAATAGCGTGCGCTCGACTGGGTAGCTGGCCCTACCAGTGAGAAACATCTGCTCGATATTGTTGACCAGAGGCGAGAAGAAGTTGGCCAGGCCAGGCGGCATGGGCAGATACATCTGGGTCGACAGCGGCTCGTCGCGGCCGGCGAGGCGAGCGGCGAAGGAAAAATCGCCGACGACCCCGTTGAGGGCGATCATCGTGCACAGCAGCCCGTCGAGGTGCTCGTACTGGTAGGCCCAGGCCTCCGGGGCTAGCTGGCGCAGGTCATCGAAGGTGGGAAAGCTGTGATTGAATCCCGCCCGCGCTGACGTCAGCTGATGGCTGCGGCTCAGACAGGCCTCGAAGAGCTCCCGCGACCACTGGCCACGGGCGTGAGCTGCCCAGAAGGCATCCCCGCGGTAAGCCTGCACCCATTTCACCCCCACCTCACCGCCGGCGCGCCGCTCGACCATGGCCTGAATCGTCTCCAGGCCGTGGAAGTCGCCGCCATCGATCCAGCTGACGCCCACACTCATGGCCTCCTCGACCTCGGCGCCCAGAGGCATTTCAATTGACGGGGTGCGCCAGGTGACGGGCAGGGAGGAGCCCGCCATGAAAGCGAAACCCATCTCCCGCGAGACCTCGTACATCTCCCGTGCCCAGTCCCAGTTCCACGACAGGTGTTTGTCGTTGAACACCGGGACCCCGCCCCCACTGGCGCGGAATACGGCGGTCATCTGCTTGAAAAACTCGTAGCGCGGCCACAGGGTCTGACCCTTGTCATTTTTCGAGTAGTCCCCGTGCTCGGCGATGAGCAGCACACCGTCCACCGCCAGACTACTGCCGCCGAGCATGAGTGCGTCGGCGATGGTAGGGTACACGGTGAGGTGCTCGAAACGACTAGCCCGCTCGGCGCCGAGAGCGTCCTCCTCCACCTGGTCGACGTAGAGAGAGACCACGTCCATTTCGGGTTGATGGTGTCGGGAGTTCCAGCCGTAGCCCTCCAGGAAGCGGTCGACGATGTGCTGGGCATGGGCGTGCTTGCGGTACGTCGACACCAGGGCCGCGATTTTCGGCCGCGCTCTCACTTCACACCTCGGCACTTCACGCCTGGGCACCTCACGCGAAGCTCACCTCGGCGACGCGCACGACGCGGTCGACGCCGTAGGGATAGCCCGTGGCGTCGACGCAGAATAGGCCGGAGTCGGCATCGTGGCTGAAGCGCAGGTCCTCGTCGTTGTCGATCCAGCGAACCGCGGCCACAGTGCCGTCGACGCCGGTGAAGCCACGCGGGCCGGCGCCGCCGCCGCCGGTGGACACGTGAGCGTCGCCACCGACGGAGAGAGCGTGGATGAAGAGGTAAATACGTTCGTCGACGGCCAGGGCGAAGTCGGCTCCCGTACCTTTGACGGCCGTCGGTTTACCCTCGTAGACCACCTGCTCGTGACCGGCGATCCACTCACCGGCGCGGCGCAGAGCCGCCGACTCGTAATCGGGAATGCGGCCCGAAGCGGTGGGGCCGACGTTGAGCAGGTAATTGGCGCCCACCTTTCGGCAAGCGCACAGGTTCCCGATGATCGCCCCCGGGGACAGGTAGTTGTAGTCCTCGCTGCCGATACCCCAGTGGCGGTTCATGGTCTGACACATCTCGGCCGCGACATGCTTTTCCATGCCCTCCCGGTCCATCGGTGTCGGGCGCCCCTGCTCGAAGGTGACGCTGTCGATCTCGGGGTGGCCGACGCTGCCCTTGGCGCCCAGGCCGGTGTTGTTGATAATCATCGCCTCGGGCTGGTGCTTGCGGATGATGCCGTAGAGGCGATCCTCCTTCCAGTCGGCGTCGGGCTTGCTCCAGTTGCCGTCAAACCACAACCCGCCAATGTCGCCGTAGCTGCTGCACAGCACCTCCACCGACTGGTGTAGGTAGTCGAGATAAGCGTCGAAATCGTCCTGAAAGCTGGGCTGATACCAGTCGAGGGTGGTGTGATAGAAGAACGGGACGATGCCCTCGGCACGGCAGCCGTCGACAAACTCGGCCACCAGATCGCGACCAGCGGCGGCGTGCGGTGCGTCGTGGTCGCTCAGACCGCGAGTATCGTAAAGCGAGAACCCGTCGTGATGGCGACTCGTCAGGGTGATGTACTTCATGCCCGCGGCGCGAGCGATGCGGGCGATGGCGCGGCCGTCGAACTCGTCGGCGGTAAAGCGCTCCTTGAGCCGCGCGTATTCGTCCATGGGGACCTTGCGCAGATGCTGCACCCACTCGCCCTGCCCCATGAGGGCGTAGAGGCCCCAGTGAATGAACATGCCGTATCCGAGTCGCTCGAAGCGGGCGACCCGGGGTTCGGGAACGGGTATGGCCATGATCCTCCCCTCTCTGTGCGCTTATTTGGGTTTCGCTTATTGGGGTTTCGCTTATTGGGGTATCCAATTAAACGGAGTTGATGTCTTGTGAGGCATGGATCAATCCACGCGCTGGGGCACACTACCCTAGTGCGGCGGGGCGGAAATCCGTTTCCATGGGGCGGGCGTCGAGGCGCAAGGCGCGCGACCGAGGCGGGTTGTTGGACCCGCCGAGGGAGCGCAACGCAGCGAGCCGGGATGCATCGGCGGCCGACCGGTAACGGACTTCCGCTCCTCTGCACTAGTCTCGTCGGATCTGTCGGTGAGGTCCAGTTCTGGTTCGTCGGACACATCGGTGCCCTCAGTGGGTCGCCTGACGTTCCGTCCCCGGCACGGGACCTTGAGTACCCCGTCCTCGGGGCACAGCACCTTTTTCGAGATTCGACAGCTCGATCTTTCGCTTGCCCACCTGGGTCATCTGCCAGGTACGAGGAATCT
>Ga0066376_10003648_pt1 | contig 13632 bp, 8 predicted proteins | sample Knorr_S15_td_Bot_FD_77009 | JGI IMG/M metagenome (GOLD analysis project Ga0066376, IMG submission 77009) | Marine microbial communities from Southern Atlantic Ocean transect - Knorr_S15_td_Bottom_ad_5009_LV_A | ecosystem: Environmental > Aquatic > Marine > Oceanic | place: Southern Atlantic... | reverse complement strand
TCGGATGATTCAGGAATTAAGAGAATATTCAAATAACATATTTTTCAAACTTCTCATGGGTGTGGTTGCCATCACTTTTGTGTTGTCGTTTGGAGTAGGCGGTTTTTTTGGAGACCGCAAGGAAGTTGTGGCCAAAGTCAATGATCAGGAAATTTTACTTAAAGAGTATCGTGAAGCATATCAAAACCGGATGCGTGCCCTGCAGCAGCAGTTTGGTGAAAATGCGGAGCAATTTGCTGAACAGCTTAATTTACGCCAACAGGTATTTAATCAACTCATTGACCGGTATCTGCTTTTGACGGATGCCGCTGAGCTCAACCTGATAGCCACGGATTTAGAACTTCAGGACTACATACGCAAGCAGCCCTTTTTTCAGCAAAACGGTCAGTTTGATTATGATACTTATGAAACAGTTTTGAGTCAAAACCGGATCGTACGTCACGAATATGAAACATCTCTGAGGTCAGACATTCTGCTTGCCAAAAAACAGCAGCTGCTTGGAGCAGGACTGGTGATCAATAACCGCGAAGTGGAACAGGCTTACCGGAATGATTTTGAAAAAATTGAAGTCGAGTATGTATATTTTGATCCACAGTCTTTTATTGAAAAAACTACTGCAAATAACACAGAACTCAGGAATTACCATCAAGAACATCCCCAGGAATTTCAAACCCTGACTAAATTTCGCATGGAATATTTCACTATTTCTGCAGAATATTACAAAGAAAATGTGAAAGTTCGGGAACGCGAGGTACGCCGTTATTACAAAAAATATGCCGAAAACTACGTCACACCTCCGGAAATCAAGGCACGTCATATTCTTGTTAAACTCGTTCCGGATGCACCTGAAAAAGAACAACAGGAAAAGCGAAAGCAGTTGAACAAATTGCTGGTAAAAATAAAGGCGGGCTCTTCATTTGAGGAACTTGCAAAAAAGCATTCTGAAGATGGAACCGCGGCAGAAGGTGGTGATTTGGGCTGGTTTAAACCGGGAGAAATGGTCCCCGCTTTTGAAGCCGCAGCCTTTGACCTGGAAGCCGGACAAGTAAGTGAAATTGTTCAGTCTCCTTTTGGTTTGCACCTGATTAAAGTAGAGGAAAGGAAGGAGAAAATCACAAAATCACTGGACGAGGCACGTGAAGAAATAACAGTCATCCTCACCGAAAGCCGAGCAGAAAAACTACTCAATGAAGACCTCGACCGGTTATCCGGACTTGCGGGCGAGTCATTTGCTGAAGAAGCACGGAAATTAAATAAAGATGTCCTTAACTCCGCTTGGTTTGACAGTGCTCAAGTCATACCAGGACTTGGCTCAGCATCCGGAATTGTACCGGAATTACTGAGGCGCAAACCAGGAGAAATGGGGGTTTGGAAACGTAATCCTGTTTTGGGACATGTGATCTACCGTCTAAGTGAAACCAAAAAACCGGAGACACGTCTGTTTGAAGATGCAAAGGAAGAAGTGCTGGTCGCTGTACGTTTGGATAAAGCCCGGGCACTCGCTCTTGAAACCGCAAAAAAGGTTTTGTCCCAAGTTCAGGGAGGTGCGGTATTAAACAAACTTGTAAAGAAACATGGACTCAAGACCGAAACTTTGCAGTTTACCGCAAACACCAGGTTCCTGCCGAATATTGGCGACAATACGGAATTCCGGAAAGTGGGTTTGCATTTAAATGAAAATACTCGTTTTGGTTTAAGCATCAATGGAAATCGTGCTGACCTGATTCACTTCAAAAAACGAACTTTGTCCGATGAAAATGCCGCAGAGCAGAAAGACAAAGTCAGAGCTCAACTCCTGCAGAACATGCAGCAGGCACTACTCAGCAAAGAACTGAAACGCTTGCGCGAGTCCGCATTGATTGAGGTAATCAATCCCGTGTTCCGTTTACCAGGTTCTTCATGATTTTAGACTCTTGACTGATCACTGTTCATGTTCAATGTCCATTGTTCACGGTTCATTGATCATAGATAAATGATCATTGACGAATGCCCCGTCTCCACTATTCAAACCACTTAGAAAGTCTGATTGTGCCGCTGGCACAGGAACTTGATAAACGGGATCCGTTTGATACCGCGGACATCGTGGTGCCGAATTTCAGTCTGGAAAAATGGATCTCACTCAAACTCGCGCAAATCTGCGGAATTGCCGCAAACCTGCGTTTTATCACACTGGAAAAGGCAATCAACGAAGGTCTCCAGCAAAATCTCAGCGGGCGACACTATACCTTGCTCAAACCGGAAACTATCCAGTGTTTGCTGCTGGAAGTTTTACGGGAAAAGCTGGAAACCTCCGATCCCCTCTGGCTGCCGGTGCGAGGCTATCTCATTCCGCAAACTAAAATTCGTCCGGAGGCCGCAGAACATCGCATCTATCAACTGGCGGGACGTTTGACACATTTGTTCCTGGAATACGAATTTTCCCGAAATGAGGAACTTTTGAATTCGTGGCTGGATGGACAAAACGCGGTTGATCAAGATCCGCTTGGTACAGAAAGCTGGCAAAGAATCCTCTGGACTGAACTCTTTGGTGCGGACGGGAAAATCCCTCGTCACAACCAAAACGCCCGTCAATCAGTTTCTGAGGAATTTCAGCCGGAACTTTTTACCTTAACGCAGCTTTACCGAATTTGTCAGGACAAGCCAAATCAGCAGAACGCAACATTCAATAAAGAATCACTGCATGTATTTGGTGTTTCATATCTTTCACGATTTCACCAAAAGGCGCTCACCGAACAGTTGGCGCATGTGCGTGATATTCACGTCTATGCTCTTAATCCCTGCATGGAATTCTGGGAAGATATTCAAAGTCTTGGTGAGTCAAAAGCAGCTGTTCTGCGATCTCTGGAAACAGATCGAAACAGATTTTCCAACCAAAAATCTTTGTCTGAGACAGAAATTGCACTTGGAGAATTATTTCAGGATGAAAACGATAATCCTTTTTTACAAGCCTGGGGTCGTCCCGGACGTGAAAATATGAGGTTGCTAAATCAATGGAGCGACTGGAATTTTACACCATGGTTTGTTGAAAAAGGAGTTTCAACAACACTGACTGAAGATGCAGAAAATCCGCAGCCGAACGTGCTGAAGCAATTACAGGAAGATATCTTGTTCCGGGAACCACGCCGTCTCAAATCCCTTGAGTTGGAGCAGGACGAAAGTTTGATTGTACTGGCCTGTGCGAATCCGAGACGCGAAGTTGAAGCGGTGGCAAGCTTGATTTGGGACTGGATTCGGCGTGATCCTGATTTGCGTCTCAATGAATGTGCCGTGATCGTGCATGACATGAATCTTTATCAGCATCAAATTGAACAGGTTTTTGAAAGCATTTACAATTTACCCTACCACTTGATAGACGGAATCAGCGGAAGCGCCGGACGTTTAGAAGATGCGGCCAATTCGCTTTTGGGTTTATGCTTCACAGAATACTCCCGGCACGATTTGTTCAGTTTGCTCAAGAATCCGTGTTTTTTAGGGAAATTTGAAGATGGTATGCCGACAGGAAAAAGCTTTCCTGGGGAAGCCCTGCAAATTGAAAAATGGCTGGAGTGGGCAGATGAACTAAATGTTTTTTACGGAATTGACAATGAGTCGCAGGAAGCACAGGGTTATCTTCATTTAGAACAGGATATTTACCACTGGGAACAGGCTTTTCGGCGCTTAACTTTGGGTGAGATGGTGACCGCTCCGGTTGAAACAGGATTCATCTCGATTTCAAATCAACAGCTTGTTCCCGCTGATCTTCCGGAAGAATGGGGTGAGGAAGCAGCACGGTTTATGCTGATAGTGCGTTCGCTGATTGCTGATACCCGTGACCTTCCAAAATGGAAAATGAGCGGAAAAGAGTGGGGTCGCTATCTGCGGATCTTGCTCAAAACCTACCTCAAACCACTTGAACAGGCTGACGAAGAAGCGTTCCAGAATTTACTCCGGAATGTGCTTGCAATACGTGATCTTGATTTAGCTCAAGAGGATGCAAGGAAATTTAGTTTCAGTACAATTTATGAATTTTTCAAACAAAAACAGCAGTCTGCCACTTTACAGCGAGGACATTATTTAGCAGAAGGCGTTACAGTTTCATCATTTCAACCAATGAGGCCGATTCCTTTTAAAGCGGTCTTTTTGTTAGGTATGGGAGAAGGTTTGTTTCCGACACCTTACCAACGTGACACGCTGGATTTACGTCATATTCCCGTACCACTGAGTCCCGCGGTAGAAGGGCAGAATTTTCGTGAGCGACGGTTAGGCGATGTTTCGGTGACGGAACGTGACCGCTACATGTTTTTGGAAACTCTGGTATCCACCAGAAAACATCTTGTGCTGAGTTACGTCTCTCGTAACGACCGCACCGATGATGAACTCAATCCTTCCTCAATCATCCAAACTTTAGTCGATGAACTGGGAAGCGGTTATCTGAAGGCCAGATTTGAGAAAACACTGCATCCGCTTAAACCATATTCTTTAAGTTATTTTCCGGAACTGACTGATTCTGAGAGCAAAATTTTTACCGCTAAAAATCGGCTGCCGAACTACGATCCGGCGGCCTTCAGGCAAGCACGTGTATTTCGAACGCGTCAATTGTTTGATCAGCAGTTTCCTCGTACCGGACGTTCCGGCGGTTTTCAGCGAATTTCTCCGGAATGGCTTTCGCCGGAAGTAAAGCAGTCATTAACGGAAAATACCTTCCGAACAATTGCTCCGGAATCTGCTTCAGAAACCAATCTTAGAACCGTTTCATTTACGCGCCTGAGAAAATTTCTCGAATCTCCGCTGCAGTCCACTGCAAGTCATCTGCTGCGGCTTGATGAAGATGAAGAGGAGAGAGGTGACAAAATAGACGAACCGCTTGTTCTGGAGCGGCTGAGTGAATGGTCACTAATCCGGAAAGTCTGGGACAATGCTTTGACGGTCCGGGAAAATAGTTCGTACTCAAAAGCCCATCCGGAATGGCAGAAGCTATATCAACTGCATGCGCAGCACATGGAACTGGAAGGTGAAATGCCATCCGGAATTTTCAAAGGAGCAATGCAGACAAGACACCTGAGAATTCTTAAAAGCTGGCAAAAACAACTTACAGCAACTCTGCAGATTGATTGGTCGACTCTGCAGAAAAATCTCCGCCAATTTCATTTTGGTGCAGTCAGGGTGGGAACTTTTGATTCCGGATTGACAGAGTCACATCAGCTTCATCCGGAACTCAGCATTGAAAATGAAAATCCCGCAGAGTCAGAAGAAAAAAATATCTGTACAAAAATTCACGGAAAGACCGAATGGTGTTATACTGACGATTCCGAAAATTGGCACCTAATTTATTTCAGCGAGCGCGAGAGCAAAGACAAAACCTGGTTGCGTCATTTTTTGGATGTGTTGATTTTACGTGCGGCAAATGTACTTCCTGAGAATGCAAAAGTGACGGGGCTGTGCATTGCACCTGAAGGAAAACTCAGATCAAGAGAGATTCGCCTTCCGGCTCGACAGCAGGCGCAGGATTATCTGTTTGATTTGGTGCATGAGATGAATGCAGAGAATGCGGCTGTTTTGATGCCCGTCGAATCTGTTTTTGAATTAGCAAAGGAAAATTTGAGTAGTACCAACTACAATCAAAGATTTGTAGAATGGATGGATGGCAAACTTAACTCGCCCCGAGAAAATATGGGCATCAGCTCTCAGTACGGAACCGTGAAATTTTTAAAAGACGTACCTTATCCGGAAAATCCTTATCAACTGATGAACCGGCGTTTTCAATTGTTTTTTGAAACGATTTCGGCTTGAGCGGGAAAAAGCGAAAATATGGAAAAGTATCTCAGACAAATGCAGGTTTTACTTGATGCAGGAACATCATTTGTCTCTGTTATTTTGGTTGAAGCCAAAGGAAGTACGCCGCGTGCGCAGGGAGGACGGATGCTGGTTACGGAATCAGGACTGCATTCCGGAACTGTAGGAGGAGGCCTGGTTGAGGCGAAAGCGCTGCAATTTGCACAGGATTTTATAGCAGAAACCACTCTCACTGAGCAAACAAAATTTGTTGAATGGAACCTAAACCGTGACGCGGGCATGAGCTGCGGTGGTTCGGTAAAACTTTTCTTTGAGCGTTTCCAAACGAACAACTGGGAAATTGTAATTTACGGCGCAGGTCACGTCGCACAGGCGCTGATACCGTTGCTCCTGACTTTGGAGAGTCAACTAACTTGCCTTGATACACGGCAGGAGTGGTTGGATAAATTGCCGGAATCTCCAAAACTAAAAAAACTTTGTGTAAAATCACTTCCTGAAACTGTAGAAAAAACCCCTGAAAAAGCATTCGTGCTGATTATGACGCAAGGTCACCGAAGTGATTTTCACGTCGCGCAACGATTCCTTGAAAAGCATGAACAACCGTTTTTAGGAGTCATCGGAAGCCGTTCCAAAGCTGCTACTTTAAAACGGGAACTGAAAAAAGAAGGGCTTAGTGATGCAGTTACTGAAAGTCTCGTTTGCCCACTTGGTTTTTCTCTCGGAGGAAATCATCCACAGGAAATCGCCATCAGTATCACTGCTCAATTGCTTTATGAACGTGACAAACTATTTAATAAAATTCATCCCCGTAACTCTGTACCTGAACAAGCATGAAGCAGCTAAACCTAAGTCTTCCCAACTGGATTGATTCTTTTTTAGAGAGGCAGCCAAAAATAATTCCTGAGCCGGAAAATCAAATGAGTTTTGTACTCGCTTTGACTGAACGCAATATTCGTGAAAAATCCGGCGGACCATTTGGTGCCGCTGTTTTTGAAATTGATTCCGGAAGACTGGTTTCAGTCGGAGTGAACGTTGTAGTCCGGCAAAACTGTTCTGCCGCACATGCAGAAATGATGGCACTGATGCTGGCACAAAAAAAGCTGGCACACTTTGATTTGGGCGCTGCTCACTTTCCGGCGCATCGCCTGGTAACGAGCGGAAAAATGTGCGCGATGTGTATGGGAAATGTTTGCTGGTCCGGAGTCAAAGAGGTTTTTTCTTCCGCAGAACCGGAAGACGTGGAAAGCATTGCCGGTTTTGATGAAGGTCCGACACCACCTGATTATAACAACCAGCTTGAGAGCAGGGGGATCAGGATTGTAACTGAACTGTTGCGCAGTGAAGGCCGGGCTGTCTTACAGCTTTATGTTGATCTGGGCGGAACGGTTTACAACCCGACACGTAAAGTGTGAATCATATTTTACTCAACTCCTTCACAATTTGTATGAACGCGTGAATCATGCGGGAGTGCTGCCGTTCCCTTAAACAAACCACATGAGCCGTGGTGTGGACATCCGCATTTACCAAAAACAATTTGCACAAGTCAGGATGCACAAGAAATTCATGCTCGGAAACAACTCCTATTCCCAGTCCCCTGGCCACCGCCAACCACACAGCTTCACGGCTGCCGATTTCCATCACCGGACTTATCTTGACGTCTGCTTGAGCCAAAGCCTTTTCAAAAGCACGGCGTGTCGTGGAGCCGGGTTCACGCAAAATAACCGGTTGAGCTTCCAATTCCTCTATCCTGAGTTCGTCGCGTTCCGCCCACGGATGCCCTGAATGTACAAAAACAACCAGCGGTTCATGACAAAACGGAATTGCTAGGAGACGAGGATCTTCTTCTGTTTGCGAAAGAACGGCAACATCAACCTTAAAACTGAGTAGACTTTCAAGTATTTCCTGGGAATTGCGGACGGTGACCGTGATTTCCAAATCAGGATATCGCTCGTGAAAAACCGCCAGCATTTCCGTGACATGGAAAGGCCCTACCGCTCCTATCCGCAGATGTCCGGACTTAAAACCTCCTGCGCTCTGCAGTATTTCCTGAGCTTCTTTTTCCAGAATTTCCATGCGCTGCGTGACAGCATAAAGCTCCCTTCCTGTTGCTGTCAACTCAACACGCCGACCGCGTCGATAAAATAATTCTACCCCGTAAAAATCCTCCAAAGCCCTCACTTGACCGGTGATGGTAGGCTGTCCAACATGCAGCACTTTTGATGCTGCAGTGAATCCTCCTGTACTGGCAACTGCGTGAAAGGAACGGATTTGGGTATAACTGACCTGCAAAAACAGTGAACCCTGTAGTCCTGTGAATGCGCTTTCAAGGCTAGATATTTTTTCCATTTTCTGCAGACAGAGTCTTTTTAAGGACGCTCTCCTCTGGATAGACGTACGTTGATGTCATCAACAACCTCAACCAATTGGTCAAAAGTATCAATCACATAATGGGCACCTGCTTTTTGCAGGATATCCCTCGTAATATTCAGCCTTCGCTGGATTTCTTCTTCAGGAAGCGAACCGGCCTCTTCAAGTGTATCCATGTCCATGTAGTTGCTGTAACGGGCGATGCCCACCCCCCAACAGCCCGCTTCGAGTGCTTCGCCGACACCTGAAACTGTATCATCGACCTTGACCACCGACTGAATGGGGTGAACATTCATCAGATCGAGGTTACGGTAAACCATAAACGGTTTTGGTCTGGCGCCATTAATCACTTCGTCTCCTGCCACGGATGCATCCGGAGTGTATCCCTGTTTTTTCGAATCCTCTTCAAGGATGTCAACCATGCTCCTGACAAAACCTGTAGAACTCCCAATCTTGATGCCTTGTTTTTGAAATTTTTGGGTTACTTCCGCAACGTGTGGAAGAAGGGTAGTATACTTCCTGAGACAGTTGAGCTGCATCGGAACAAAATCCTCAAACATATCATCCACATCACCTTGATCAGGATATTTTCCATGAACACCTTTCCAGCGCTCACGGATTTCCGGAACCTTGGTCAACTCAAGGATGTGAAGGTCCTTGCGCAGTCCCATCGGACCCCTCGCTTCCGCCATGCTGATTTCAACTTTATATTTCTTGAAAACATCTACAAACACCACTGCCGGTGCAAGGACGTATTCATCCGCAGTGGTGCCACTCCAGTCCAATACCAGTCCTTTAACTTTACCGCGATAACCACGAGTGTAAACGTAATTTGCCTGAATGCTCATCTTGTTCTCCTTTGTTTGGTTGAAAAATTTATTGATTAAAAAATATATTTTAACAAGTTTTTCTATATCAGTAAAATAGTATTATTGTATCTTATGTATTGAATTAATCAATAGGTAACCAGTACGCTTTCATAAAATCAGGTAAAGAAAACAATTCCTCCAGTCATTTCGTAATTTGAGATGTTCCTTATGTATTACCGAAAAAATAATTTATACTACTTAATAAAATTAGTGTTGACTAACTTTTATTTTTTGCTCATATTAATAGGCATACTTGTTTTTTTCTAAGGGCAATCCCGACCTCAACAGCATCCAAAGTTAAGCCATCGGTGTTGAAGTACGGCTTGGAGAATCGATAACTGCCGCAGCCCGAAGATCTCTGAAAGAAAGCCGGATTTTAATCTACGTCTTGATTTTCAGGACTATTATTAATTTGCTTATAAGGGAAGACAATGTTTTACAATAAAAAGATCATAACCCTCATCATGGGAAGTCTGCTTTGGCTTCCGCAGTTTGCCGTGTCCGCAGAAGTTAACATTCTTTCGGAGCGGCAGGAGTTTTTGCTGCGACCTTTTCTGGACGTTTTTGAAGAGAAAACGGGGATCAAAGCCAATGTGGTGTTTCTTAAAAAAGGCTCTCTGGAACGTCTCAAACAGCAGCCGGGTTCTGTCGATGCCCTACTGACTGTGGACATTGCGAACCTGACTGCAATCGCAGATGCAGGACTGTTTCAGCCAATTAATTCAAAAATTATTGAGCAGAATGTTCCGGCAAACTACCGTGACCCAAATGGACTTTGGACTGCCTTAACCGCACGTGCCCGTGTGATTTATTATTCAAAAGATCGTGTCAAAGCAAATGAATTATCCACTTATGAAAATCTCACTGACTCCGCATTTAAGGGGCGAGTATGCACCCGTTCCGGATATCACAAATACAATGTAGCGCTGATTTCTTCAATGATTGCTGAGCATGGATTATCCGCTGCGAAATTGTGGCTGCAGGGCCTGAAAAACAATCGGGGGCGCAAACCAAGCGGAAACGACCGCGGTCAGGTCAAAGCCATTTATCAAGGGCAGTGCGACGTTGCGCTGGGTAATACCTACTACATGGGCAAAATGCTGGAGCGTGAAGACCAGCGCGACTGGGCCGCAGCGGTTGGAATTTTTTTTCCAAACCAGGGTGACCGTGGTACCCACATGAATGTCTCCGGAGGTGCAATCACCAAAGCCGCAAAAAACAAAGCTGAAGCGTTACGACTGCTGGAATTCCTTGCAGGTGACTTAGCACAATACATGTACGCCCAGGTCAATCACGAGTATCCGGTAAAATCCGGAGTTTCGTTTTCCGGAATCGTACAGAGTTTTGGCTCCGGACAGGACGGAGTTAAGAAAGGTGTTTTCAGGCAGGATCAGCGCAATTTAGCTGAAATCGGCAGTCACCGTAAAGAGGCCATTAAAATTCTTGATGAAGTTGGTTTTGATAACTGAGAACAAAGACTGCAAGATCGCTCTTTATTAGTCAGAAGCTTACTTCAATTAACAATGAACAAAGTCTGGATGGCGTTTTGTTCACACCTGCTTTAGTGAGTTCCTGCTGCTGGAATTTTTTCCGCAGTTTTCAGATTTATATTACTCGAAAGCCGGCCGTTAGGCTAACTGGCGAAAGAGGTTGTAATTATTACTAATTAGTGTTAGCATATGCTTATCTCAAACCTCAATTAAAAAGAGCTATGACTGAACATTCGCAAGTCATTGAAGAGTATCTGTTGTTACTTTACAAACTGGACCGGTCCAGAGAAAAGGCTAAGGCAGTTATTCTGGCAACCCGTTTAGAAACAAGTCCTCCTACCGTACACGCGACAATCTCCCGCATGCAGCGGGATGGTCTGGTTAAAGTAAAAAGATCTAAAGAAATTTCTTTGACTAAGGAAGGCCAAAAAGTTGCCGAAGATATTGCCTACAGACATAACCTTTCAGAATATTTTCTTTGCAATACACTTGGAATTCCATGGTACGAAGTACATCAGCACGCACACCGTCTGGAGCACGCAATGACCCCTGTTGTGGTGAAGAAACTGGCAGAATTTTTGAACAATCCGGGATTCTGTCCGCATGGTACACCGATGCCTGGAACTGCTCTACCAAAAAATACTATCACACTCATGGAAACCGAACCTGGAATGACAGTGGAAGTCGCGATGATCGGTGAGGTTTTAGAGGATTCTGTGGATTTGATGAAGATTCTGCATGAAAACCTCATAATGCCGGGCAATCATCACAAAATTACTGAAAAATCAGAAGTGATGCGCTCCATCTCTCTTGAATCCAAAGACGGACCCTCGGCTCTGCCTTTTCATGTTGCAGAGAAAATATTTGTAATTGAAATTTCCAGAGACTAAAACCATTCCCTTTACCCATGACTTCCTTCTCCCTCGAAAAATGAGAGCTTCCGCCCATTCCGGAGGCTGGAATTATTTCACATTGTCGCTGGCATTGTTATTTTCACTGCCTTTCTTTTCTTTAATCGTCACAGCCGGTTACGCAGAGGAAAATGTTTGGGGGCATTTAATAAGCACAGTCATGCCCGGTTATCTAAAAAACACATTCTGGCTGATGCTCGGAGTAGGCAGCGGAACTTTGCTTTTAGGCGTGAGCAGCGGTTGGCTGATTTCGATGACAGAATTCCCCGGACGACGGATCATGGAGTGGGCTCTGCTTTTACCCCTGGCTTTTCCCGGTTACATCATTGCCATGGTTTACGTAGAACTGCTTGAATATTCCGGACCGGTGCAGGCACAAATCCGTTTGTGGTTCGGCTGGCAAAATTTTCAGGATTATTGGTTTCCGCAAATTACTTCAGTTGGAGGAGCGGTCACGATGCTTTCACTTGTGCTCTATCCTTATGTTTATCTGCTGGCAAGAATTGCTTTTCTTCAACAACCGGCAACTTTGCTGGAAGCAAGCCGGATGCTCGGGAAAAGTTCGCGGAACAGATTTTTACATGTTTCTTTGCCGCTGGCACGACCCGCGATTGTTGTCGGAGTCAGTTTAGCCATGATGGAAACACTGGCTGATTTTGGCACAATGCAGTTATTTGCCGTACAGACTTTCACCACCGGAATTTATCACACCTGGTTTGGAGCCTATAATGCTCCGGGTGCGGCACAGCTGGCTTTGTCCTTATTGATGTTCATCAGCGTTTTTGTTTTTCTGGAACGCTATTCACGCAAACAACAGCGCTCCCACACGCAATCCGGTATCCAAACCGTGCATCACCGTAATCCTCTCTCCGGAATCCGTGCAGTACTTGCCTCGTTGTTTTGTCTGTTTCCGGTTGTGTTTGGTTTTGCTTTACCCGCGACTTTATTGATTCAGTGGGCAGCAGACAGTTGGCAAGAAGTTATGCTGGAGCGCTTTTTCAGCGATGCGGGAAACAGCCTTATTCTGGCGAGCTTAACCGCGTTTCTGGCAGTGTTGCTCGGAGTTTTTATGGCTTATGGTTCACGAATCAGCAAGCGTCGTAGAATTCACTGGGCGGCACGGACAGTCAGCCTCGGTTATACTTTTCCCGGGCCCGTGGTCGCACTTGGTGTTCTCTTGCCTTTCGCCTGGTTTGACCGGACAATAGACGCCTGGATGCAGCAAACATTCGGCATTTCTACCGGATATCTTCTGAGCGGCACTTTATTCATTCTTGTCTTTGCTTACCTTGTGCGCTTTCTGGCTTTGGCTTACGGTACGGCGGAATCCGGATTTGGGCGCATCACTTCCGCAATGGAGGACGCCAGTCGGTCTTTGGGAAAAAACACCTGGCAAACTTTAAAACGGGTTCATGTGCCTTTGCTGCGCGGCAGTATGCTGACCGCGGGATTGCTGGTTTTCGTCGATGTTATGAAAGAGTTGCCTGCCACATTGATGCTGCAGCCGTTTAATTTCAGCACGCTCGCCACTCGGGCTTATGGTTATGCAACAGAGGAACTGCTCAGAGAAGCTTCTCTCTGGTGCCTGACGATTGTCCTTGTCGGTTTGTTTCCTGTGATTTTTCTAAACCGTCAGCTACGGGAATCCGCGCCGCAAAACTACCAGAACAGTGACCATGATTGAATGCCTCAACCTCACAAAAAACTACGGAACACTGGCAGCAGTAAGTGACTTCAGTTTTCAGTTGCATGAACACGAATTTATTTCCATTTTAGGCCCATCCGGATGTGGAAAGTCAACTTTGCTCCGCCTGATTGCAGGACTTGAAGTTCCTTCGCAGGGAAAGGTATTTCTACAAAATAAGGAAATTTCAGGTAAAAAAATAATCCTGCCTCCAGAGCTTCGTAAATTTGGGATGATTTTCCAGGATTTTGCCCTGTTTCCACACCTGAGTGTTGAAAACAATATCGCATTTGGGGTGACCTGTTCAAAAAGCGAGAAACAGGAACGAGTCAAGGAATTGCTGGAACTGGTCAGTTTGCGGCATCTCGCAGAAAAAATGCCGCATCAGATCAGTGGCGGAGAGCAGCAGCGAATCGCAGTTGCCCGGGCACTTGCGCCGCGCCCCCGGATGATTTTAATGGATGAGCCGTTCAACAATCTTGATTATCAATTGCGTCTTCAACTACGCCGCGACATCCGGGATATTCTCAAACATGAGG
>Ga0066376_10003644_pt1 | contig 13646 bp, 9 predicted proteins | sample Knorr_S15_td_Bot_FD_77009 | JGI IMG/M metagenome (GOLD analysis project Ga0066376, IMG submission 77009) | Marine microbial communities from Southern Atlantic Ocean transect - Knorr_S15_td_Bottom_ad_5009_LV_A | ecosystem: Environmental > Aquatic > Marine > Oceanic | place: Southern Atlantic... | reverse complement strand
GGAGTGCAGGGGCCGAGCGACGGAGTGCAGGGGCCGAGCGACGGAGTGCAGGGGCCGAGCGACGGGGCCGACCGGGATTGTATCCGCACCCAGTTGGGCACCTCTCTGCTCTGCCTGGCCGGCGCCGGTGCGGGCAAGACTCACGAGCTCGTGGAGCGCATGGCCGCTTGCGTGGCGGAGGGCTTCGCCCCGGTGGAGCGCTTGGCGGCCATCACCTTCACCCGCAAGGCCGCTGGAGAGATGAGGGGGCGGCTGTTTGTGCGCCTGCGGCAGTTGCAGCAGCCCGCCACCGGAGATCGGGCGCGCCGCCTGGGCGCCGCGACTCGGAACATCGACCAGTGTTATATCGGCACCATCCATTCGTTTTGCGCGCGCCTACTTCGGGAGCGGCCGGTGGAGGCGGGTTTGACCCCGGGTTTTTCGGAGGTCGAGGAGCGGGAGGAACTCTCTCTTTTGCGCGCTGCCTGGGACAGTTTCCTGAAGGAGCGCGCCGGCGTCGGCGACGAGAGGCTGGTGCATTTTGACGAGCTCGGCGTCAAGGCCGAGGATTTCTACCCCTTCTTTGTCAGGCGCTGTCAGTTCAGCGATCTGCCGCTGAAGAAGTCCACCGCGTCGGCGCCGGATCTGGATGCGGCGGTGGCGCGAATTCTGGCGTTTCTGGACGATGTGGACGATCACGTGCCGGATCCGTTGCCGCGCGATCCAGACCGCTTCATGCAGACGGCGAGTACGACCCGCGATTTTCTCAAATACGCCAGCCCTCTCAAGGAGGGCGACAGGGCGCACATACTGGCGCAGTTTCTGAGTCCGTCAACGGCAAAGATCACGCTTAATCGCTGGCAGCCCAACGCCGACTTCGCGCGCCACCTGCGGGACAGGTTGCTGCCACAACTGGCAGCGGAGATCGAGCCGGTCGCGCGCCAGTGGCGGCAGTACCTCTATCGCCTCGCAGCTGGCTTCGTCGACGACGCCCTCTCCTCCTACCGCCGTCAGCGCATGGTGTCGGGCACGCTGACATTTCAGGATCTGCTGGAGTTGTCGGCGGCGCTGCTGCGGGACAATGAAGCGGTGCGCTCGTACTTCCAACGCCGCTATCGCGTGCTTTTCGTAGACGAGTTCCAGGATACCGATCCCCTGCAGGCCCAGATGGTGCTGTACCTGACCAGCACCGACAACGCCCAGCGGGACTGGCGTCAGCTGGAGCCTCGACCAGGGGGCCTCTTCGTGGTGGGGGACGAGCAGCAGTCCATCTACCGCTTTCGCCGCGCCGACGTCGAGATTTTTCGCTTTATGGCCGATCGCCTCGTGCAAGGCGGAGGCGAGGTCGTGCGACTGACCACCAGTTTCCGCTCCAGGGGAGGGCTGTGCTCTTGGATCAACACCGCCTTCGGGCCGCTCTTCGCTCGCTGCGATCGCCGGTATCAGGCGGAGTTCCAGGCTCTCCACGCGCACAGGCTCGTCGGCGACGACCAGGGGGTCCGCGCCCTGACCCACGAAAAAGAGGGGCGCTTTCCCCGCCGCCGAGTGGCGGCCGCGGATGCATCTCGCATCGCCGGATTTGTCGCCGCCGCGATCGGTGGACGCACCCAACTCAATGGCGAAGGGGAGGCGGCGGTCCTGCCCAAGGAGGCGTCCGCGGGTGATTTCATGATCCTCACTCGCACTACGGGTATGCTGTCGGTGTACGCCCGTGCGCTTGAGGAGCGCGATATTCCCTACGACGTGACCGGCGCTGGCAGTGTTCGGCAAGCGGTGGAGCTGCGGGCGCTGGTGGAGATGTTGGAGGCGGTTTACGACCCGCGGGATCCGCTCCCCCTGACCGCCTATCTGAGGGGGACCCTGGTGGGCCTGGGAGACGACGAACTCTACGATTTCCGTCTGGCCGGCGGTGTTTTCGACTGGCGACGGGAGCTACCAGCGGCATTGGATCCGGAGCTTGCAGGTCGTGTCCGAGAGGCGTTTCAGTGGCTGAAGCGGGCCTGGATCTGGGTCCAGGAACTGACACCGGCCGCGGCAGTGGAGCGACTGTTAGCCGATACCGGCCTGCTTCCGCTGGCCGCTGCACGGGGCTCGTCGCAAGCGGGAGGATTACTGCGGGTTCTGGCCCTGGTGAGGACGTGGGAATCGCGAAGGTTACTGGACTGGGGGCAGGTGCTGAGGGAGTTGCGTGATCTGATCGACAGGGACGACCTCAGGGTAGAGGAGATGTCCCTGGAAACGGGAAGGGATGACGTTGTACGGCTCATGAACTTGCACCAGGCCAAAGGCTTGGAAGCCCGTGTCGTCTTCCTGGCAGATCCCTGCGACACCTCGTACACCCGTCACGATGTCGAGGCGCACGTGTCTCGTCTGGCGGCGAAGCCGTATCTGTCGATGGTGGTGAGGCGGAGGTTTGCAACAGGTGCCTCGACGGTTCTGGCTGAGCCGGAGGGATGGGATGAGGAGCGTGCCCTGGAGGAAGACTTCAGCAAGGCGGAGGAGTTGCGACTGCTCTACGTAGCTGCCACAAGGGCGCGCGATCTGTTGGTCGTGTCACGCTATCGGGGAGGGGGAAGCACTAGCGGCGGGCCCTGGTCCGGCCTCAATGGGGCGCTGGAGAGCGTACCGGAACTCGAGCTCGTGCCGGAGCCGATGCCGGCAGGGGAATACGGTGGCGGTGCCCGCAGCGCCGAGAAAAACTCTCTGCTTTCGCTGGTGGAGCAGCTGGAACTGGAGGGTGAGGAAAGGGATCGGCGCTGGCGGGCGGTGAAGGTCGCTTCGCACGAAGTGACGGCGGTGACGGCCGAGGCCCAGGTTCGGGAGTGGGAGGTCGCGGCCCAGTTGCGCGGGCGCGGCCGGGAATTCGGAGCAATTGTCCACCAGCTTTTTGAGGCGGCAGTGAAGGGTCACTTGCCTCTGGGACAGGAGGAGGCCTACGTCCGTAGCCTGGCCGAAGTAGAGGGGACAGTGGAGGGCACGCACGAGGGCGCAGGTCTGGTGAGGGAGGTGATGGCTGAGTTGGCCCAGATGAAGTCCTCGTCCCTGTGGGAGGAGGTGCAGGCGGCTAACGAGGTGTTCGCGGAGGTGCCGATCGCTCTGTCTACTGGAACAGGGGGCGAGCGTCAGGTCACGCGGGGCATCATCGATCTGGTCTACCGTGTGGAGGGAAAAGGCTGGAAGATCGTCGATTACAAAACAGACCGCGCCGTAGAGGGCGAGCCTGCTTTGGACAAGGAGATGGGAACGATAACGTCGACTGGCGACGCCGCCGAGCCGGTGGGCCCGGTAGCGGAGACAACAGCGGCCGCGTCAGCGGCTCTGATCGCGCGCTACGGCGCGCAAGTAGCGGACTACGCTTCGTACTGGCACACCGTCACCGGCGAAGTGGTAGTGGAGAAGGGACTGTGGTCGCGGCAAACGGGTTACGTGTCGGTAGCGTGAGGCTTATAGACCGTCGCCATGGGTCGGTTGGCGATCCCCGACTGATGGAGAACGGGCCTATCTCCAGCTTCTGTTAAGCCTGGGCCGCGAGTGAAGATTTGCGGCTGCTGTCCTTCTGAAACTGATGGGCAATGACGGTGATGATTTTGCGGCTTGCCTCCGGTTCCATATTGGGAACGCGCCTCTGGAAGCGCTCCAGCGCGTTGGACTGGATTTCTTCGAGCGAGGCATTGGGCAGGTCCTCGGCCACTGAAAAAAAGATGTTGTCGGCCAACCGGAGAAGGCTGTCCGATGACAATCGACTGCCGTTGGTGGTGAGGGTGAGGGCGGGATCCGGGCCCAGAGACTCCTCACTGCGACCCAGGGCGCGCAGGATGCTGCGAGCGGAGGTGGCCATGTCGAACAGATGGGCCTCAATGATCTCGACATCTTTGCCATCGCGCCGGACCTCCTGAGATTTGGCGCGGACGTTGCCGGTCATCACGTAGAGGATTTCGGCGATTCGCAGAGCGGCGCGCTGAGTGAGGTACTGATACATATTCAGAAGAGTGAGGAGCAGCACCAGGCCGCACAGGACAAGCGTAATAGTGAGCATGAGGAGTTCCCTTATGTGCGTTTGATCGGCGTTTCGGGCGACCCAGAACTTCCCGTCCGCACCTCTGACCTCAACCTTCGATGTCGGGCTCGGGTAGCAGAATGTAATAAAAAAGCGGGCATCCGTGTCAATTAATTGGCCAGCCCACGAACTGTGCACAGGCGCGGGTTGGATCGGGGTGGTGATCTGGCCGGCGATCGATGGCAGTGCTTTGCGACCCCCAATGGGCGCTTGAATTGCGCGCCGTGGAGATGTGGATGTTCAAGTCCGTACAAGACAAAGTCTGGGCATTCGATGCTGAGTGGGTGCCCGATCCGGTCACTGGCCGAGCGGTGTACCGCCTCCCGGCAGAGCTTTCCGACGAGGAGGTTGTGGCCGAGATGTGGCGGCGGGGCGGGGCCAGTGAGGAAGAGCCCAGACCTTACTTGAAGACGGTGATGTGCCGGGTCGTCTCTATCTCGGTACTGGCGCGGTACGTGGAAGGGGACGGGGTGCGCCTGCAGCTTCGGTCGTTACCCGCCCGGGAGGATATGGCTACCGCTACCGAAACCGACATCGTCGCCAGATTCCTGGACGGAGTCGGCAAGCAGAAGCCCCAACTGGTAGGATTTAACTCCGAATCGGCCGACTTGCGCATTCTCCTCCAACGGGCCCTGGTCGCCGGCGTGCGCGCCGCAGATTTTGCGCGTCGCCCGGAAAAACCGTGGGAGGGAGTCGATTACTTCGCCGGTGGCGACTGGCACGTGGACCTGATGACGGTGATCGGGGGGCGCGGGCGGGGTCGTCCGTCACTCCACGAAATAGCTGCCGCCAGTGGGATTCCGGCAAAGTTCGCCACCGAAGGAGGAGACGTTGCCGACCTGTGGCTGGGGGGAGAGCTGGAGCACATAATCAACTACAACGAATGGGATGCCCTTACCACGTACCTGGTGTGGCTGCGGCTGGCTCACTTCGGCGGTTTTTTCTCGACTGCAGAGTACGTCCAAGAGCAGCAACTCGTGGAGGATTTGCTGAACGATGCGGGTTTAACACCGGGACGGGAACACCTCACCAGGTACCTGGAGGAATGGCGTCAGGTCAGGGGCGAAGCCGGTGGCGCTGGCCAGATGCAGCTGAATCTGTGAACCGATCTCCCACCAGGGATACATGGGCGGCTGCAAAAAGTGGGCGGATCACTCGGGTAAACTGAACCTATTATTGATATTCGAGATAGATTATAGTATAATGCAGCACGAGAATGTCGTTGGTCCTGACAGCCGTCGTGTGCCGCGCTGTCCGTGCGCTTTAGTACTCTAGTATGCTTCTCAACCTGCGTATGTCACGGAGTGTACCGCATATGGCTATCACGGTCGCCACCAATAGGAAGCCCAGAAATTTGTATTATCGTTTGACCCGCATAACGACTATAGAAGATACCGACCTGTAAACTTACCTTTCGATTACCCTCAGGCAAGTCGACGTGACCATCTGAAGTTCCCTTCCACAGCCCTTCCTCAATGTCAGCATGAGATTATCATAGCATCGCATAGGTGATAATGCGATATTATAGCTATTGATGCAGACTGAGCAGCTGTCTTCTCGGGCAGGTGAATATCTTGAACGGCAGGCGGGATACCGAGCCTTTGTACCCCGAAATCTGCCTCCCGTGCCACCGTTGATTGTGGAAGACCGTCTCTTGGAAATGCTGTGTGCGGCGGAGCGGGCCATGGGGCGTCTCTCCGGGTATGCGGAGTCTCTTGAGGTTCCGGGCGGATTCTTCGAGCTTGCTCAGCGGGCCGAAGCAGTGAACTCGGGCAGGTTGGACGGTGCGAAGGTTTCCTTGGTGGATCTACTGCGCTGGGAGCTGGACGGGCGCCGCGGACCAGATGGAGACCACTGCACAGGCGAAGTACGGATGGCTGCAAACAGTGTCGATGCGGCGATGTGGGGACTCGGTCAAGTGATCGGGGGCCAGGTCGGTTCGGGGCTCATGATACAGCTCCACGCCCGCCTGTTCAAGGGGCTGCGCGGCCGTGACCGCGGCGCGGGACAGCTGAGGACTTCCGAGATATGGATTGGACCGTCTGGGAGCACGTTGGCATCAGCCGTATACGTGCCACCACCACCGGCCATGGTGCTGGATCTGATGCGGTCGCTGGAGAGGTTCATCCAGGCGGATGCTCTCCACCTGCCACCCCTGGTGAGAGCGGCCTGCGTCTACTACCAGCTGGACACCATCCACCCATTTCTGGACGGCAGTGGTCGTCTCGCGCGTTTAATGATTCCACTGATGCTGAGCGGCGACCGGATGACCGCGCCGCAACTCCTGAGCCTCTCCGATTGTTTCGCGCGTGATCGGGTAGAGCATTTCCGCCGGTTGCAATGGGTGAGAGAGAGAGGGGACTGGGAGGGCTGGGTAGCCTACTTTCTGGGCCGGATGATATTAGCCGCCGACGATGCGGTGAGCAGGCTGTCGAGAGCGGAGCGGTTTAGGCGAGATCATCGACAGCTGGTGGCGAAGCGCTTCACAGGATCCGCGACGGCCGCGCTGGCCGTAGTGGATTCTCTATTCGTCCAGCCCGTGGTGTCGGTGGACTCGGTGGCGGGCATCGCCGGTCGGACCTTCGCCAATGCCAATCTGCTCGTGCAGCGCCTGGAGGAGATGGGACTGCTCACAGAGGTGACCGGCCACCGGCGAAACCGGCGGTTTTGCTGCCAAGCCTACATCCGCTTGCTGGCAGGGGACTGAGAGGACTCTTACCGGGACCGCGGGCCCTTTCGCGCGCTTTGCAAACGGGCGCCTCGAATCCCGAATTCGTCAAGTTACGTGCGACAGTACACTAGATTGACGCCCCTGCAGTTGGCGAAGCACAGAAAGGATTAACGACAGGAACATGAAAGAGAGGATCATTACCCCAATGGTCGGGAAGACGACGGACGGACTTTCCCTGACGTTACCCATGGATAGCTGGTACGGTGCTCGGCGCTTCGACCATCTGTTCGATGTGCGGGACTTTCCGATTCCCTCGAAATGGCACGTAGAAATCTTCGAGCCCGACGCTTTGCGTGGCGTCGCGCCGCTGTCGGCAGAGCAGGTCTTGCGGAGTTTGCAGGAGCCCATAGGCTCGGAGTCGCTGGCAAAGCTGGCGGCGGGGCGCAAGGACGCGGTCATCATCGTCGACGATCTGTCCAGGCCGACACCGGCCTTCGCGGTACTGCCCCAAATCATCTCCGAGTTGGCTACTGGTGGACTGCGCGACGAGGATATCCGCATCATCATCGGCCTGGGTACGCACCGGCCGCTTACGGAAACGGAGCAGCGGCAAAAACTGGGACGCGAGCTGGTCGATCGTTTCAAGGTCGTCAATCACAATGCTTTCACGCGTCAGCTGACACGTTATCAGCGATCTGACGGCGGCCCCGATTTTGCCATCAATCGGGTGGTTGGGGAGGCGGACCTGAAGATTTCTGTCAGTGGCATCATCCCTCACGGTGGGGCTGGTTTCGGTGGTGGGGCCAAGGCGATTCTACCTTCGGTATCGGCCTACGACACCATCATGTACAATCATTCGACCTTCGCCTGGGAGGGCTACGGCATCGTCTACCCGGAGCGCATCGAGAGCGCTTGCATACGGCGGGACATGGAAGCAGCTGCTCGTGTAGTCGGGCTCGATTTCAGCGTCAATCTCGTGTTCACCCCGTTCAAGGAGCTGTTGGGCGTCTACGCGGGCGACTTCGTCGCCGCTCACCGCAAGGGTTGTGCGGTCGCTCACCGTCTCTTCCTGACCGAGGTGCCCACGGAAAAACTCGATATCGTCATCGCCGGCGGATACCCGATGGATACCGACATTGGACAATCCCACCGGGGAACCTGGCCGGAGAAATACGGCCATACCAGTGCGCTGCTGGCGGGAGCAAGAGATGGTTGGGCCTATCACGGCGATAACGGCAAGTCGCACGCGGTCTATCGACGCTTGAAAAGAGAGCAGCGGGCAGAGCACGCAGCCTATCGCTTCCGCGGTACCGCGTCGAGCGGTGAGAGAGCGGACCAGACCCGGCATTACTACTCTTGCAGGCTCGAGCCGGAAGTGTTCCATGAGCGCAACAACGAGCGTCAATTCTTCAACGACTGGTCGGCGTTGACCGAGGCCCTCCAGTCAAAGGCCAATGCTTCACCGTCGGTGGGTGTGTTTCCCTACGCCTCCATGCAGCTGGAGAAGACGCCGGCGTGATGGGGATCGATGAAGTGGAGCGGCTAAGGCAATATGAGTGATCCAAGGATTACCGAATGCCTGGCGCCGATCGCATATTCCCCAGGACCGGCTGCGAGCCGAATTCGGTCTGAGAGAGATCTGGAGGATAGCACATGGATACCAATTACGACGAGGCGAAGGTCCCCGACTATAGCCTTCCCGACCCACTGACCTTTGCCGACGGCACTGCGGTGGAGACTGCCGCCGCCTGGCGGGAGCGCCGCAGGGCGGAGGTGTTGCATCATTTCGAAACCCAGGTCTACGGCAGGATGCCGGGGCGCGGCGCGGCTACGCGCGTTGAGGTGACCGCCGTGGATGAGCACGCTCTTGGCGGCCACGCCATACGCAAGGAGATGACCGTCCACTTCGGCGAATCCGGGGCGAGCATGGACCTCCTGATCTATGTCCCGGCGGGTGGTAACGCTCCGGTTCCCTGCTTCCTGACCCTTAATTTTCACGGCAATCACGCCATTCACGCCGATCCCGGCATCGCGCTGTCGACGCGGTGGATGCGCGGCGGTGAGGTCCACGGGATCATCGACAACCGGGCCACCGAAGCGGCTCGGGGATCGGTGTCGTCGCGCTGGGCACTCGAGCGTATTCTGGAGCGCGGCTACGCCCTGGCCACCATCTACTACGGGGATCTCGATCCGGATTATGACGACGGCTTCCAGAACGGGGTGCATCCGCTGTTTGACGCGCTCGGGGAGGCGAGTCGAGGCGGCGACCAGTGGGGGGCGATAGGCGCCTGGGCGTGGGGATTGCACCGCGGTCTCGACTATCTGGAGACCGATAAAGAGATCGACGCGACCCGGGTAGCGGTCATGGGACACTCGCGGCTGGGCAAGACGGCCCTGTGGGCGGGGGCGACGGACGAGCGCTTTGCGTTGGTGATTTCGAACAGTTCGGGCTGCGGCGGAGCCGCGCTGTCGCGCCGTCGCTTTGGCGAGACGGTGGCCTCTATCAACGCCAACTTTCCCCACTGGTTCTGCACGAATTTCAGGCGCTACAATGACCTGGAGGAGGATCTCCCCGTCGATCAGCACATGCTTATCGCCCTGGCGGCGCCGCGACCGGTATACGTGGCCAGCGCTGAGGAGGACAGATGGGCCGACCCGCGTGGCGAATTTCTGGGCGCCTTGCACGCCGACCCCGTGTACCGGCTGCTCGGATATCAGGGTCTGCCCACCCAGGAGATGCCCGCAGTCGGGGAGGCGGTGGCCGGCTCGATAGGCTATCACATCCGAGCGGGCGGCCACGATGTCACCGACTATGATTGGGAGCGCTATCTCGACTTCGCCGATCGGCACCTGGCTTGCTAGCCTGCAGCGCAACTCGCTGCGGCTGGCAACGGGCACTTCAGTCGTCCAGCACCCTGCGCACGACGGCAAGCAGGCGGTCTACGCGCACAGGCTTGCGAATGACGCCTACCAGACTCTTCTGGTCGACGTCCGTCGTATCCTCAGTTACGACGGCGATCTTGATTTCCGGGTCGGCGGCCCGCAGCGTTGCCAGCACGTCTTCGCTAGCTATTTTCGCCATCTTGGTGTCGATGAGCACCAGGCCAATCTCGCTCTGATGTTCACCGAACACCTTCAGGGCCTGGATGCCGTTGGCGGCTTCCAGCACTTTGTACTTATAGTACTCGAGGTTGCGACAGATGGTCTTGCGGGCGATGAGACTCTCGTCGATGACGAGGATGGTATTGGAGAATCCCTTGTACAGCACGGCTCGGTACTCTTGGAGAGCCCGTCGTGACCGGATCGATTTCGACCCGGCCCAGCGAGGCGGCGGTCAGACGTGGAAGACGTAGAGGTCGCGGTCCTCGATAGGCAGTTCCACCCACGAACCCCCCTGCCGATGGCTCACCGCCACGGCCAGGCACGCCTCGGTTATGTCATGGGTGACGGCGACGTGGCCGCGCGTCTCACGGCCGGTCTCCCTGGCTTCGATTAGATCTTCCAGGCAGCTGACCACGGTGCTTTTGGGCTTGATCTCGGGTAGGGCTGTGTCCCGCCAACCCGGGCGCCGGCCCTCGGATGTGGTAGCCTTTCGCAGGCAGGCACCGGCGCCGTTATTGAGCGAGCGCACCGTGCCCTGGGAGCCAATGACCTCGAACTCCCATCCGGCGGCCGGCACCGACCACGCCTCCACGCCCCCTTCGAAGCGGAGCTGGTAGGTGGCGCGCGGATCGTAGGGGATGAAGCTGTTTTCGATGGTGTAGTCGCGCGGGTCGAGTTCACCGCGGACGTGGGTGATGGTCGGATCACCCAGCAGCCAGGAGAGGGTGTCGATGGAGTGAATGTGACCGTGCATGAGGCTGGAGGCAGCGTAGTGGACGACGGCCCGGGGCTCGCCGATTTCGCCGTTGAGGACCGCGTCGCGAACGATGTCGTAGCGGTTGTCAAAGCGACGCAGGACGCCACTGTTGAAGAGGGTCCCGTTGCGCTGGACGGTGTCGCGGACCTCGTCGGCGCGACGCATGGAGCAGGCGATTGCCTTTTCCACGTAGAGCATGGGCACACCCAGATCTGAGCAGGCGACGGCGAGGTCGGCGTGCGAGTCGCCGCGGAAATCGGTGTCCGGCGCCTCGTTGCCCGGCTTTGGGAGTCCGGTGGCGGTGGTGCAGATGGCGACGATGTCGGGCTTTTCGGCCTCCACCATCTGCCGGAAGTCCTCAAACAGGCGATCGACGCCCCAGCGCTGGCCAAAAGCCTCGCGCCGATCGGCATTGAGGTCGCAACCAGCAACCAGCTCCAGGCGGTCGCTGGCGCGCGCGGCGGACGCTACCGAATAGGGGAGCGGGCTGTGCCCTTCGTCGTCTATGGTGGAACCCATACGGCCCAAGCCGATGATGCCTACGCGATAGGTTTGCATGTCAAATCCTCCCGGGAGCGCTGGTGGTGTAGGCGGTGATTACCGCGATTGCGGTGGACGTCAGCGGTTCCGTACCGGATCAGTCGGCGTCGAGCAGTCCGGCCCGCAGGCTATCCACCTGTCCGGCGTCGAGACCGATGGCGCGCACATAGGCTTCGACGCCGCCGTACTGTTGCTGCAGATGTCGAAGGACCAGCGACATGGCTTCGTCGGGAACGAACTCGTCCCGGAAATCCTTCCAGGTATAGCCGTCAGGTCGCTCTCCCTTGGAAGCCAGCTCCTCCAGGTGGATGCCCACGCGGAAGCGCGCGCTGAGGGCATAGTCAGCGGCGATCACCTCGTCGGGCACGTCCGCCAGTCCCAGCAGCAGGGCGGCGGTGCACCCGGTGCGATCTTTTCCAGCGGCGCAATTGAACAGGGCGGGTAGAGCGTCGGGCGCGGCCAGGACGCTGAGAATCTGGCGGACCGATGACTGCCGCCGGTCCAGCCACAGACAGTAGCTGCCAGCCACTCTCTGCGCGTAGCGGTCGGCCCCCTCGATGGCCGCCGCCGGGAAGGGCTCCAAGGGGTCCTCACCGATCATGTCCAGGTGGTGGTAAGCCAGTTCAGTCGAGTCGGCGAACACGCTTGGGGCGGTTTCCAACTCGCTGCCCCTCCGCAAATCTACGACCGTGCGCAGGTCGAGGTCGAGCAGCACCTGTTGGGACGCAACAGGCAGGTCGAAGAGGCTGTCGGCCCGCAGGAACCTTCTCCACTGGGTCAGTCTCCCGTCCTGGGTCTCATATCCCCCCAGGTCTCTGACGTTGTGGGTTCCCTCTATTTCCATGTGGCGGCGAGGGTCGATCTGCATAGTGATCTTCTCTTCAGGGTGATTTGGGCCGCGGCTACCGCTGGCGTGACGGTCCAGAAATATAGCGTCCGCTGGCGTGGGCATCAAGAGAGATTCCTGTTGTTGCGCAGATGGCCATTGCAGTCGCTGGTTGCTCTGAATGGGAGAAACTGTTCTTATTTATCCTCAATTGACCGGTAAGTCCGGACGAGCGAGGCCTTGCTGCTGTGTCTGGTAGCTCAGGTGTGGCGACAGCAGGACGGCCTGGTTTCAATGGGGTCTTGCCCAACGATCGGGAAGGTGACGGGGAAAAGCGAATGAGTAGACTCTATCTGACTGAGAGCGGACGCGTGATTCCGACCCAGTGCGAGGAGCTGACCGTGTTTCGACGGGCGCGCAAGGAGCTGGTGTTGCCCGGGACACGGGGGAGGGCAACCCTTTACCTGTTAGCGCGCTCTTACGGGGAGAGGGCTGGTTGCTTGCACGTGTCGGTGAACGGGACCCAGCTGCCTCCCATCGAGCCGGATGCGACCGGGACTTACAGGTGGTACAACGTGCCGGTGCAGCCACTGTCGCTGCGCGAGGGCCCCAATGTCATCCAGCTGTGGGCGGAGTCGACAGTGATGGATGCGTGGTCATTGGCGCTGGAGGCGGGTCGCGCCAGCGAGGGGGGCAGTTGGGTCAGCGACGACGGCGGCCGCAGCTGGCGCGACGGGCGCATGGGCTATCTCAACAGCGTGCGCGCCGAGTACGTCGTGCGTCTGCGGTTGGCCGAGGGAGAAGACCCGTCCCCGCCGGCGATGGTATTTGAGGATCCTGCCTGCGTGCGTCTGGCCTCGCTGCGGGAGAAGATCCCCGTCGAGGCTCAGGTGGGGAGTGGGCGGTCGCAGATGGACCGGGTGCGGGCGCTGTCGGCGTGGCTGGCATCCAGCTGGGAGCACACGGGCTCGGCGCGGGCGGCCCAATACACACCGTGGGATGCCGAGACCATTATCGCCTGGGGCAACGGGCGTTCGGGGCACAACAACCAGCGGCCGATTGCCTTTTGCGTGCACTACGCCGTAGCCTTCGTGTCGGCTTGTCAGGCAGTGGGTATTGCGGCGCGTTGCGCGGCCCTGATGGGAACGCCAAACGGGGCCGACGGGCACTTCGTGGCGGAGGTATGGTTCGATGAATTCGGTACATGGGTGATGGTGGACCCGAATACCGACGCTCTCTACCGAAAGGACGGCCAGCCTCTCTCCATCGCCCAGATACAGCGCCAGGGGGAGGATGTGGCGGGATTGATTGAATGGGGGAAGGGCACTCAGTTTCAACGGACCTTTCCCCATATGGTCGAGTTCATCGAGGACAACATGGAACGCGGGTTATCCTTCCAGCACCGCAGCCTGTGGCCGCGGGCCGATTTTTTGTCCCACCCAGAGTTCTCGCCGCCCGGTCACGGCTCAGTGTCGTACTGCGAGGCGGACTTTGTCTGGGAGACGGCGCACCGGGACGGCGGTTTTGGCATGTTCCGCTACTTCGCTGGTAGCGACTACTTCGAGGCGGCGCCTCGCGGTTGAGAAAAACGACTAGTGGATTATCCAGTTTGTAATGACGGATAGAGTCGTCTAAGCTTGATGCGGGCATCGCTGGTGGTGAACTGCCAGTTGACGACGGGTGGATTGTCCTGTCGTGATCGGAGCCACGCGTT
>Ga0066376_10003643_pt1 | contig 13647 bp, 17 predicted proteins | sample Knorr_S15_td_Bot_FD_77009 | JGI IMG/M metagenome (GOLD analysis project Ga0066376, IMG submission 77009) | Marine microbial communities from Southern Atlantic Ocean transect - Knorr_S15_td_Bottom_ad_5009_LV_A | ecosystem: Environmental > Aquatic > Marine > Oceanic | place: Southern Atlantic... | reverse complement strand
TATCAAAGGCTGATTGTACCAAATAAATCTTTGCTCTGAGTTAGTTTGCGGTGGATATTTTTGCTTAGTAGCATTAATAAATGGTGAGTAAAATAAGTTGAAAACTGATTGAGTGGATTTACTCAAAGTATGGGCTAGTTGAGGTTAAGAGCGAAAGAACGGAGATTTTGGGGATGATACAAGCAACTAAAATTTGTGTTTAAAAAATTTCGACACAAATTGGGCCACATTGGGTACTACCATAAGACATTTAAAGCTGATAAATTCGTAAGTAATTCAATCAAGGAAAAATAATAAAAATCATGGTTAAAAAGATACTTAAAGGAATTGGTATAACATTTTTAGTGTTAATTAGCTTATTTGTACTTTTAGCAATTTGGACTGCGAATAAATCCTCTGCTTACAAAGAAACTGCTATTCCTTACCTAAATTCAGCAATTACAGATATCTCTCAATGGGACCCTCAGACTCTCAAAAACTATATGACCCCATCATCAATTGAAAATGCCACAGATGAAGATATTTCTAAAATCATGCGTGCATTCTCAAAGTTGGGCGAATTAAAAGAACTAGGTGAATTTGAATTTATAAATGTTAGCTCTAAAGCTGTCACTGGAGGTGGTTCTGGTACTTATGTTACTTATTTAATTCCAGCTTCATACACTAATGGAGACGCACAAATAACCGTCACGTTAAAAGAAGAAGGTGAGTCATTCTCTATTTATAACTTCAATTTAAATTCGATGGCGCTTATTGATTAAGTTTAGGGGTAAGAGTAACGGCTGGTCTCATTGTTTTAGCCTTTTCGTTAATAGTTGCTGAGCCAAAATGTCACGTATCAATTCTCAAAGGACTAAATATTCAATCGCATGAACCCTCTACTAGGCCCTTTATGGGGTCATATTGTGTTTGGAAAGCCATAACAACAAGGAAGCCAATGAAACAACTATTCGCGGTGTGTTTATTCATTTTTATATCTTTTACATCTCAAGCAATGGGAAATACTGAGCAAGCTGAAAAAGTACCTTTTGCAAAATCAGATGAAAGGAATGAGCAAAATAACCTAAGGCTTTACGAAATCTTTGTTCCTAAGAAAAATGGTGATCTTTTTTTAACAGAGATTAATTTGTACAAAGAGAACGAGCAAAGTGTTAGCTTAAAATTTGAAGATGCTCACATTTACCCAGATTTTAAAGAAACTTACATCGTTATTAACCCTAACTTGGTAAACACTTTCGAGATTTATTTAAATTACTCAACAACCAAAGATGGTGGCCTTGTGATGTGTGGCGGTAATAGAGTAAAGCTAAATATCAATGATTTATTATTCGTTGAAAGCCCTCCTAAAGTTATCCCACCGCCGAGGAAACCATAGCAGATTTTGCATGATATAAATTAAATTACTCCTAAAAAACATTGTTGTAAGGGTTAAAAGGTAAGGTTAAGGTTCGTTGTCGGTAGTTAAACAGAACCGTAAAATATTTTGCTGCATTTTTGAATGGTTAAATCGGTTTCAATATGATTTAGTTTTATCAAAAATAGCAAGCGCAACTGGTTGTATTTAAATAGTTTATTTTCAAAGGAATGTTTATGTCTAAAATTAAAAAAATAGTGATAGCTGTAGTAATTGTGCTAAGCCTTGGCGCAATTGCTAAACAATACAATGAGCGCAATCACGAAGCGATGGCAATTAAAGAGTGTGACAATAAAGACAACATCGCCAAAGTCGACTCTAAAGGTTTTGAGTGTAAAGACTAATAGAGAATAGCGACAGTTGATTGATGTTATAAATACGAAGCAGCCGTTACGTTAAATAATGCTTTATGAATAAGGGGTTAGTTTAAACTATGAATGAAGCAGAGAAAAAAGTCCTACAAGTCATTGAGCAATATGGGTGTTATGTAACATCAGTTTTTGATCCTGAAGGTGAGAGCCCCAACTTTACATATTCAACAGGTATCAGTAAAACATATGATGCACCCGAACTCGTTATAATCGGTTTAAACAGCAAACTAGCTCACTCAATAGTAAATAATTATTCAGGACGTTTAAAAAATGGTGAGAAATTCTCAATTGGTGAATTCTATGAGGGGTTCTTAGAAGGTTTTGATGTTACTTTCTGTGAGGTATCACAAGAAAATAAACAAGAGTTTATGCTTTCAGCTTGTTGGTATAATAATGACAAATTTGAAGCATTACAGTTGGTGTACCCTACTACTAGTGGTATTTGGCCTTGGGATGCTGCTGCAAACCAGAGCTTTTTAACACTTCAGCCTTGCCTAGCAACAAAGAGTGCGTGGTAATTTTTAAAAGGTCGTTTAGTTAACATTTGAGCGAGGTAGGTTCATTCACCTTTGTTAGCTGAATTCATGATGGTTTCAAAAGGTTTTTATAACTCGAAAGTGAAAGGTTTGAATAAAGAACAAAGCAAGGAAAGTTGTATCTTATATGCTGTATTTACAACTGTTTTATTGTACTTCCTTTTTAAAATTACGTTAATTTTTTCTATGCAGTTAAATTGGCATTCAACCTGTCTAAGCTCGCTTTGGGATAATGCCAACTCTGTAGTGACACCTTTTTTAGGGTTTTCCATTGTCGCTGTATTAAGTTGTATCTGGTTTTTTTATTGCGCCATAAAATACAAACAAAAAGCAGGTAAAGCGGTATATCTTTTATTAGGCGTAGGAGCTGTGTTCTATTATTTTTGGTTTAGAGGCTTTTACGGTTTTTGGCAGCTAATGAGCTACGAACAAAAAGAAATAACAGTACAAGAGTTTTATGAAAAAACAGGTGGTACAGATAGACTCACTTCGATGTTTGGTAACCGCCTCAGGCATCATGAACTGTGTAAGTCACCACATGACTAGATGAATCAAAATGCAGATGAGACGTTTTGTGTGGTACCAATATCGGTTGCTGTAAAAATACACTGCATAGTTATTTCGCTCTTATATGCAAGAGAATGAGCAACGAGCGCATTTTATTTTTCTGAATACCTTTAGTACTAACTAAAAATACGAGTTGCCGATGCCTTAAGTTTTTTGTTACTAATAGATTTATTAATACATGAGCGTGTCATTGACAGAAAGATTCGTGACGCGCGCACTATTAAAAAGTTATTTTTTGCTTTAACAAATATACAGGCACGCGCTATTGCCGTTGTGCTGAACGTTAGGTACAACGAGAGGTTAGAGATGAAATTATCAATCGTATATATAATTCTAGCTATTTCGTTTGGTATTTTATCTGTCGTGAGTGTTCCAAGAAATGGATGTTATGGCGCAGTATGTAGTGACTTTCAATCTGTTGGTGTTATTACATTCATATTTTATGGTTTAGCTTTATTGTTTTCTATTTTAAGCCTGTTGCGTTTATTAAAAAAAGTTAAACCCAACCAGTTGTATAAATATGATAGTAAAGATCTAAATAACCTTGATGGGTAAGTTGTACCTAAAAAGTATCTAAATCAAAGGGCGCAAAACAGCAGGCTGCGATCATTCTTCGCTAATTTTAGCCTGCTATTTTGTGCCGTTTATTACGGTGTAATGAGATCAGGGGAGTTTCCTAGCTTGAACGAAAATTATAAGTATGCAGCCCATATGATTTCTTGGTTAGAGAAGCTTGGTGTGCCGGAAATTCCTTTGGCAAAAAGTGCATTTTCACAACTAAAAGGTTATTGGGTTGAACATAAATTTATTAACCTTGAGCAGTTAAAAGATGATTTGTGGTCTTGGGTTGATAGTAACGATGGTTACAACATATCTGACCCAGAAGTAGCAAAGATGAGAATTATTTTGTGCTTGGCTTATGAAGATAATCGCGAGTTAGAAAATGTTGGCTATTTTGAAGATTTATTAGTAAATCTTGGCATCTCACATGAAAATGCATACAAGCGCACAAAACAAAGAGCTTAAATGGCGAACATAAAGAGCTTGGCGTTAAGGCTCTAGGCGCATATATGAAGTACGTTTTAGGAATACTAATAATGATTTGGAGTATTTTTTCTTCCGCCAAAGACTATCCTGAAGTAGTTGTTGGTGAGGAAGATGGTTTTGTCGATCTGACCTTTACAATTTCAAACTCTAAGAAGCTCGAATCTGGTTCATATGAAGTTGTCGTTAAAGGCAACCTGAAAGGCAATATAGTTGGGTTTGCAATCGAGCTGTTGCCATCGTGGAACCCGCAAGCAGTAGAAGGTATTGATGATCCCTTTTATTGGGGAGAGGCATTCTTCAAGAACACCGGGGCGGAGTCAGTTGCCTTTATAAGATCACTAGCTAGTCTCTACGGAGCTACCGTAAGTGGTGCATCGGTTTCAAATGAGGTATACGCCCAAGTGGTTGGGCTTGCATGCAATCCTGATCAGCTTGAGGTCTCACCCTGCAAAATGAAGTTCTTCTTCAATCCTGACGGAGAGGAAGAGCTGTATTCTGAGGTTTTCATAAACATTGATCTTTCTGAGAAAAGGCTGGAGTTCAATGAAAAGGACAATGATTATCGTGCGCCATTATTACGTTCATTGTTGCAATAAAGGCTTAACAAACGGCTGCACCAGACAAATTTCCGCTGTCACCTTTTTGACGTGGCAAAAAAGTAGCCATCAAAAATTTGCTTGTTGAGCCGGCCGTTATAAGCACAGGGAAATCAATGCGTAATATTCTAGTAATATTTTACTTATTCTCATTTGCTTCTTCGGCAGATATGGTTCCGCCAGACGTCGAGTTAACGCCTGAAAAAGCATTTTGCCTTGGCTTCACTTTAGATCGCCCAACCGATGAATATGTTGGTTTAAATTACCCGAAAGTCATTGAAGGAAAGTGGATTCCTGTTTCAACAATGGTTGAGTACAGGTTAAATGAAAATCCAATATTTATTACAAAAACAAATTTTGAAAAAATAAATGAGCTGGATACAACTGTAATTCTCGGGTTTTATGAAACTATTCATTCGGGCGGCGATGCAGCAGTGTTGATTACATACCAATGCACTAGTAAATGTGGAACAAACTATTTAAAAAGTTACAGCGTGCCTTCAATTGTTAAGTACATTGAAGCCAACGTGAAGCAGTGCTTATAACAAGCCAATAAAGTGCGGGACTGCTAAAGCTTGGCTCAGTTCCGCTCCGCTACACAGTTTAGCCAAGCATTATCAGCCCCTTATTGGGGGTTAGGTACACATGAAAATTTTGGCGTTATTATCAATCATTGTGGCATTGTTAGGCTGCGCAGGAACAACTGACGTACAAAACTACTCCAGTTGTAATGTGTATACATATTTCAATAAGGCTCAAAATAGCTTTTCAGGGTTGGTGTATTTAGATAACGACCTTGAAAGAACACTAACCTCTCTAATACCTAACTATGATGAAACTGATAAATACTGTTGGTATACTAAAAATAATAATTTAGTTGGAAAATTAGTCGTGGCTAAATACAAGCCTTCCATAGCGTATACATTTGAAAATAAATCGAATGGTTGGGAGTTAGTGGAAAGCAATGAAGTAATTAATTTCCCCGCACATCTGTGATGAAGTGTACCTAACAAGCTGTTTATGGATGGGACTCGTAATAGCTTGCTCGGGTTCGTTCCTCACCAGTTTAGCAAGCTAATACTCGCCCCATAACCGGGCGTTATGTGTCAAAAGAGTTCGGAGCATGAATAAGCAAGAAGCACAAAAATTGGTAGAAGTTGAACTTGAAAAAAGTGCCGATAAATTCGATCCAGTAGAGTGTGTCATTCTTGAAGAAGAAACTATTGAAAAGCAGTGGGGTTGGGTGTTTTTCTACCAAGCTAAATCATATGTTGAAACGGGTGATTTCCGTGAAATGCTAGGTGGCAATGCTCCAATAATTGTAAATCGCAATACAGGCGAGCTTTTTCATACTGGCACAGCTCATGAAGTGGACCATTATATAAGTGAATATGAAGCTAAATTACCAGCAAACACATAACAAGCTGCTCAAATTCGTTTCGGCCATAAAAAGCATGGCCTCCACCGGACTCGCTAACGCTCGCCGTTTAGCGGGGCGTTATACGGCATAGGAAATATCGTGAAGTCGGATAGTTCAAAGAAAATCGATGAAGTTATTTCTGAAGGTACAAAGCAATACCTAAAAGAAAATGGATTCAGAAAAACAGGAAGATGTTTCTACAAAAGTGGAGATATCTTTATATATGTAATCGATTTCCAATCATCACAATATAATGATCCTACAAGTGCCAAGTTCACTATTAACGTGAATGTTGTTTTTCCATATTTCCATGAAAAATGGACGAATACCCCTTTACCTAAAAATCCAAGTAAGGCGGCTGCTGTAATTTCTAGGAGAGTGGGGCATCTAATGAACGATAACGGTGACTCTTGGTGGGAGGTTAGCTCTGAGACAAATGCACAAGAGCTAGGGATGGATATTAGGAAGATTCTTAGTTCATCGGCACTGCCATTCTTACTAGAAATCGATAGCGTAAATAAAGTCTTGGAATTAGTCAGGAACGGTGAAAAGCCAGCATTCAGTATGTATAACCCAGATATCATTACTGCGATTATGCATAAATATAATGGTAATAAAGATCTTGCTCGTAAGGTTTTAGGCGAATTGCGTGCAAAGAATAAGGTAAAGAATTTTACAAAAACAATCGAGTTGATAAGCGAGCATCTAGAATGCTCTTAATGCCGTATAACCAGCAGCAACGGACTGTCAAACCTGTCACTCAAATTGCTGCGCAATTACGTGCCAGCTTTGTCAGCCGCTGTGCTGGGCGTTATATGCCATGAAACTATTTGCGTTAATTTTGAGTATTCTATCATTTTCAACTTTTGCTGAGGTTAACTTAGTAAAAGTTGATAAGTCAGAAAATAATCGTTGCTGGTTAGTAAAGGAAATACCAAGCTTTAATAGCTTAAAGATATTATTAAACCTAAATTATGTCTAATAAAGTAAGCAATAACTCATATATTGCCTACTTTATTATGCATCATGGTTGCTAGAACTTATAACTGAAGCCGACGGAAAATGTTTTTTGGTTAGGCATGCCCTCGCGTTTAGTTTCGGTTTTCCATACATCAAATTTTGTCTCTTTATCTATAAGACCATTAGACCCGAAACCATCAAACATTTAGCCAAAGGCTCGTGCAAGTCGAACTTCTAACTTCAATGAATAATGGCTCTGCATTGGTGTTACTATTTTATCAAAATCTCATCGTGCCTGAGATTCTCATTTTGAGTGGCAATCGCCAGGCAAAACTTGCTTTGCTGAATAGACTGGCGTAACTTAACACTGGTACGATGAGTCTATAAGAATAAAAAGGTCAAACGTGACGATTAAACAAGAATCGGTGTTTATTAAACTCGCCGAAAGCCAAACCTTACATTTACGCCGTATCAGTAAGACTGATGCGAAAGGCCCTGCGGTGTTTTTTATGCATGGTGCCGTTGAAAATGGCAAAATCTTTTACACCCACAGCAATAAAGGTTTAGCACCATTTTTAGCTGAGCATGGCTATGTTTGCTATGTGGCTGATTTACGCGGTCGTGGTGAAAGTAAACCTGCGATTTCAAAGCATGCAAAGTATGGTCAAACCGAGGCTATTTTAGAAGATATACCCGCATTTTTAGATAAAATTAAGCAGCTTGAAGGCGAGCCTGCGCGTTATTGGGTGGCGCACTCATGGGGTGGGGTGTTAATGAACAGTGTGTTTGCCCGTTTTCCTGAGTTGATTGATGATGTTAAAGCCTGCGGCTATTTTGGTTCTAAACGGTCTTTGTATAACCATCATCCAAGCAAGTATATTCAAGGTAATTTAATTTGGTATGGTTTGGCGCCATTAGTTGCCCGTAAGCATGGTTTTGTGCCTGCTAAAAAACTGAAATGGGGCAGTGATGATGAAACCCGTAAATCACATTATCAAAGTATGCAGTGGGCTAAGCGTAAACCTTGGGTCGATACTGACGATGGCTTTGATTACGCCAACACATTAGCTGATAAGGCACTTCCACCCATTATGCATGTGGCGGGTGTTAAAGATAAAGCCCTATGCCAGCCGATTGATATTGAAAAATTTATGGAAGAGTCCGGCATCGGTAAGCAAACGATGACCATTTATGGCCGTAAGTTTGGCCATAAGGTCGATTATGATCACATTAATATGCTTACTCACCCACAGGCGCGTTATGATCAGTTTGTTGACTTGTTGAACTGGTTTGAGACTCACGCATAAGCGTGTGCATTGCGCTCTCGTAGCGTTTGTATTTCTCTAATGCTTTATCACTTAACGGCTGTCTTACAGCCGTTTTGCTGAGCGTTGCCACCGGTTTTTTTGACTTATAAAAATCTAAGAACTGTGTGTTGTACTCAATGTTTAAGAACTTACACAGGGCTGTCAGTGTTTGTTCGCTGTCACTGATAAGTGCTTCATAGCTTAAATCAAAAATCGCTTCTGGCATCACATTTTGCCAATGGTCCATTAACTGCTGATACAAATCAAAGTACTGTTTAAACTCTGGGAGTGAACAAAAATAAGGTTCGTTTTCAGCAAAATAATTGCTAAACACAGACCAAGCAATTGCATCATACTTTCGCTGCATATTAATAAACTTGGCGTTAGGAAAGAGTAAGTAAATTAATCCGAGTGACTGATAGTTAGCAGGCAGCTTATTGATCATAAAGGGGCGTACAACTGGCGCTTGTTTTATTCGTTCAATATAAATATTGCGGGCATTGTTAATTAGCCCTTGGTTTAGCTCTGCTAAGCAATCTGGGTAGGGGAGTTGCGTTTGTTGTTCAAGGTATGCAACAACCTGATTACTGATACTGGCATCTTCGCCAAGGCTGGCAAAGTCATTGTGGCTTGTCAGCATTTGCTCTACCAGCGTTGAGCCACTTCTTGGCATGCCAATTATAAAAATGGGGGTAATTGTGCCGTTGAATGTTTTGTCTCTGGCATCAATTAGCTCAGCTGTATTTTGCTCTATGATGCGCTGATAAAAAGGCATTAAGTCACGGGTTTTAAACTGCGTGAGTTTTGTTTGTAGCTTATTAGCAAGGCTGAAGTAGTTAAAAGCTTGTTCTGTATCATTTAACTGATCATAGCTTTTACCCAGTGCATAATAACACACCATTTTTAAGCGCAGATTATTGGTTAAAGTTAAAAACTGGTGTAGCTCATTTATGTAATTTTGTTCGTTGTTAAAACGCCCAAACTGCACTAACTCAAATAAAATGTATGCTTTTACAGGGTAATTTCCCATACCAAGGGCATGTTTTAAAATATTGTAGGCTTTGTCTAACTCACCATAGGTTAAATAATGCTGGGCAAGATAGTAATGTGGCTCAGGGTTATGGCTGGCAATTGACTTTGCATATTCGAGTACGGTTAAGGCATCTTGTGGCGAATGCACGCCATTAAAAGCATCGGCAAGGGCATGGAGTGGTTCAAGCATGTGAGGTAGTCGTTCACAGGCTCTTTGTAGAAGGTAAACCGCTGCATCATAACGCTCTAAACGCAGGGCAATGCGACCTAATCCAAATAACGCTTCGCCATTTTCAGGATCTGAATCGAGAATGGTTTTAAAATGAAATTCGGCCTCTTTAAGCTTGTTTTCATTCAGTAGTTGGTTCGCTTTTTCTAACAGCATAGGAATGGCGGGTTATTTGTTATTTTTATTTACTATAAAACGAAAAAGGCGAAATGTCTTTCGCCTTGAATAACTATAAATATCCAGAATAAATCCGGGGTATCGACTTTCTAGGCTGATTGCTCAACCTAGAAAGCGGTTCTATTTAGAAAGTATACGTAGCTTTCACGTAATAGAAGCCACCGTTGATACCGTACGGCGACGTTTCGTAGTATTTACCACCCCAGTTGTTGTTAGGGATGCCAGTACTGTCATAGAAATCAAGTTTCTCTGCTTCTTGGTCGAATAAGTTTGTAGCACCTACAGAGAAGCTAAGCTCTTCAGTTAGGAAGTAAGTTACTTCTGCATCAATCGTTACTGCTGCATCAGCTGTTTTCGCTGTTGCATCATAATCTACGTGAACGCCTTGGTATTCGCCATAGTAGTTAACACGTGTAAATGCAGAGAAGTTTTCCCACTGTTGTGCCCAGCTAAGCGTTGCACGGTGATTTGGTAAGTCATTTTCTAAACGGCTTACTTTAAACTCACCAGTAATGTCTGTTGACTTAGTTACTTCAGTGTCGTTCCAGTTGTACGCTAAGCTGAATGTTGAACTACCGCCTAGTAGGTCAGTTGAATAGTTAGCAACTGCATCAATACCTTGCGTTGTTGTATCAAAGTCATTCGTGAAGAAGCTTACTTGCGCTAAGTTTTGTACGTTTGGTACACCCGCTGCTTCAAGTGTGTCTTTATCAGCTTGGCTTAACTCAATTTTATCTGATTGACTGATACGGTCATCTACTTGGATGTTGTAATAGTCAACAGTGAAGAATAAGTCACCAATTGTCCAAACTGCACCAAATGTATAGCTTTGTGATTCTTCAGGTTCAAGCTCTGTACCACCTAATTGCACGGCAATTGGGTTTGTTGGTGGTAAAAGTGCTGAGTCAACAAGTACACCGCTGCTTAAGTTTGTTTGAACGTTACTTACGTTTGCTTGACCAACGGTTGGTGCACGGAAACCAGTACTGATTGAACCACGCACGTTTAGGTCTTCAGTTAAGTGGTATTGAGCCGTTAACTTGTAGTTTGTTGTTGAACCAAATGAATCATAATCTTCATAGCGTAGTGCTAAGCCCATTAGGAAGTCTTCTGTGAATGGAGCTTCAACATCAACGTACGCTGCGTAGTTACGACGTGTGTATTCACCCGCATCAGATGGTTTAAAACCAGGGAAACCATTCGAACCGATACCAAAACCTAGTTCAGTTAGTGGACCCGCAGTGAAAGACGCTTCGTCACCAGAAACAACTGTGAATGTTTCTTCGTGCCATTCTAGACCACCGGCAACGTTTACATCGTAAGCTAAACCAAAATCAAAGCCTTTTGATAAATCAGCATTAAAGTTTTTCTCTAACTGTGAGTATTTACCTGGGCTGAAATCACGTGGGCTATCTGGACCTAATGACGCATTGATTGTGTCATAGATGAAATAACGTGATTCGTTATAACCAACTGTACCGCTTAAATCATAGTAAGCACCTTCAAGGAAACCAGATGTGATTTCACCTTTAGTACCAATTGTTAAAGCAGTATCTGTGATGTTACCACCGAAGTTAGGTGTAAAACCGCCTGGTAGCATTTCGTTAAACGCGAAACAGTCAGGGTTGTTAGCAACACCATTGATGTAATCTGGGTTATCTAGAACGTTGTCATCGATTAAGATGTTTGTCGGACAGTTACCGCTCATATCGCCAGTTAAATCACCAACAAGCAGTGTTTCGCCACCATCATTTGAATAAACACCTGGACGAGTGTGTGGGTTACGATAGTAGAAACCACCACGTACATCACGCTCAGAGTAGTTACCAAACATGTAGAATTGTGACGTGTTGCTTAAATCTAAACCGATGTTACCAAAGATTGAGATATCATCATCAACTTCAGGTGCACCCCAAACTTGTGCTAAAGAAGAAACGTCTGGCACACCTGCAGCGTTAAGCGCTGCTGCATCAGGACGTTGCACTGAGCGGCTAGTTGCATCAGCTGTTTTATATTGGAAGCTTAAGTTAGCAAAACCGCTGTCAGTAAATGGTAAACCTACGTTACCTGAAATTTGCGTTGTATCGCCATCGCCTTCGTAGTATTCGCCTTGGCGGATTTCAAACGAGCCACCCTCAGACGCATCTTTTAATACGAAGTTCATTACACCTGCGATGGCATCAGAACCATACTGTGCCGCTGCACCATCACGTAAAACTTCAACTTGTTTCAGCGCGATACTTGGGATCACAGAGATGTCTGCACCTTGTGCACCATCGTTAATGCCGCCACCAAGGAAGGCAATTACAGAAGCACGATGACGACGTTTACCATTAACAAGCACTAATGTACTGTCAGCAGGAAGGCCACGTAAATTTGCTGGGCGAACCAGTGATGCAGCATCACTAATCGGGTTTTGGTGTACGTTAAAAGAAGGAACTGAGCCTTTTAAAAGCTCAAGCATATCGGTATTACCAGCTTTAGTAAGTTCTTCGCCGCCTATGATATCAATAGGAACAGGTGAGTCACCGATAGAACGCGGCGCTGAACGAGTACCAACTACTGCAATTTTTTCAACATTTTTGTTAACTTTAGTCTCTTCGGTTGACTCATCTGCAGCAACCACAGAACCCGACACAAACAGACCCGCTGTTGTCGTGGCTAAAGCAAACTTAACAGCTTGTTGTAGCATATTATTTCTTAATTTCATTCTGACTTCCCCAGTTAGAATAGTTATGATTATGCCACCAAATAGGTATTTTAATTTGGTGTAACTAACTTATACCTACTGTTAATTTGATTTGCAAATTGTTAACGAAACGTTTTATTTTGAGTGTTTTTGTCGTATTTTTTGCATTTTTAAGGGGTATGTCACTGAAAACGCATGTGATAAATTATTCGTTGTTTTCTTAAAGGAGGTCAGAATTTATTGTTGAAGCTAAAAAAAATTAAAATTAGTGATTGTTTGTTCGTATTTTGCACTAAAACTGAGTTGGAACGGTTTAATTATTTTGCTTTGATTCGTTTTTTAATTGCCACTGTCGTAATTTCTCTCGGTATTCATCCCAAACACACGGGCAACAACTACCGCCTCCACAACATTCGTCAGGCGCAGGTTTTTGTGGCTTAGGTTCATTTACGTGGCGATCTTGGCACATTTAAAAAATAAAACGAGTTAAGAAAAGTGTGCGAAGGGTAAAGCAAAATCTACTATAAGTAAATTATGCTTTGTGAAGTGAGATGCTTATGTGAAAATAACCGAATGCGATTATATAAAGTTATTCATCGGGCCCCATTTCGAGTGGCTAAAATTACCAAAAAGCGTCAGCAATTACGCTTTAAGCGCGCTATGGTGGCACTTAAAATCGCACTTGCCCAAGAAAAGCAAGAAACCAAAGAAATGCTGCAAATCTATAGACGTTATACACAAGGCCACGCAACTAAAGAAGAGCTGCATACGGCCAATGAACAATTTTTAGATATTCTAAAAGGGATTGGGCTGGGTGTGTTTGCTGTATTGCCTTTTGCACCCATTACGATTCCGCTAGTTGTAAAACTAGGGCAGTGGGTTGGTGTTGATGTTCTTCCGAGTTCATTCAATATCAATAAGTCACTTAAAGAGATAGATCAGCAAGTTGCAAAAGAAGAAGCCGAAGAAAAAGATCACAAGTAAGCTGCGTTTATCAATCTGATTTAGCCTATACCTTTTAGCTCAAGTTATTGGTATGCTTAATTACCTTTTCTTTATATTGAGTCGTTTAATGAGTTCATTAATTCGTCATTCTTCTACGGGTATTCCGCTCTCTTTCATTGAAAAAACGCATTTAGCATCGTGGTTATCTGAACAGCCGCAAGCTTTGCAAAACTGGTTAAGTAATTGCGACTTTAAAAACAAGGGGCTTGCGCTCGTAGCTGACAGTGAATCAGGTGATTTGGTTCATGTGTATTGCCTTGTAAACGATATTAACGATTTTTGGCTTGCAGGTGACTT
>Ga0066376_10003642_pt1 | contig 13649 bp, 11 predicted proteins | sample Knorr_S15_td_Bot_FD_77009 | JGI IMG/M metagenome (GOLD analysis project Ga0066376, IMG submission 77009) | Marine microbial communities from Southern Atlantic Ocean transect - Knorr_S15_td_Bottom_ad_5009_LV_A | ecosystem: Environmental > Aquatic > Marine > Oceanic | place: Southern Atlantic... | reverse complement strand
CGCGGTGGTCGGTTCGTCGGCGATCAGCACTTCCGGCTCACAGACCAGAGCCATCGCGATCACTACGCGCTGCCGCATGCCGCCGCTCATTTCAAAGGGATATTGGCCCAGGCGGACCCGCGGGTTGGGAATGCCCACCTTGTCTAGCATCTCGACAGCGATTTCTTCGGCTTGCTCGGGACTTTTGTCCCCGTGCAACATAATCGCCTCGCAAATCTGGTCGCCGACGGTGTGCACGGGACTGAGCGCGGTCATCGGCTCCTGGAAGATCATGCTGATGGCCCCGCCGCGCAGATGGTAGAGCGCGTCGTCCTGCTCGTCGAGGGCCGTTATTTCGATGGGTTCGCCGTCTTGCGGGTAGAATCGGATCGAGCCGCCCTTGATCTCGCCCGGTTGCTGAATCAGCCGCAACACCGCATAGCTGGTGACGGATTTGCCGCAGCCGCTCTCCCCCACCAGGCCCACGATGGCGCCGCGCGGAATGGAGAAGCTGACGCCGTCGACGGCCCGCACTTCCCCCTCCTCAGTGTAGAAATAGACGCGCAGATCCTCGATCTCCAGGACATTGTCCTTTACTGTTTTCATACTGGACCTGTCACCGTGACGCGTACGGGTCGGCGGCGTCCCGCATGCCGTCCCCGACGAAATTGAAACAGAGTACCGTTATGACGATGAAGGACAACGGGAACAACAGCCAGGGATAATTGGCCACCACCTCCATTTGCATGCAGTCCTGCAGCATCACGCCCCAGCTTACGATCGGGGGACGCAGGCCCAGCCCGAGAAAACTCAGCGAAGTCTCGCCCAGGATCATCGCCGGTACCGTCAGCGTCAGCACTACGATAATATGGCTGGTGAAACCGGGGAGCAGGTGGCGGAAGATGATGCGGCCGTGGCTGGCGCCCAACAGTCGGGCGGCTACGGCGAAGTCCTCTTCCCGCAGCGACAACAGCTTGCCCCGGACCACACGCGCCAAACCCGTCCAGCTCAGCAGGCTCAGGACGATGGTGATGGCGAAATAGGTCCGCAACGGCGACCATTCGGGCGGCATCGAGGCGCCCAGCGCCAGCCACAGCGGCAATTGGGGGAAGGCGTTAATGATTTCGATCGTGCGCTGGATAAGATTGTCGGCTCGCCCTCCCACATAGCCGGAAACACCCCCGATCGAGATACCCAGGATAAAGTTGACCGCGATGGCCACTATCCCCACCGAGAGCGAAATGCGGGTGCCGTAGATGATGCGGCTCAGAATATCCCGCCCGTAGCGGTCGGCACCGAGAATGAAAAAGGGCGGCACGGCCGCTGGGTCTCTGGTGCTTGCGCGGTCGATGCCGAAAAAATGTCGGTCGCCCGAAAATAGCCCCATCAACTCGTAGGGCTCGCCTTTGGCAAAAAACGAGAACGGGATAACATCGGCCGGGTCTTCGACATAATTCTTCTTGAGGGTGATCGGGTCTATCGATCGCCGCATATTGCGGACATGGAGCCCGTGGTCGAGGTTGAACCGCAGCGGCTGCGGTGGGCAGTAAGCGAAATCAAGATTCTTCCACTGGGGCGAATAAGGGGCGAAAAACTCACAACCCAGCGCCAGCGTATACATCACCGCCAGCAGGTAGAAGCTCGCCATGGCCAGACGGTGACGGGCAAAACTCCGCCAGATGAGCTGTCTCTGCGACAGGCTGCCGATGGCCCTCTCGGGGCTTTTTCCGCCTGCCGCCGGCGATATCGTTGCAGTCAACGTTCGCCTCCCCCGAAGCGGATTCGCGGATCGAGCCACAAAAGCAGCAGGTCGCTGGCCAGGGTGCCCAAGACGCCGAGCATACTCAGGACCATCAGCATCGACCCGGCCAAAAACATATCCTGGCTCATCAGCGACGACAGTATCAACGGCCCCACCGTCGGCAGGCTCATGACGATGCCGACGATGGCTCCGCCCGATACCAACTGGGGAAAGAGGCTGCCGATGCCCGACACGAAGGGGTTGAGCGCCATCCGCACCGGATACTTGAAGAGCAATCGCATCGGCCGCACACCCTTGGCACGTGCCGTGACGACATAGGGTTTCTTCAGTTCATCCAATAAATTGGCGCGCATGATGCGGATCATGCTGGCAGTGCCCCCCACGCCGAGGACCACCACCGGCACCCAGATATGCTGCAGCAGGTCCGCGATTTTGCCCCAGGTCCATTCCGGCTGGGCGCCATACTGGCTGGAAAAAAGCCCCGTGATGCGGATGCCGAACCATTCGCCGCTGGCGAATATCAGCAGCAGCGCCAGCAGAAAACCCGGTACGCACATGCCGATAAAGCCGATAAAGGTCAGGATATAGTCGCCGATGGAGTATTGCCGCACGGCCGAATAGATGCCGATCGGAATGGCCATCGCCCAGGTAAAGAGGATGGTGCCCAGTGAAATCAGAATGGTCAGCAGGATGCGGTCGCCGACAATGTCGTTGACGGCGCGACGATCCTCCATCGAACGGCCCATATGGCCCTGCAGCAGCCCTTCATCTTTTTCGTCAAAGCTCAAAAACCACGGCAGCCCCAACCAACGGGCATACTGGTAGCTGACCGACTCATCCGTGGAGAATAGCTTCTTCAGCTCCTCAACTTCCTGTAACGCTTGTTCATTGCCTTCCATTCGCAACTGCATGATGCGCATGGTGAGAAAATCGCCGGGCGGCAGTTGAATAATGACGAAGGTGACCAGCGAAATAATCAGCAGGGTCGGGACCATAATCAGCAACCGCCGGCCGATATAGGGGTGCTTGACCGCCGTCAAGATGACCAGTAGGGCAATGATGCCGATCAGCACGAAGCGGATCGTACTCCCCAGCTTTAGGCCCGAATCGGTCTGGCTGCCCTCGGTGGCTGGCGCGTCGGGCGGCAGCGTCGGTTTGAGGATCGCCGCTTTCATCTGCTCAATGGCCCCGGGCGAATCGTACGGGCGCTCGAAATAATAGGTTTCAATTCCGGTATTGGCCGGGGACATCAACAACCCGGTATGTATCGCCTTGCGCGGCACATTGCGAAAATCATCCTTGACCACGATCAGCGTGGGTTGGGGCGACGCGACATTGAAGGTCCATACGTTTTCCGCCGCGATTTTCAGTATCTCCTTAAAAATCGCCTGCTGTTGCCCGGGCTCAAGCGCGGCGCGATAGCGGTCGTAGAGCTCCATCGCCTGGCGCAGCGGATGGTCTACCGGTGGTTCGATACAGCCCCCTGCCCGCTCCGGCGGAATCGGACCGTAGAGTCCTCCCTGGGCGTACCAGCGGGCAAAGCCAAGGGCAAAACTGCAATTTTCAATGGGGACATATGCCTCCGGCGCCAGGGCGGGGAAATTGCCATTGGCCGACCAGGCATTAAAGTCGTGCTCCAGCGCCTGGGCCTTTGTTGCCCACAGGGCGCGGCTCTCATTGCGTATCAAAACGCGTACGCCAACTGCAGCCCAGTCGTCGACGATAAACTGCGACGGCCCGATCCCCGTATCATCACTGGAAAGACTGAGATAGAACACCATCCGCGAGCCGTCCACGTAGGTGCGAAAGCCTTCGCGGTCCCTCTCCGTCAATCCGATATCGTCCAGCAGCCGGTTGGCTTCTTTGGGGTCGTGCTGGACATAACTCCGGTACAGCGAGGGTTCGTAATAAGGTGTACCCGGCTCCGGGGATACTGCCGAGGGGACGCTCTGGCCGTTGTAATCGGCGTCGATAATGGCCTGGCGATTGATCGCTACGGAAAGCGCCTGACGAAAGCGTTTGTCGCTGAGCAGCGCGGCCTTGTGCGCCGTCTCGGGGCGGTCAGCATCGACGCGCCGGTTGAGGTTCGGATAGACTACAAACAAATTCTCGCCGGCAAACCAGTGGTAGACGTCGAAGCCGCCGGCAGACCGCTGCTCCATCGCCAGGGTATAGGATTTGGCCAGATCCCACTGCCACTGCATCGACGCCTCGCCATTGGTCAGCGCCAGGTGGATCATACTGGCCGAGCGCAACTTGAAGAGAATGCGGTCGATATAGGGCAGCTGATTGCCCTGGGTATCGACCACCCAGTAATAGGGGTTGCGGACGGCGGTCTGCGGCGGCGAGGATTTGTAGGTGCGATAGAGCCAGGGCCACAAGCGGGGGTGTTCGGGGTTGAGATAATTTTTGACGTCCGTATAAGCGGCCACCCGCCCCGGCAGCTTTCTGGCCTCAATTCGCCTATTGATCTTGTCTTGGTCGCCAATGGTCGGATGATACTGAGACAGATAGTGGGCCGGACAGTTGGCCACTTCCAGGCCCCTGGCCAGCTTGACCAAAAACAGGCTATTGGGCTCCGGAAAGCTGAATTTCACCCGGTAGGTGCCCAGCTTTTCCACGCGGCCGGCCCGACCGCGAATCCGCATGATTTCCGGAGGCTGCGCCAGCACCTCCGTATCGTTGGCTTCGCGCTCCCACCAATAGAGGATATCGTCGGCCGTAAAGGGGTGCCCATCGGACCATTTCATGCCCCGGCGCAATTCAAAAACGAATTCCCTATGGTCTGGCGAAACCGTATAGCTCTTGGCCACATGCGGCATCAGCGGCTCTCCATAGGGAGAGAAGCGCACCAGGGTAGCACCGGCACCTCGATAGCCGATCCAGCGCACCTCAGAAGGCGTGCGGGCAATCCGCATCCAGGTACCGCCATACTGGCCGATCCCCTCAACCCCCTCCATCACCACGGGCTCTTCGCCTACCCGCTCGGCGACTGGCGGCAGCTCTCCGGCGGCGACCAGATCGGCCAGGATCGGCGCTTCGCGTCGAGGATACCACGCGGCGGCCCTTCCTGCCGAATAATCGACCTGTCGATGCAGGACCAGCGGATGCTCGTAGTCCAGCCCGACATCGCGCACTACTGTAATAGCGTCGACCTCACCCGAATCGCGCACGATAGGTGGCTCTGATGCATCCGGTCCCACCAACCGCGAAGAGACCGTGAGAAAGGCGAAGAAGCCTATTGCGGCAAGCAAATACCCGGTTAGGAATCTAGGAAAACGCATGTCCTTGAGGTGCTGAAAAAAGAGGCTGCCAAATTCACTTCGTGTTCCAGGCGATCACGATGGAGAGCTCGGTTGCCCTGTTGCCTAGGAGCCGCGATCCGGCAGTATAAACGGCGTAATGGAAGGTGTGGTCAAGGTAAAATCCGGGCCTCTTTCAAACTGACAACCACTCTCCAGCACAACGTTGAACTTCACTACATCCAAATGATCCAAGCTAAGGTTCCACAGCTCTTTCGCCCGCAAGCGGGCAAGTACGGTGCGGTTCCCGGCCAGCAGGCTGGCCCTGTCGTGATCCAAAAGATTGAGCATCACGTGATGCCTGCCTCACAAGTGTTGTCGTCATTGACAACAGGGCGAGCTGTTGTTATTCTCTCCAACATGAAGGCTGTCCTCCTTGTGCGCACGCGCATTGTCTATTCGGAGACTGCTTTTGCTGAGCTGGTGCTCTGGCCAGTGCCGCGACCGGTGGCCGGCTCTGTCCATCCGTACAAGTACAGGCTAGCGTTCGTAGTTCGTGGCGCGTGCGTTCTCCGCTATGATAACGAAGCTGGCAAAGGTGACCATCGACATTTTAACGGCGAAGAGAGTGCCTATCATTTCACAACGCCCGATCAGCTAATTGCCGATTTCAAAGGTGATATTGCGAGGTGGAGTCATGAAGACCGTAACCCTTGAAGTGCGCTCACCCGACGAGGCAATGGAGGACTTCCTGCACAGCTGGAAGACAGGGGAAACTCAGAAGTCAGCGCGCATCAGCTTTGCGAGCCCGGAGTTGCTCTGGAAAGTGCTGACTGCCAAGCGCTGGGCGTTACTCAAGATGCTGTGTGGGGCAAAGCCGATGTCAATTCGGGAGGCCGCTCGGCGCGTCAACCGCGACGTAAAGGCGGTGCATGGTGACGTGACCGCGTTGCTGAATGCCGGTGTGCTTGAACGAGCCGAAAGCGGCGGCATTGCTTTTCCGTTCGATGCAGTGAAGATCGAATTTCTACTGCAAGCTGCTGCCGGTGACCCGGTCCGGTCGGCCTAGCCGAAGGGCGGGAAAGCGAATTCCGAATCCCTCGGAGCTAATTTGATCGCGGTGGTGCTATGACATGCACCGTTCGATGCCGGCAGGAAAGCTTTCGACCATGTAGAGCGGAAGCGAGAGCAGGCGATATTTCACCCGGTCGCCGGTAGTCGTCCTGATATCCAGATCCTGAACCGATGGAGGGTTGGTGTCGAAGCGAACGGCCAGTCCGAGCCGACGTCGATCTGTTCGGATATGAGCTCACTGATGGACGCGGTATCGAACTCGTGCTCGACTATCATGCGCCTTACGTTGTCGATGCCGAGGCGTGGCCCTATGAGCAGATCTCCCCATACACTGGGGACAATATAGCGCTCTTCGAGCTTGCCTTCGCCTGGAAGCAGAAGCAAACCTACCGAAACGCAATCGAGAAGTTTGGGCGACCGATGTTTGAGCACAGGATCTCCGGGCCGGTTACGCTTACACACGGAATTGCGTTTTAGCAAACTGTCAAGAGATCCTATGTTGGCTGGCCAACACGTGCTCGCTCTTGAATCCGGTCGGGACAGACGCCACACAGAGCGGAACAAAGCAGCATCGAGGCGGATGATTGAGCGTTGATCAATCTTTGGTATGGAAATGAGCAGGGGGTGGGGCATCTTGGTGAGGCCCAGGGCGATTTCAACTTGCTTGGGGATGTCGAGAATCCCTCGTCTCTCACGTCGTTGGCCTGCTCGATCAACGGGTTCTTTCCAGAGTGGCATCTGCAGGTTGGCGGGAACCCGGGTAGCTACGGTGATGGTCGCCGGCTGGCCAGGAGCGGGCACTTCAATGCAGATATTCCTCTCGAAGTGTTGCGGCCGGGTGAGAATGTCATTACGCTGACGGCAACATACCGGGATGAAGCCCCCTTCATTCTTACCGCTAGCGTTCAGCTTGAAACGGGAGCCTACCCGCTTCCTGCACTGATCGATTGGTCACGTGTAGATCGTGTTCAGGACGCTGGGCAGTGTGTGGACGGGAACTGGGGTATTCAGGATGACGGACTTCGGACGTTGCATTCGGGATATGACCGCGTCTTTCTGATTGGGGAGCGGAACTGGCAGGACTACGAAATCGATGTGGGAGTAACTGTCCACCGTGTTGATGACGAGACGGGCCCCTATAGCGGTGGGAACGGACTCGGGATTCTGAACCGATTTCAGGGGCACGTGGTTGGCGGACCAAGAAACTTTCCCCCGAATCAACCGAAATGGGGGTATCAACCCTTCGGATCGATCACGTGGTTGAGATGGATGAACGGCAGTGCCCAGGCTCCCGATGTTCAGTTTTATCGAGGAGACGGAGATGGCATGCTGGGTCACGGAACTTTTGATGCGGTAGTGAACACGACTTATCACTTAAAAGCGCGGTCGACGACACTTCCGGACACGCGTTCCGGTGAAGGGTGCACTTTGTATCAGTTCAAGGTTTGGGAACAGGACGGGGAAGAGCCCGATGGCTGGCACTTCGAGGAGACGCAGGTGAGTACGACGGCCTTGAGGAAGGGAGGCGTGGTGCTTCTGGCACATCACGTTGACGCGACGTTTGGCAACGTAGTCATCTACGACCACACCCAAAATGAGTGAACTCGATAAGAGTGGGAGACGATCCGGTCCGCTGGTCCCGATCTGGGCGTGGGGAGCCTGCTCTCGTTTGCGCACGAAGCTCCTGGTTCCTTCGGTAAATGGACGAGATGTCGCAAAGGAGACCTGGAACAATGGCTGATCGACCCAATATTCTGTGGTACTGTTCCGACCAGCAGAGATTCGACACGATCGGAGCGCTCAACAATCCGCACGTAAATACGCCGAGACTGGATGCGTTCATGAAGCAGTCGGTTACGTTCGACTTCGCGTATTGTCAGTCTCCGATATGTACGCCAAGCCGATCGAGTTTCCTGACGGGGATGTATCCAAGCGCCGTCGGTGTAAATGGGAACGGCAACGAGACCTGGCCCGACTATTACGCTGAGCGCCTCATCCCCAATATCCTGACAAAGGCGGGTTATCACTGCGGTCTCGTGGGGAAACTGCATCTGGCCGGCGCGGCGAATGCTCAGGAGAAGCGGGTGGACGACGGCTATGGCTACTTCCAATACAGTCACGCGCCAAAGGGGCCAAATGACTACGGTCACGACTATGCCGAATGGCTGAAGGAGCAGGGTGCGGACGCAGAGGAACTCCTGCTCGAGTACAACAAGATGGATTCGTATCGGCAGGGCGCGAAGGTGAAGAGTTTTGGCGGCGTTTACGAACCGACTGAAGAATCCGACAACGTGCCGCCGCATCTCCATCAGACACATTGGTGCACGGAGAAGTCGATCGCGTTTATCGATAAGAACCGGCGTGAAGACCAGCCCTGGATGCTGAGTGTCAACCCATTCGATCCACACGCAGCGTTTGATCCACCATACGACTACTACAAACGCTACGATGTCGATCAGATGCCTGGCGCCCACTTTGAGGATAGGGATCTCGAGCACCAACAGAAGCTGGCCGATGCCGGTGTGGATTTTCAGTCAAAGCCACAACATCCCGATGCGTGGGACCACAAGCGCGTGCAGGCTGCCTATTACGCGATGATTGAACAGGTCGACCACGAGTTTGGGAGGCTGCTTGACCATCTGGATGAAATCGGCGAGCGCGAAAATACGATCGTAGTATACATGAGTGACCACGGCGAAGCCTTGTGTGATCACGGACTGCTCCTGAAAGGTTGCCGGTTCTTTGAGGGGCTGACGCGCGTTCCCTTGATGATTTCGTATCCCGAAAAGTATCGAAAGGATGTCGTGAGCGATTCGCTTGTGGAGCTGATAGATCTCGTGCCGACATTTCTGGAGGCCGCCGGGATCGACATCCCGTTTTGGGTTCAGGGAAAATCGCTGACCGATGTGCTGCAGGGGACCACGGAGTCACATCGGAATTCTGTCCGAACAGAATTCTTTGGTGCAATCAACTATCCCGATCAAACGCACGCCACTATGTATCGCGACCGAAAATGGAAGCTGATCAGCTATCACGGGAAGGGTCTGTTCGAGTTGTATGATCTGGAGAGCGATCCGTGGGAACACGACGATCTATCCTGCCGGCCGGAGCATCAGGATACTTTGAGTGACTTGATGCGAAAAAGCTTTGATGCCGCGATTTTTGCGACTCCGCCGTTTGCGCCGCGGGCTATGCCGTTTTAGAAACTACGGCTCCTCCGTGGAATCTGTGGGTCGGAGACGGCAGTTGGCCCGAAGGGCATAGAGGAACCCGCAGATAGCGCAGACGCATCATTCCCGGTATGTTGGGAGAATCGACCAAGATGATCCCGACCTACCTTGGAGGGAATGATGCGCCTGATCACGGTACTCAATCGATGCACTGAGTTCAAGCGGTTTGTGATTGAAGAGAGTCGCTTCAACGCGGACGGAAGGATCATGGTGAACCTCAGATCGCGGAAGAATTCCAGGGGTGAGAGCAGCTGTTGCGGTCAATTGTCGCCGACCTATGACACGTCCAGCGATGCGCGGCTGTTCGAGTTCATTCCGTTCTGGGGGTTCCCTGTCTTTCTGGTTTATCGAATGCGCCGGGTCAAGTGCAAAGCCTGCGGCCAGGTGACCATGGAGAAAATCCCCTGGGGCACGGGTAAGCACCATCTTACCGATATATACCGGTGCTTCTTGGCGCAATGGGCGAAAAAGCTGTCGTGGGCGGAGGTGGCTCGCTCTTTCCGAACCAGCTGGGACAAGGTATACCGTTCGGTCGAGTATGTGGTGGACTATGGGATCGCTCATCGTCGCCTCGACCAGGTCACCGCCCTGGACATTGATGAGATTCAGTATCGTAAGGGCCATCACTTTCTGACGTTGGTGTATCAGATCGACACCTACCGCCGTCGCCTGCTGTGGATGGGACCACCGCGATAGAAGAGCTCCTGCAGTCTGCCGTCCTCGTTGATACTCAGACGCACCAACCCATTGTCAATGTCAATCACCTCGCCTGTCTGGAGTATCACCGGTTGCATATCGTCAGCTCCTGCGGTGGTGACAGGGGTTATGTGCGGGCAAATGATCACCCAAATGATCACACTGTGCAGTGACAATCTCATACATTCCTCCCCCGACGATAGTACGAATCCATACGGTCAGATCATCCATATCAAGAAAGACCTTCTGAGCCTGTTGCGCCATCGGCAAGAATGAAAGACTATTACAATACGTCGCTTGATTGTTAATCTAAGCTCCCTTTTAGGCATAAAATGCAGTCCAAGCAGATACTTCCCGATCCGATCCCGGACCACAGCTCCTTCGAAGCAGCCGACGCGCGCAATTGGCAGGAGGTCTTCTTAGACCCCGGCACCGGCGACTGGACCGAGAAGTGGTTCCTGGACGGCGAAGTCGCCGCGGTCAGCAACGGCAAGGATGGCATGCAGCTGACCGCCGGTCCCCAATTCGGCAACGACGCGCATCATATGGTGCTCTGGACAAAGGATTCCTACGACGGCGATCTCAAAATCGAATACGAATACACCCGGCTCGATTTCGAGACGCGCGGGGTCAATATCCTGTACGTCCTGGCCACCGGCAGCGGTGAAGGGCCGTACAAGCCCGACATCGCGGCATGGAACGAGCTGCGCCGCGATCCGGCGATGCGCCTGTATTTCGACCACATGAATACCTACCACATCAGTTTCGCCGCCTACCCCAACGACGCCGGCGACGACTATGTCCGGGCCCGCCGCTACATGCCCGGAAGACAGGGCCTGGAGAGTACCGACCTGACGCCCGACTATTTCCGCAGCGCGCTGTTCGCCCCCGGCATCCCCCACCGCTTCACCGTCATCAAGCGGGGCAACCACCTCAATATGCGGGTGAGTGACGACGAAAAGACAAGCTGTTTCCACTGGCACAACGACAAGCTGCCACCGGTCGAAACGGGTCGCATCGGCCTGCGGCACATGTTCACCCGCTCGGCCCGTTACCGGAATTTCCGCATCAGCGCATCTGCCTAAGGTTACGCGCTCTCGTTTGCCTGGGCGGAGGATCGAGGACCGTGGACGTTCCGCCGGGACAGCCGAGATAGCATGGAGCTAATATGACCGGGAAAGCCGTAGTCTCCACCTGTGCCCTCCTGGCCGTTTCGACCGGCCACGCGGCGCAAAAACCGCTGGATTTCTGGGACGAACAGATCCGTCTCTTTGGTGTGGCCACCGAAACGCAGCATGTGGACGCTGGACTCGGAAAGCGCCGTGAACCGAACTACTGGTACCATCGCGCCACCCCCGGCTTCGACCTCGAGCACAGCGACAGGCGCGTCGGCGATCTGAGTATCCGCTACACCCCGGCTGAGTCGCAAAATGCCCCGCGCTTCGGTTTTGTCGCCAGTCTCTGGGGCGGTACTTGGACCCTCTCCCCGGATTTGGTTATGCGCCTGTGGCTGAAGGTCGAGGACGAAAAGGCGCCGACGCAGTGGAATGTCATCCTGGTGGATCAGGCAGGGAAGACGGCGCGCGGCGCTCTTAGCGGCACGGCTACTGGTGGCCAGTGGCAGGAACGCACCCTCTCCCTTGCAGGCCTCGAGGCGCAAGACGGCTTCGAATGGAATGCGGTAAGGCTGTGTGAATTCGAAGCCGCCTTTAGCAAAGACGCGCGCGTCTGGCTTGACGGCATTCGCTTCGAGGGGAACGAGACCTTTGTCGGCGTCACCGACAAGCCGCTACCTCAGCGTATGGCCGAAGCCAGGGAGAGCCGTGCGGCGCGCATCGAGGCAGCGTTCAAACTCGCGGCCCGCGATGATTCTCAGCCCGTGGTCAGCGCCTTCGCCAGTATGTACCTGAACCAGGACCTCGAGGCCGCCAACCGCACACTGATGGAGGAGCTGGGAAAATCCGAGGGCGCTAGAGACTCCTGGAGCCTGCTGCATACGCCACTTTATTGTCGCTTCTACTACTGGTTTTCAAACCGCTGCGGCAAGTTCCCCGGCCGCATTGACCCCGAGGTGGAGAAGCTGTTGCTGGAGACACTCTGGGAGCGCACCGCCGTCAAGAACGACATCCACTGGGCGCGCCAGAGCACCTGGTGGCTCGACGGCAGCGAAAACCACGATCTCAACGCCAAGGTCAGTAACCTGGTCACGTCGCGGATCTTCAAGAACGAGCCGGACTACAAGGACCGCATCTATCCAGACAGCGGCTTCGGCGGCGGCTATCACTACGGCCATGCCGGCTACTACGGCAGAGAAATCGACCCCAAGACGCGCCATGGCGGCGGGCGCGCCGAGCTGGCAGACGGCGGGCAATACACTGCAAGAGACCATTACCAGGCCTGGCTGGCGTTTTTGAAAGAATACTTCGGTGAACGGGCGCGGCGCGGCTTCTTCGTCGAAAACGCCTCGCCAACCTACAGCAAACACACGCTCAACATGGTCGACCTGGCATACCAGTACGGCGGCGACGAGGAGTTGCACCGGATTATTGGAGACTTCCTGACCATCTACTGGGCCGACTGGTCCCAGAAAGCCATATCGGGAGTGCATGGCGGGCCCAAGACTCGCCATCACGGATCGGTCGGCGGCTACGACAGTACCTACCCCCTCATCAGTTTCTACATGGGCGGGCCCGGCAGCGGCTGGATCTGGTATTATTGGAACCTGCTCAACGACTACGAACTGCCTGCCGTCGTCTGGCGCATGGCGTTGGACCGCCAGGGTATGGGCTCGTTCGTCTACCGCGCCCGCGGCATGGGTGAGGAAGAGAACGTCTGGCCGCGTCCCCCGGGCACCGAGCGCACCCTGATGTGCGACACCGACGCCCGTTTTCTCAAGTATACTTATGTCACGCCTGACTACACGCTGGGCACGCAGATGGACCATCCGGCCGCCGTCCACTCGCACCTGAGCATCAGTGGCCGCTGGCACGGCATGACCTTCGCCCAATCACCCGACGCCCGCATCGTGCCGGTCGGCATTCCCGATCGGCCCAATATCCAGGGAAAAATCCTTCCGCTCGACACCGAGACTACCTTTCGCACCGCGCAACACGAAAATGTCCTGATCGTGCAGCAAGCGCGGCGCTGGTTTCAGATCGACCCCGACTGGTTCCCCGCCTATGCGGACCGCTATGAGCGTCCGGTCGCCATCTATGTCGGCAGCGACTGGGACGGCCAGGAGGAAAGAGCCGGCTGGATTTTCCTGCAAAAGGGCAGCGCCTACGCCGGCGTGCGCCCCGTGTTGTGGGACCAGGCCTATGAAAAAGCAAAGGCGGAAGACACTGGCGGAACCCAGGAGCATTTCCACGGTTCACAGGACGAGTCGACCGTCAAGTTGCGCGAAGATTGCTACCGCTGGAACGACGATCGCTCGATGATTCTTCTCGAGGAACGCTTCAGTCCGGTGATTATCCAGGCTGGCCGCCGAGCGGACCATGCGACCCTAGAGGCGTTCATGGCTGTCGTGCTCGACAATCCTATTGCGCTCTATAAGACCGTGGTGCCCGGCTTCAACCAGCTGGTCTACAGCGGCAACGGCCAGGGCGCACCGGAGATCGTCTTCAATGCCGCCAACAACGAGATTCCGACCATCGGCGGAAAGCACAT
>Ga0066376_10003641_pt1 | contig 13650 bp, 11 predicted proteins | sample Knorr_S15_td_Bot_FD_77009 | JGI IMG/M metagenome (GOLD analysis project Ga0066376, IMG submission 77009) | Marine microbial communities from Southern Atlantic Ocean transect - Knorr_S15_td_Bottom_ad_5009_LV_A | ecosystem: Environmental > Aquatic > Marine > Oceanic | place: Southern Atlantic... | reverse complement strand
TTGTCCTGGCCGTGGCTAGGCAGGTCCGGCGCGACGACCTTGTGGCCTGCCGCTTCCAGCAGGGGCACAACCTTATCCCAGCACCAGGCGCCGTGGTAGGCACCGTGTATTAATACGTAAGTACTCACTTAGCTATCTGTATCCCTATTTAACAACTAGATTGTCCGTCTGATACTTGATCTCCCCGCCAACCAACGTGGCTACAACCTGTCCCTTGAGCGTTGCGCCGTCGATAGGCGTGTTCTTGCCCTTGGACAGGAAGCTGTCCGCGTCCACGACCCACTCTGCGTCGGGATCGACTATGGTGATGTCCGCAGGCACGCCGACTCTCAGCGTCCCCATATCCGCTTTGCCAAGAAACTTGGCAGGTCCCGACGTCAATTTCTCGATGAGCAACGGCAGGTCAATATGCTCTTGGTGGACTAAAGACATTAGCTGACCCAGAGCTGTTTCCAGTACGCTGATGCCGAAGGCGGCCTGCTGGAAAGTGCACATCTTGTCCGTGCGGTTGTGAGGTGCGTGGTCTGTGGCGATGAAGTCGATGGTGCCCTCTTTGAGGCCCTGAATCATTGCCAAGCGGTCAGCCTCCACTCGCAGAGGAGGGTTGACCTTGGCGTAGGTGTCGTAGGCGGAGGCGTTAAGCGGCTCGAAAGCGGTGTCGCCGTGATGCTGACCCAGCACCGTCTCGTCCGTTAGCGTCAGGTGGTGCGGCGTGACCTCACTGGTCACGTTGTCCATGCCGCGCTCCTTGGCACGACGCACCAGGTCCAGCGCGCCAGTGGTGCTCATGTGGGCGACGTGGTAGCGGCCTCCCGTTAGCTCTGCCAGCGAGATGTCCCTGGAGACCATCACGTCCTCGGCAGAGTTGGGAATGCCCTTGATGCCAAGCCTGTTGGAGACCCAGCTCTCGTTCATGGCGCCGCCGTCGAACAGGTCTGGCTCTTCGCAGTGGTTGATTATGGGAAGACCTTGCGCCGAGCTATATGACAAGGCCTGCCGCATGATGTTGGCGTTTGCAACGGGGTGGCCGTCGTCGCTGAAACCGATAACACCCGCCTCTGCCAGCTCACCCATCTCCGCCAGCTCCTTGCCCAGGCTGCCCTTGGTTACGCAGCCGATAGGCAGCACACGCACGGAGGCCTCGTCGCGAGCTTTGCGCATGACGTACTCAACGGTTGCCCACGTGTCCATGGTCGGGTTGGTGTTGGGCATGGCGCAGACGGTTGTAAATCCACCTTTTGCTGCAGCCGCAGTGCCGGTGGCTATCGTCTCTTTGTCCTCAAACCCCGGCTCCCTCAGGTGGCAATGCAGGTCTATGAAACCTGGACTGACAACCAGACCTGAAGCGTCGATTACCTGACATGAGTCTGGTGGATCGATGTGATTTTCGATGCCATGAACAACGCCATCCTTAACCAACAGGTCGCCAATCTGGTCCATGCCCTGGCTGGGGTCCACGATGCGTCCGCCTTTGATGAGCAGTTGCCCCATTAGTTCCCCTCTCCAAACTGTTCTAGAATTCTAACCACATGTGGGTATATTGATAGCTCGCTAGCCCTATCCCACCAGGTGAACTCCTCCACGGCAGCGTCGGCAATCACGTCGACGTCGCCATCTGCTTGAATTCTGAACACGTGGTGGTTGTTGGCCTTCCCTCCGTGTTGGAACAGGTAGGAAATACTGGTGGCCACCAGCGTGGTCTCCTCGTTTAGTTCTCCGCTCTCTATGCCTCCGCCAGGCAGTGAAAAGCTGGTCCTGGTCCGGTCTCGCACTAGCAGTATTTTCTCGTCACGTATAACTATGGCAGTGGCGCGTTGCCGGGGGACGGACTTGTTAGACGAGGAATTTGGCAAGTTAAATAGACTCCCTGCCAGGGGTAACGACGCTATACAGCAGGGCCATCCGGATAGCCACGCCGTTCGTGACCTGCGCCTCGATGACCGACCTGGCACCGTGAGCCACTTCGGAATCGATCTCGACACCTTCGTTCATAGGTCCGGGGTGCATCACCAGTGCGCCAGGTTTCGCTAAATCCAGCCTTTTCTGGTTGATACCGTATATCTTGGAGTACTCTCGCAGAGTGGGGAGATGCCCGGCGCGTTGACGCTCTAGCTGCAGGCGTAGGGTCATGATTACGTCCGCACCCTCCAGGGCTTTCTCCAGGTTCGGCTCTATGGTTACGGCGCTGAAAGGGTGGCCTTCCATATCCTTCCCGCCATTGATGAAGTCGGTTGGCATCAGTGTGGGCGGTCCGCACAGAACAATGTTCGCGCCCATCTTAGTGAGGCCCCACAGGTTGGAACGCGCCACTCGGCTGTATAGCATGTCGCCGACGATGACCACCTTGAGGCCTGCTATCTCGCCCAAGTATTCCTTGATCGTGTACATGTCTAATAGGGACTGCGTCGGGTGGGCGTGCAGACCATCGCCTGCGTTGATTACAGATGCGTCCAGGAAGCGTGAGAGGAAGTGGGGTGCGCCGGAGTCGGGATGGCGCACGACGATGATATCGGCATTCATGGCCTGCAGAGTTAGAGCGGTGTTGTAGAGGGACTCTCCCTTTTCCGCGCTGCTGCCGCTGTTCGAGACGTTGATCACGTCGGCGCTGAGAATCTTGCCCGCCTGCTCGAAAGACACACGAGTGCGGGTGCTGTTCTCGTAAAAAAGTGTGATAACGCTCTTGCCCCTTAGCGTTGGCACCTTTTTGATGTCCCGCTGCAACACTTCCTTCATGGCGTTTGCGTTCTGAAGAACAGCGTTGATCTCGTCAACCGAGAAGTCGTCCAGGTCCAGAACATGTCTTCGCCTAAAGGTAGGCTCGTGTTCGGAAGACTTGTTGCCGTTCACCAGGTGACTTTTTCCGGCTTCTGAAACAGTTTTGGCCTCTAACTGGCTAGCCTTCGTCATCGTCACCTCTTCTTGTAAGTACTACCTCATCAAGGCCGTCCACCTCTTCCAGTCGAACGCGCACGTCTTCGTCGAATGAAGTAGGGACGTTCTTGCCGACGTAATCGGGTCGGATAGGTAACTCTCGGTGGCCACGGTCCACCAGCACTGCTAGTTGGATTTCCTTTGGTCGCCCGAAATCGTTCAGTGCATCCATGGCCGCTCGTATTGTGCGGCCGGTGTACAGTACATCATCCACGATGACAACGTGCCTGTCCTGAATGTCCACCGGGATGTCGGTCTTGCGCATAATGGGTCTTGCCCCGCTGGCCAGGTCGTCGCGATACAGACCTATGTCCAGGGAGCCGGTTGCGACTGCGGTGCCTTCGAATTCGCGAATGTATGCTGCTAGCCGGGCCGTAAGTGGCACGCCCCGGGTGTGTAGTCCAACGAGCACAACCTTCTGAACGCCCCCGTTGCGCTCAAGAATCTCGTGGGAGATTCGCACCAGCGCACGTCGGATCTCGTCCGCGCTCAGGATGTTCCGTTCCTGCTTAGCCTGGGTCATGGTGCTAAGCCACCTGCCTGTGTTCGGCCAATAAAAAAAACCTCTCGCCTGCTAGCAAGAGGCTCACCGTAGTGTGCGGAAGCCGCCCCCGCCTCATCAAGGCAGGTCCGTATCCGATCTCCCTTGCCAGCCTCACTGGACTGAGTTAAAGGGTCGCTGATATTTGTTTATGCGTCCTCTCTATTATAAGCCCGTTGCCCTCGGTCTTCAAGAGTATTTTAGGAGAAATTGACCAGCGATAAGCCTTTCCTAGTCTGACCGTTGCCAGCGCCGCCGCCGTAATTACCGTCATAGTTAGCAGAAAGGTTAACGAACAGGTGGGACTATCGCCCTTGACGCCCTTTCCAGAGAAACACTAGAATGGTCTTACAGTCGCTGTTTATGGGCTGCACAGTCTTTGTCACGGACTGACTGGCAGCTTCAGTGTGGCTGGCGAACTCCCTGGAGTAAACTGGGAGTAAACAAGAGGCGGGATTACAATCCAGAACAAGAGGGACGTCATAGACTTGGTGTCAGCGGGTGGTGTGGTCTATCGCATGGGTGAGACCGGGGTAGAAGTGGTGATTTGCGGCAGGACGAGACCTCTCATGTGGGGCTTGCCCAAGGGTACGCCTGAAAAAGACGAGACCCGGGAAGAGACGGCTCTTCGTGAGGTCAACGAGGAGACCGGTCTAGAGATTGCAATAGAGCAGTACATCGGCGATATAGAGTACTGGTTTAGTCTACCCAATGACGGCGTGCGCTGCTGCAAAAAGGTCCTTTATTATCTGATGAACTCTACCGGAGGCGATGTCTCGCTGCACGACCACGAGTTTGATAGTGTGCGGTGGCTCCCCGCCGAAGAAGCCCTTACGGTGCTTACGTACCAGAACGAGGTCGGAATAGTTGAGGATGCCCTTTCGTTGGTCTCGAAGAAATCCCGTGCCAGTTGAGAAGGTGCACTTGAAGGGAATTCAGGTCATTCTGCGTGAAAAACGTACCGACGATGCGGAAGACGACTACGCCTGGCGTGTGGACGAAGAGCTGGCCAAGCTGGACGCCACCAGGCCTCTTACGATGTCGTTTGAAGATTTTAAGAAGTACTCTCGCGAAGAGATAGGTTTCCCTAGCCCACGGTCGCGGCGCTTTGGCGTAGATACATACGAAGGCCTCCACATCGGCAACTGCATGTACTACGACATCGATCTGCGCAATGGCGAGACCGAGCTGGGCATCATGATCGGCAATCGCGACTACTGGAGCAAGGGCTACGGCCGCGATGCGGTAAATACGCTCATCGATCACATATTTACGAGCACCACCATGACTCGGATATACCTGCATACGCTGGACTGGAATCAGAGGGCCCGTCGGTCTTTCGCCAAGTCTGGCTTTCGTGAGCTGAGAAAGGTCCGGCGCAGCGGCCTGGATTTTGTGCAGATGGAGATCATGCGTACCGAGTGGGAGCACATGCGCCAGGAAGAACAGCAGCAGTTGCTGGCCACCCAGGCGGACGCTGACAATCAGGACGCGAGTACGACGGATGGCCCCGCCGAATAGCTCCCCTACTTACTGATATCCTCGCCTTAATAAGGCGGAAAGGGCTCCGGTTGAACTGAGCCTTTTCTTGCAATATTACTTCTGTACCATTCGCAAGCCTCTGCTGACCATTACGAAAGGGCTGCATTTGAACTGAGCCTTAGTCTGTCGTTTTACCTCCGCACCACTCGCAAGCCTCTGCCAATTATCCAAAATCCAAGAAAAGTATAAGAAAACCTCCAAACACCTTGCGCGTCATTCCATCCCTTCTATAGGCTGTGCTCAGTGATGTGACGTTGCGCTCCAATTGTGCATGCCAACGCATATTCATCTTTTCACACGACTTCTGCAAACGCGGTGCTTTGAACGGTGTAGAGCACGCGTATTGAGAAGAATATGGCGGAGCTGGGTTCTGGAGGATTTATGAGGCTTGTTCGCGCGAAGGTAACCGATTTCAAATCCATCGATGACTCGGGCTGGGTAGACATTGACGATGTCACCAGCATGGTGGGGAAGAACGAGTCTGGAAAAACGGCGTTTCTTGGGGCGTTGAAGCGACTAAATCCCGTTGACGGGGTAGACAAATTCGACCTCAAAGACTATCCGCGTAAGGGTTATGTGCGATACAAGAAGGTGCACAAAGACAACCCGGCCATCGCGCTGACCGCTGAATTCCAGATCACTGAACAGGAACTGGAGCAGATCGAGACCGACCTGGGCAAGAATGTGCTCAAGTCTACTCTCATCACTGTGGCCAAGGACTATGCCAACAACTTCCACTGGGAGTTCGAGGTAGACGAGAAGGCCATAGTTCAGCACATCCTGGGTAATGCAGGCCTGCCTCCGGAGATTCAGCAGCACGCTGAATCGGCAGAGAGTTGTGCCGATCTGTCCACCAAGTTGGAGGCTCTGGATGTTAAGCCAGCGTCCGTGCAAGCCCTGCTTAAAGACATCGCTGAGAAGTTCAAGAGCGATGTTGGAGAGCAGCTAATAGAAAATTATCTTCAGAAGTTCCTGCCTAAATTCGTCTACTTTGATGAATACAGCACCATGAGGGGCCGGATTTCGATTCAGGACCTACGCCAACGCTATGAAAAGGGCGAAGACCTTGATGATTCGGATAGGACCTTCCTGTCCCTGCTAGGCCTGGTTGGTGCCGACCTTGAGGGTCTGGAGAGCCAGACTAGCTACGAGTACCTGAAGGCGGAGTTGGAGTCTGCGTCCATTGGCATCTCCGACGAGATTTTCGAGTACTGGAACCAGAATAAGCAGTTGCGAGTGGAGTTCGACCTATCGCCTGCCAACCCTAACGACCCACCGCCGCTCAACGCCGGCACGATCCTGCACGTCAGGATTTGGAACAACCGTCATCGGGTCTCCGTGCCCTTCGACGAGAGGTCCAAGGGCTTCGTATGGTTCTTCTCGTTCCTAGCCTACTTCTCTCAGGTAGAGGAAGAGGAGTCGGGCGACCTGGTACTGCTGCTGGACGAGCCTGGCCTGAATCTTCATGCCATGGCCCAGTACGACTTCTTGCGCTTCATAGACGAGCGCCTGGCCGTAAAGCACCAGGTGATCTACACGACACACTCGCCATTCATGATTAACCTAAATCGCCTGGACCGCATCCGCACAGTGCAGGACGTGGACGACAGGGGCACGGTCATCAACGGCGATACACTAAGCAACGATCTGGAGACAGTGTTCCCGCTGCAGGTGGCCCTGGGTCACAGGCTGGCCAATACGCTGTTTCTAGCTCCTCATTGTCTGATGGTCAACTCGGCGTCAGACTTGATCTATCTGCAGATTCTCGGCGAACTGTGTGCCTCCAAGGGCCATCAGCGCCTTGACCCTCGATGGGTGGTAATTCCGGTTGGCGGAGCAGACAATCTGCCTACCTTTGTCTCCCTGCTGGGCGAGAAGTACGTCAGCGTCGCGGTGCTGATGGACGTTACGCCTAAGAACAAGGAGAAGATGGATGCCATCAACCGCAACGCCGTAATCAACCGCAGCAATCCAATCAAGTGGGTTGAGGTCGCCAAGGTGAGGACGGCAGATATCGAGGACATTTTGGACCCCATGTTCTACCTGAAGCTGGTGAACGAGTCCTACGCGGGCGAGCTGCCAGCCACGATTACCATGAAGGGCATAACTGACAGCGATCCTCGAATTGCACGTCGAGTGGAGGCATTCTTCGAGGCTGAAGGTATCGCCGGTGGCACCTTTGATGCGTATAGGCCTGCGTCATACCTGTTGCAAAAGCATGCGTTGCTGCGCAATGATATTGATACAGAGACCATCGAAAAGGCAGCGTCCATGTTCGAGCGTATCAACGCTATGTTGCCCTCAGACGGCATCAAAGTCGAGGGAGTAAACGGCAGCAGGTCGTTAGCGCCTACGCCGTAGTTTCCGACAATCAGGGATTCAAGTAAAAGGAGGGGCTCGAAAGAGCCCCTCCTTTTGATATGTGCTTATTACACTACCAGGTTGCTTCTGTCACCTCTAAGTTCGTATGCCCTGCAAATAGCCTAGAAGTCGACAATCAGCGTGGGTGCCAGATCTGGATTGCCAGCTTCCAGTGCGCCCTCCCTGGAATAGTACCTGACCTTGCCACCGGCACCTTCAAGAGTTTTCTTGATGAGCCATTCTGAGGTGCCTGCCTGCGCGTCTATGGTCACGTCCCATTCTACTTGTCCCGTAAGGCCGTTCACGTGAAGAACAGATGGAGCGGTGGCAGGCCCGAAGGTACCTCCATTCCACAATTGGACACAGTCCGCACTGTGATCTGAGATTTCGTTATCGATTGCGCAATTCCAGGTGACGCCGGAGCCGGTTCCACGGGTCTTCGCTGACTGAGGTGTTACTTTAGCGATCATGCCATTCCCCTCCGCGAAGCTCTCTAGTAACGAGTGGGCGTCGACCGTCCTGTCGCCATTTTGTCCCCAGTTGTCGGCGTTTTCAGCAATAGTCTGGATTAGCCTGGCGCTGGTAACGTTGTTAGCGTCAAACCCTGATACGTCGAATCCAACAACCGTGCGATTGTTGCCGCTAGAACTGATGCGAAGCCTAGAATTGGCCCCTTCATTGGTATTCTTAGTTCCACTTCGGAGGAAACTGTCCTTTACTGCGGTCAACGAGATACTTTCGGGAGTAGGGACGCCGAAGACTTGAATACGGTTGTTTGGCGTACCCGCCACTACAATGTTTCCTGATCCGTCCACAGCGATGCCACCTGGCTGCCAGAACTGGCCATCACCAACTTCTAGAGGACCGGGGCCGTCTGGGTCAATGCAGCCTGCCAAGGTTCCGATATTGCAGAATGTCCCAAACTTCAGCAAGAAGTTGCCTGCAGCGTCGAACTTTTGAATTCGATCGTTTACGAGGTCGGCGACTAACAAGTTCCCATCTGGATCGAGATCTATGGCATGTGGGGTGTTCAGCATACCGTCGCCGGAACCGAATGATCCGAACTTGTATAGGAACGTACCGCTAGAGTCGAATACCTGGATTCGATGATTACTTCGTTCAGAAACGAAAATGTTTCCAAGGGGGGCTACAATAACTCCTCCCGGGTTATTGAATTGACCGTCGCCCGAGCCTGGTGATCCAAATTTGAACAGGAATGCACCACTGGAGTTAAACACCTGGATTCGGTGGTTGCTTATGTCTGCCACGTAGATATTGTTTGCGGCATCCAGCGCCACGCTAGGTTGATTGAAGAACTGTCCGTCTCCAGACCCGAGCGAACCGAATTTGAAGATAAAATTGCCACCGGAGTCGAACACTTGCATTCGGTGATTTCCGGCATCTGCAACGTAAATCTTACCCGCGTCATCGATTGTAATACCCTCCGGAAAGCGAAGTTGTCCATCACCGGAGCCGCTAGAACCGAAGTTGAAAAGGTGGTTACCGCTGGAATCAAATACCTGAATGCGGTGGTTGTTTCCATCGGTGACGTAAATGTTGCCTGATGCATCCGTAGCCACGTCATGGGGATTGATGAACTGACCATTGGCGGACCCAATTGAACCAAATTTGAACTGGAACTGAGGTACCTGGATAGTCGGAATACTCTGCCAGTCGGGCGAAAACTCGAAACTTGGACTGCCGGAGGTCAGATTTATTTGTCCCGTACCATCGGAGTTCAGGATGAAGTTGTCGCCATTGTTATCGTCGCGGTTGCTATCGAAGATAATCTGAAGGCCGTCCGGAGACCAGTCTGGCCTGCCGTCCAAAGAGGGCTGGTTAGTTAGAGGTGTCTGCCCGGTGCCGTCTGCACTCATGACGAAGACGTCTCCGTTGGCGTGCAGCCTTGTGCTGGCGAAGGCGATCTGAGTCCCGTCGGGTGACCATGCCGGACCCGCATCGCCTGCTGAGTTGTTGGTAATATTAACCGGCACGCCGGAGCCATCGGCCAGAGTTACGTAAATCTCCTGGTTTCCGTCCCTGTTCGATGTGAACGCTATCTGCGTGCCGTCTGGGGACCAGCCTGCTGTCGTGTCCGTAGCTGAATTACTTGTCAGGTTTGTTGGTGAGCCGCTCCCGTCCGAGTTCATTACGTAGATCTCTGAGTTGCCGTCACGAGTTGTCTCGAAAGCGATCTTAGTGCCGCCTGGCGAGTAGCGCGGGCTGCTTTCGAAGGCCCCGTTGTTTGTGAGGCGTATCGGGACCGTGCCATTTGAGTTCATTATGTAGACTTCAAAGTTGCCGTCACGATCGGCCGTGAACGCTATCTTGGTTCCGTCCGGTGACCAGTCCGGCGTCTGGTCGAATACAGCAGGACTGTTGGTGATGTTGATTCGCCCAGAACCATTCGCGTTGATTAAATGGATATCATAGCCAGCGTCGTCGCGGTCGCTCGTTAGGGCGTTTTTGCCGTTGTTGCCCGAGTAGGCCGCTTGTGCCGCAGGCAGAGTGGTCCCCCATTGCCAGGAAGCTAATGTGGCCAGGAGCATGACCATTGCCAGAAAAAACCTGAGTGGATTTAAGCTGGTTCCGAATGGCATCTGATTGTTCTGGATTAGGTGCGAAGACGAAACATGGATTTGCATAGCTTTCTCCTCAAGTCCAGGCTAGTCTGGGTAAGGCGTTTCACCCTATTTGACCGCTTAGAGCGCCATGCTATTTATGACTATTTTTATTGTCAATAGCCCGCGTTAAGATCAAAATGTATGTTTGTCGCCGTATATAGTTCATTGGAATGTGGCATGGGCATACTGTGATGGGATATCAGCGAAATGCGGAAGAGTTAGGCATGGGGTTGAGGCGATGCACCGTGCCACGAATTGCGGTAAAGTTGAATGTGCCCCAAGAAAAGAGATTTGTAACGAGTCTGTAATTGAAATTCACAAACGACCATTCTGGATCAAGAAACGCTCCCGAGATGACGTATCGCGATGCGCTGGAACTGGTGATGGGCCTGGCCGATTTCGAGCGGTCCACGCACAGCCCTGGGCACTCGACGTTTCATCTTGAGCGAATGACCTACCTCATGGGTCGGCTGGGGGACGTCCACCTCAAAATCCCGACGGTTCACGTAGCAGGCACCAAAGGCAAGGGCAGTACCTCAGCCATGATCGCCTCCATTCTTACGTCTCATGGCTACAAGGTCGGCTTTTACTCGTCGCCCCACCTTCATAGCGCGGTGGAGCGAATCAGAATTGGTCAGGACCCAGTCAAACAAGAGGAGTTTGCTGACGTCGTGGCCCAGATATGGCCCGTCATCGAAGAGGTTGCTCAGGATGGGGTCTATGGTCCGGCAACAACCTTTGAGGCAATGACTGCCATGGCCTTTGTCCACTTCCATAACGTGGCGGCAGACTTTCAGGTAATGGAGGTCGGGCTAGGGGGCAGACTGGACTCAACTAACATCGTACTGCCCGAAGTATCGGTGATTACGTCCATCAGCCTGGACCACATGGCTACCCTGGGCGACACCATCGAGAAGATTGCTTTTGAAAAGGCTGGCATCATAAAGCCCGGAGTGCCTGTGGTGGTCGCGCCCCAGTGTGACGAAGCGATGGCTGTCTTTCTTCAGGTTGCTGAGCAGCGTGGTGCGCCTCTGGTGTCTGTTAGCGAGCAGCTAAGTTGGCAGGAAACAGGCAGGAGTGCCTTGGGGCAGGCCTTTCAGGTTAAGAGTTCACTGGATCAATACGACCTGGAGATGCCACTGCTGGGCGAGTACCAGTTGGAAAATGCGGCCACTGCAATTGCTACAATGGAGACTCTTGCAGCCGGCGATTCGATGGTCAATGAGAAATTATCCAAGAAATGTATCGGGCAAGGGTTAAGAAATGTTCGGTGGCCTGCTAGACTGGAAGTGCTGACAGGTAATTCCGACTCGGAATGTCAGATAGTTGTGGACGGCGCTCATAACCCCTACTCTGTTAGTAGACTGGTGGAAGCGCTTCCGAAATACTTTCAATATGATAGGGTGTTTCTGGTCTTTGGTGCCCTGGGGGGCCACAGCGCCAGAGACATGATCAAGGAACTGGAAACATTGGAGCCGGTTGTATTTACCGCTCGATCTCGGCATCCGCGCTCCTCTCTCGGCAGTGAGATTGCGGATATTGTGGCCGAAGAAGGCATCGAAGTCGCGTTCCAGGCAGAGACTGTCGCGGAGGCCTTGCGCTCAGCTATTGAGGCGGCTGGTCCTCGGGATATAGTGCTGGGAACAGGTTCCCTGGCTGTTGCTGCTGAAATTAGAGAAGAGCTTTTGGGTATACCGCCGGAGTTGTACCCCAATATGAAACCCGTAAGTACAAATAAGAATTCTCTCGTATCAAAAGGCCCGGGCACCACGCCGGGTAACTCCAAGAGGTAAGTCATGGATAACGGAAGAAAAAGAGTGGTGGTGACTGGCATGGGTGCCGTTACACCTCTTGGCTCATCAATTCCTGATTACTGGGCGAGCCTCGTCGCAGGCAAATCAGGAATAGGTCCTATGACGCTGGTCGACCCCAGCGAGTACCCTTGCAAGGTGTCTGGAGAGGTCCCGAACTTCGATCCTGGTCAATATGTTAATCACAAAGAGGCGCGACGAATGGCGCGCTTCACCCAGCTGGCGGTGGCCGCTGCATCATTGGCCATCGAGGACTCCGGCATAAATATGTCCAAAGAGGACTCGGAGAGAATGGGCGTTGTCATGGGAAACGGCAACGGCGGCTTTCCCACTACCGAGGACGGAGCCAGGGTTCTTTTTGAGCGGGGCGGCATGAAGATGAGCCCCTTCTTTATCCCTATGATTCTGCCGAACATGGCGGCCGCCAACGTGAGTCGCATCTTCGGAATCAAAGGTTACACGTCTACTGTCATAACTGCCTGTGCGGCCGGGAACCAGGGCATTGGCGAAGGCACCGAGGCTATTCGAAGAGGCGCCGCGGATGTCATACTGGCTGGCGGATGTGAGGCGGGCATATGCGAACTGGGTCTGGGTGGCTTTAACGTCATCAGGGCGCTGTCTCGTCGCCAGGGTGACCCTACGAAGGCAAGTCGGCCCTTTGACGCAGGTCGTGACGGATTCGTTCCTGCTGAAGGCGCTGGCATACTGATGCTGGAGAGCCTGGAGCACGCCACGAATCGTGGAGCCAACATACTGGCGGAGATCGTCGGGTACGCCGTGTCCTCTGATGCGTTCCACGCGGTGCAGCCGGACGAAGACGGTTCCGGTGCGGCGCGAGCGATGAAGTGGGCCATTGAAAACGCTGGCCTCGAAGTAACCGATATCGATTACATCAATGCTCATGGTACATCTACGCCCATGAACGACATGGTTGAGACTCTGGCAATAAAGAAGACTTTTGGTGATCAGGCTTATAAGGTGCCCATTAGCTCTACCAAGTCCATGACAGGGCATGCCCTGGGCGGAGCAGGCGCCATCGAGGCAGTCGCCTGCATAGAGTCGATTCTCAATAACCAGATCCATCCAACCATTAATTATGAGACGCCGGACCCGCAATGTGACCTTGACTACGTTCCCAATGTAGCCAGGAGCCTGGAAGTCAACAACGTGTTGTCCAACAGCTTCGGTTTTGGCGGGCAGAACGCCTGCATAGTTTTTTCGGGATTTGAAGAGTAAGAGCCAAATTCTAGGCAACGCCAATAGCTGGTAAATAAAAAGAGGCCGGGTCAAAAACCCGGCCTCATTCATTCATTTGTAGGTTAGCCGCTTTATCAGGCCGTCGCTGCCAAGTCAGATGTCACCATGTCTTCCAGCATCATCTGCATTGCCATGATGTGGCTGCAGGTGTCGTGGCCGGAGAAGTAATGGCAAGTACATCGCCACACCCCTGTTTCGTAGGAAATTTCGTGGTCATCGTTGTCGCCCTTAAATGTAGCTGTGTACTTGGCGAATTTGACCCGCTCTGGTTGAAGTGCGTAGTCCTTAGCTTTTTCGATTTTCCTAGCGAGGCGTGAATCCATAAGCTTTCTCCTACCGAAATTTTTACTTCATGGCCTTGGTTTGTGTTCTCCATACTGGTTCTGATTGATGATTCCCAAGGAAAACTCTCGGGACAAGTTCATCCTGATTGTACGCCTTTGAGAATGTCGTCGTCAACGCGGCAAAGGGGGGAATAACCCATTTAAGACTCAATAAAATTGTCCGGGTTATGCAATCCATTTGACCATGTTTAGCAGTCCACTTCAACGCCTGAGGTAAACATTTTGAATACTTCCTCCAC
>Ga0066376_10003638_pt1 | contig 13659 bp, 12 predicted proteins | sample Knorr_S15_td_Bot_FD_77009 | JGI IMG/M metagenome (GOLD analysis project Ga0066376, IMG submission 77009) | Marine microbial communities from Southern Atlantic Ocean transect - Knorr_S15_td_Bottom_ad_5009_LV_A | ecosystem: Environmental > Aquatic > Marine > Oceanic | place: Southern Atlantic... | reverse complement strand
GTTGTTAAATGGAGGAACATTTAAAGAGCAAAAAATTATATCACAGGAAAGTATTGATATGATGACAAAGTCTTATTCAAAAGTTGAAGGCGATCCTTTTGATTATGGTTTTTCTCTTTTTGTTTTAAGAGACCCAGATCTTGACGGAACAAATTCTTCAAAAGGTATTTTTGGATGGTCTGGTTATCATAATACTCATTTTTGGATTGATCAAGAGAAAAATCTATTCGGTTTATTTATGACTCGAGCAAGAGAATTCTCTTTTGAAATTCAAAAAGAATTTAGAAGAGCGGTTTATAGTTCATTAAAAAGTGAGAAATAATATCGTGTACAGTAAAAAGAATTAGTGCTACAAATATTTATGATCAAAATTGAATTAGAAGTACAAACGCACAACACCGTATAAAATTAATTGCTAGTGAAAACCTACTTACGAAAATCCTTGCGGATTTTCTGCCAGATGCATTCTTATTTAGTAAGTTAGTAGCCTAATCACGTAACGAAACCATAAACAAATCAATGAACAAAACCCAAACCTTTTTATCAATATAAATTATTGTAGGATAACTAAATATAAAAACATTTGGAATTATATTTCTTGATGAAGGAGTTATTTGGTTAATTAGTTATTGAGTTAGATTTACAAAAAAGTTGAAAAAAAAAGCCCAACTACTCAAAATAAATTGAACGTTGAGCTTCAAAACAGAAAAAACTATTCGTGTTTTAAATGATGTCTTCTCCTTTTTCTAACTTATCTATATTGGCTTGTATTCTGTCCTTACTTGCAGCATTTGGTGCGTTACCTATAGCCATATTTAAATACTTTAAAGCTGTTTTATAGTCTCCTTTTGCAGAATATGCTCTAGCTAATCCATAATTTACTGGCCAAGTATCTTTATTTTTTTCAGCATTCATTTTAAAGACTTCTAAATCTTTATCTTTTTTCCCAAAACCAATAAGTGTTCTTCCGTATTGATGAACTTGCAATATAGTTGCCATTGGTAAAGCCTCATCCATTATTGCAGAAGCTTCTTCTGCTTTATCTTGTTTTGCAAGGATATTGGATTTAATCTGAAGGTTAGCAAACGTTTTTTGGCTAAAGAATTGTCCTGCAATTGCAGTATCAACCCAAGTCAAAGCTTCGTCAATATCACCATCATTGTTTAAAGCAAAATTAGCTGCTTGTTCCCAAGTCTGTCGATTAAATCCTGGCTGATTCTGTAATTTATGTCTAATATCTTCTAACACAATATGAGTCACATCGACTTCAATTTTAAAAGGTATTTGTTTTTGTTCCCAGTTAAGCACAGCAGTTGCTGATTTAGCATCTACATTAATAAAATCGAACGTTAATTGCTCTGTATGTGGAATAGATTTTGTTTGTACATCTACTCGTAAAGCATCTTCGGAAGGCTCGTAGAAAAAGCTTCCCTAAGCTGAATAGTTTTTTGAAAAAATAACGGTTGCTCCTCCATCTTCTTTAATTATCATGTGCAATCCATACTTTCCAGCTTTTAATGATTGTCCTTCAATTTTTACATCATCTGCAAATTTGATAAAAGTATTTTCGTTAGCTCCTGCTCTTCAAGGAGATTCTGTAGCTGTTCCAAAACCAAGGTTGTTCATACCATAAGGCACTAATTTTCCTCAAATCTCACGATTATTTACACTTGGTCTTGAATAATTAATATAAATTTTTGAAATTCCAACGGTTTGCGACACCGAAGCTTTTTGACTGCCTTGTGGAATGTTTAACTGTGCATTAGCGCCAATAGTTACAAAGAACATGGGTAAAATTAATGTTCCAAAAAATACAAAATGGTTGATTTTTTCATGAGAATTTTGGTTTTAGTTATATAGCTTTAAAGTTAATAACTAAATGATTTGAAGATGTTAGAGTTGTGTTAATTAACTATTCTTTAAGAAGTTGGTTTACAAAGTCCTTGAACTCTTCTTGAAAAGACACGTATTTATCGCCAGTCGCGGGACCATTAAAACCAGTATGTATTTTTCTAACCACTCCTTTCTTATCCACAAAAATAGTTGTTGGGTAAGACAAAACATGATTTAACATTGGCAGTTTTTCTTGAGCTTTAGTTTTATTTGAGCTGCCAAATTGTGCCAATAGAATTGGATAATCAATCCCAACTCTATCTTTCATTCGTGCAATACTATTAAAGGCTTTTTCTTTGGTTTTTGCATACTCAAAAGCCAAGGCTACGATTTCAAAATCCTTGTCCTTGTTATTCTTATAAAACTCGGCATAGTATTTACTTTCGTCCAGACAATTAGGACACCAGCTACCCATAATTTGTACTAAAACAACTTTATTTTTAAAACGTTCATCAGTTAAAGATATGATATCCCCTTGTACATCTGGAAAAGAAAAAGCAAAAGCATCATAGTCTTTTTTTAAAAAAGTGAGTGTATTTGGGTTTGGCAACTCAAAACTATCATTTCGTTTTGCCACAAAAGGTTCTTGAAAATGATTTCCTGAATAAAAAACGCCTTGCAATGTCGAGTCTGTAACAGTTGCTGTAAACAAAAATGCGTGTGCACCATCAAAAGCAGAAAGTTTCATTTGGTTTCCATCCATAACACCTTCAAGAAAACGATAATCACCTGTTTTAGTTCTTATTGTTCCTGTTATTTTATTTCCATCTTGTGAGAAAACTCCTTTGGCAATATATTCATCTTCTTCTATGTTTTGGCTAAAAATCATTTCCCAATTTCCTGTCATGTTTTGAGAAGGTTCAGAAGTTACTAAAAATCGTTCTTTATTTTTTTCGGTATAAAACGGAACTATGCGATCTAAACTTTCTTTTATAAAGTTTCCCTTTAAATTTCCGCTTTCAAATATTGCAGCAATATAACCTTCGTAAAAAGGTAATTTTATAAAAATCGAATCGTTTCTATATTCAATTTCATCTACAAAAATCTTTTCTTCGGCATTGAATATGGTTAATGTACTGTCTGTTTCAACTTCAAAAATAAAAGGCAATTCTTTATTGTCCTGTACTTGTAAAACAGCTCTGTAAGTACCAGGTTTTAATTTCTGAATTGGGTTTTCGCTATTACAAGAAACTAATATAATTAAGGATAGAAACAAGCTTACTTTTTGCATGATTTTATATTTGTTTTAGAGTAATCGAATAAACAATAAAATACTTACATAAAAAAATTGATTGGATTTCATAAACATTGAACTATTCTTATCTTTGTCCTTGTGTAAAATATAGCAAATGAAGATTTCATACAATTGGTTAAAACAATTTATTAAAACAGATTGGAACGCAGAAAAAACAGGAGAACTTCTTACCGATTTAGGTCTCGAAGTTGAAGATATAGAACACTTCCAATCTGTAAAAGGAGGTTTAGATGGTGTTGTTGTTGGCGAAGTTTTAACCTGTATAAAGCATCCTAATGCAGATAAACTAAAACTCACTACTGTAACTATTGGTGGCGATTTACCTCTGCAAATTGTTTGTGGCGCTCCAAATGTTGCAATAGGACAGAAGGTACCTGTGGCTACTATTGGAACTACATTGTATACCGAAGATGGCGAAGCGTGGAAAATTAAGAAAGGTAAAATTAGAGGCCAAGAAAGCTATGGAATGATTTGCGCCGAAGACGAGCTCGGTCTTGGTACATCACACGAAGGAATTTTGGTTTTGGATGAAGATATTGAAGTCGGAACTCCAGTTTCTGAAATATTTGAAATTGAAAATGATCAGATTTTTGAAATTGGCTTAACTCCAAATCGTGCCGATGCCATGAGCCATTTGGGTGTCGCTCGCGACCTCAAAGCTGGTTTTTTACAAAAGGACATTAATTTAGAACTTATAACACCATCTGTAAGTGTATTTCATATTGACAACCGAACTTTAAAAATAGATGTTGAGGTAATAAATAAAGAATTAGCACCTCGATATTGTGGAGTAACTATTTCTGGAATTACAGTAGAAGATTCTCCAGTTTGGCTACAAAATCGTTTAAAAGCTATTGGTTTAACGCCAATAAATAATGTGGTCGATGCTACCAATTATGTGTTACATGAGCTTGGGCAACCGCTTCATGCTTTTGATGCTGTGAAAATTTCAGGAAACAAAATTATAGTTAAAACCCTTAAAGTAGGAACAAAATTTATTACCCTCGATGGTGTAGAACGAGAGTTACATGAAGAAGACCTCATGATATGCGATGGCAAAAAGCCGTTGTGTATTGCCGGAGTTTTTGGTGGCATCGATTCTGGTGTTAGCGAAAGTACCACAAGTATCTTTTTAGAGAGTGCTTATTTTAATCCTATAAGTATTCGTAAAAGTGCCAAACGTCATGGATTAAATACAGATTCATCGTTTCGGTTTGAACGTGGTATAGACCCTAATATTACTGAATATGCCTTAAAACGTGCTGCTTTGTTAATTCAAGATTTAGCAGGTGGAGAGATTACAAGCGATGTTATTGATATTTATCCAAAAAAGATTGAAAATTTTCAGGTACGTTTAAGTTTCGATAATGCCAAACGATTGATTGGTGAAGAAATTCCACGTGAAGTGATTAACCGTATTTTAACATCTCTCGATATTAAAGTAAATAATGTTACCGAAACAGGTTTAGGGTTGACTGTTCCCGCCTTTAGAAACGATGTGAAACGTGAAGCAGATATTATTGAAGAAATTTTACGCGTGTATGGCTATAACAATATTAAAACGACTGAAAAATTGAACGCTTCCATTTCAAACACATCACGATTTGAAGACCATAAAATTCAAAATATTATAGGCAATCAATTAGTTTCTCAAGGTCATTTTGAGATATTGTCAAATTCGCTCACGACTCCAAATTATATTGAGTTGAGCGAACAACTTAAAGTAGAGCATAATGTTGTAATGCTTAATCCGTTAAGCAAGGACTTGTCAGTTATGCGACAATCTTTACTGTTTTCCGGATTGGAAGCAGTAGCACATAATATAAACCGAAAACGAAACGACCTTAAATTATTTGAATTTGGCAAAACCTATCACGATTACGATGGTACTCGTGAAGAACATAAGCATTTAAGCATTTTAGTTTCAGGCAATAAAACAGCTGAACGTTGGACTACTCCTTCACAAAAAACAGATTTCTTCTATTTAAAAGGAACGATTACGGCAACATTAGAGCGTCTCGGAATCTCTCGGTTTAAAGAAACCACAGCTACAAACGATGTTTTTAGCGAAGGCTTGCAAATTAGTTTTGGCAAAACCAATCTCGTAGAATTTGGCTTAGTTAAGAAATCTGTTTTAAAACATTTCGGAATCTCACAAGAAGTATTATATGCAGATTTTAAATGGGATGCTGTGTTAGAAGCTGCAAAACACATTACTATAAAATTTAAAGACATTCCAAAATATCCTGCAGTAAAACGTGATTTTGCATTGCTTCTTGATGATGCCGTAAGTTTTAGTGATATACAAACTATTGCCAAACAAACCGAAAAGCAATTACTAAAGAATATTAATCTTTTTGATGTTTACCAAGGCAAGAACTTGCCCAAAGGCAAAAAGAGTTATGCTGTTAGTTTTACACTTCAAGACGAACGCAAAACACTTACTGATAAGCAAATAGATAAGATTATGAATAAGTTACAAGCTAATTTTGAAAAACAGCTTGGAGCTGAGTTGAGGTAAAATATAATAGTTTATTTGTTCAGGTTATTCAAGGTTTGTTTTCACTACTCGACCTTGTTTTTCTGCATTGGTATCTTTAGTCATGCCAATTACTAAACCTATTAGCATTCCTAATGAAATTCCAATAGCAAGACCTATTGATTCACCAAAACTTGCACCAATGGCAACTCCAAGACTCATTCCCATACTCATACAATTAGCTGTATAATAGCCTTCAGATATTAGAGAAAGCTCTTTTTGTAAATACTTTTTAAATTTGTTGAGCTTTTTACTGAAGTATCTTTTCTTATTTTTAGGATTCGATTTTAAATTCAAAGTTTCAAGCGCTATTTCTATAGATTGAAATTGCTCTTCGGTTAATTCTCTATCACTTAAATCGGAAAGAGTTGCAATAAAGTTTTCATAGATTTTTATTTCAGATTTTTTGTCTGTTTTAATTAGTAAACTTTCGAAAAAGATTATTGTATTATTTATTGTCATTATATATGTTTTAATTAATTAGTGGCTTAAAACTTAAATTATTACACTCATTAATATGTTTTTTAATTTGAAGCTCTTAACTCCACCATATCTGCAAGAGTTTCATCCAGTTTTTTTAATATTCGCCCATAAACAATATTCAAATCCCACTTGTAAATACGGCCTCCAAAAATCGCTAACAATATAACTATGAATAATATTCCAAGCACCCAAAATACAGGAATTCCATATACCATATAAGCTTGATAGTTTCCAAATATTCTATTTAATGTTTCTTGGAAATCGCTTGAAAACCAAAACCCTGAAATAATTGCAAGAAAGATGTAAGGATAAATATATCGAGACATTTTCATATTAATCGAGATTTGTTCTTTCATCCAATTATCAAAAGATTTAAGGTATAAATAACTATTTACGTTTTTATCAATATTATTTAATCCTTTCAATAGTTTTTTATTAACAATAACAATTGTATTGAATAGTATAAACATGAGTACACCTAAAACTGGAATTTTCACAAAAAAAGCAACAACTAAAACAACAAAAGAAAACACAACAAGTGCGTTCAAGTTTATTTTAAACATTCTTTTAAATTTATCGATGATATGTATCGATTTTTGATTGTATAAATCATTTAATTTTGGAGCTACTAATGCATCATTTTTCAAAAAACCCTCTTTCCAAATTGTTTCAATTGATTTTTCCATCCAATAATTTTTTTAATCGTTCTTTAATTCTATTAACACGTACACCAATGTTGTTTGGAGTTGTTCCAATTATTTTAGCGATTTCTTTGTTTGGTTTTTCTTCCAGATACAATAAAATCACAGCTCTGTCAACCTCTGTCAATTTTCGTATTGCATCATAGAGTAAATTAAGAGATTCGTCTGAAAAAGCATGATTATCTTCAGTCGCTTCTGCTGTCAACTCGTGATTGGAATCATGATGCTGGCGTTTTTTTTTCTTTTTTTTAATTAAGGTCAAACATATATTCAAAGACAAACGATATATCCAGGTTGACCATTTCGAATCTCCACGAAATCTGTCTTTACTTCTCCAAATTTGTAAACAAACCTCTTGATAGTAATCTTCAAAATCCTCTTGTGTATCAGTATATGCCCTACAAATTTTTATGATTATTCCGGAATAGGGTAAAATTGATGATGTATAAAAATCGCTACTCAATAATTGTTTTTTTTAATTAGTGGTAGAAGTTAACCATTATTACAGGTTGATGAAGATTTTTTTTGAAATCTTTATTTCAAAATATATTATATCGAACTGTCTTCAACAACTTTTCTCACTCTGTCAATCATAGCAATAGCTTTATCAATAGTGTCCAATTTTGTTCTAAACGATAAGATTGCTAAACGTATTACAAACTTACCTTTAATGGTTGTAGAGCTTAAAAATATTTGTCCGTCGTTATGAATTTCTTGCATAAGCTTTTCGTTAAAAATATTTTCATCAACACTATTAGAAGGGTACCAAAAATAACTTACCGATAAATCGGGTTCTGGTCCCAATTTAAAACCAATCTCTAAAAGTCGTTCTCTAAAATAAGTGGTGAGCAATAGTTTTTCTTCCAAACAGGCAACAAAAGGGGCAATGCCATGTAACTGTAACGGTAACCACAAACGTAAGCCTCTAAAATGTTTGGTGAGTTCTGGCGAAACATCAGCTGGATTTACTGGCATACTATCGCCAATTGCATCTTGCATATAATTTGCTCTATAATGATGCGAATTATACACAGAAGCTTTGTCTTTTACTAAAACTGCTCCTAATCCGTAAGGTAAAAACAAACCTTTATGAGGATCGATAACCAGAGAATCGGCCAGTTCAATGCCTTTAAATGCTTCTTTTTTTGATTCAGTTAAAATAAAAAATCCACCATAAGCTGCATCTATATGATACCATAAGTTATTTACTTTAGCTATGTTACCAATAGTTTGCAAAGGGTCAATCGCTCCTGTATCTGTAGTGCCTGAAGAGGCAATTACCAAAAACGGATTTAAACCTTCTGCTTTGTCCATTTCAATTTTAGCCTGTAAATTTTCAGTTATAATTCTGGAGTTTTCTTCCAGTTCTATATAGCGAATAATAACATCTTCTAAACCAATAATTCGCAGAGCTTTATTTATACAATGGTGTACTTGTTCACTTAAATAAATAACACTCTTCTCAATATTAGCGTTCTTTATTCCATGTTTATCACGAGCTGAAGTAAGTGCAATTAAAGTGGCAATTGATCCTCCAGAAGTTAAATTACCAATAGCAGTTTTTGGAAAACCAAAAATAGATTTCATCCAATCAATGAGTTCGTTTTCCATCGTTACTGCTCCAGGAGAAGCAAAATACATTCCTGAATATTCGTTAGTTACGTCTGCGAGATAATCTGCAATAGCAGCTGTGTAAATTCCGCCTCCTGGAATATAACCAATATGTCCTCCAGAAGCCGGGTTTATGCCTTTAGCAGCAACCTCATCGGCATAAATTTTGAGAATTTCCTGAAGTGTTTTCTTTTTAGAAGTAATGGCAAACACATTATCCGATTCCTTTTCATCTGAATAGGCATTGGTGTCTTTCAACTCATTAATAAAACTGTTTGTGTAATTATTTACTTGTGTTATATATTTGTTACGTTGTGCTTCAGTTGGTTCTAAATCTTCAGATATATGTTGTAAATCTAAAATTTTATATTTAAGGTTGCTCACTTTTTAGTAGTTTTAAATAAGTCATTCTCAATACAGTTTTTCTTCATTTCGACTGCGCTCAATGTAACAGAATAACCTTTCGGAATAACAATTTATTTTTTAATTCGTTCTGCAAAATTACACAAATTGATTTGTTTTTTTGTATCTTTAAAAGGGAACTTAAATTTTTCTAGCTTTGGAAACACATTATACAAAAATATACACGGGAAATTTTATTTTAGTTCAGCTTATAGTTTCAAGACTTGATGATATTGGTATTTCTGCAATCGTTAAAGACGAATCGGAATCTGGACGACTTTCAGGTTTTGGAGCTTCTATACAAGGACATCAAGAACTTTTTGTTCATAATGATGAATTAGATAAAGCTATTCAAATTGTTGAAAGTATTAAAGCCGAAATGGAAGTTCAAACCAAAAATAATTAAACAGTTACTACATACATTTTATCACGTAGTGCTTTAATTTTTGGGTCTTGCATATACTCATCAAAAGTCGTGTAACGATCTATAATTCCATTTGGTGTTAACTCAATAACTCTATTGGCAAGAGTTTGGGCAAATTCATGGTCATGTGTAGTAAATAATACTGTGCCTTTAAAGTTTTTAAGCGAATTATTAAAGGCTGTGATGCTTTCTAAATCTAAATGGTTTGTGGGCTCATTTAATAGTAAAACATTGGCACGAATCATCATCATACGCGACAACATACACCTTACTTTTTCTCCTCCTGATAACACATTGGCTGTTTTTAAAGCTTCTTCACCACTAAAAATCATTTTACCTAAAAAGCCACGAACATAAACTTCTTCGCGCTCTTCTTCGGTTGTTGCCCATTGACGCAACCAATCAACAAGTGTTAATTTATTATCGAAAAAACTACTGTTATCTAATGGTAAGTAGGATTGTGATGTGGTAATTCCCCAAGTAAATTTTCCGGAATCTGCCTTTCGATTCCCTGTTAATATTTCATAAAAAGCGGTAGTTGCTCTTGAGTCTTTAGAATACACAACAACTTTATCGCCTTTCGCGAGGTTGATATCAATTTTTTGAAATAAATAATCTCCATCTAAAGAAAAAGCTAAATTTTCGGTATTTAAAATTTGATCTCCTGCGGTTCTGTTGCGTTCAAAAATAATAGCAGGATAACGACGGCTTGATGGTTTAATGTCTGATATATTTAGCTTTTCAATCATTTTCTTTCTGCTCGTTGCTTGTTTTGATTTGGCAACATTTGCAGAAAAACGTCTAATAAATTCTTCTAATTCTTTCTTCTTGTCTTCTGCTTTTTTATTTTGTTGTGAGCGTTGTCGTGCTGCTAATTGCGAAGACTCATACCAAAACGTGTAATTTCCAGAATAATGATTGATTTTAGAAAAATCAATATCAGAAATATGTGTACAAACTGCATCTAAAAAGTGCCTGTCATGCGAAACGATTATGACACAGTTTTCGTAATTAGCCAGAAAATTCTCTAACCACGAAATGGTTTCATAATCTAAATCATTTGTAGGCTCATCCATAATTAGCACATCTGGATTACCAAACAAGGCTTGTGCCAACAACACCCTCACTTTTTGTTTTCCATCTAAATCTTTCATTAAGGTATAATGAAACACTTCTTTAATTCCTAAATTAGACAACAATGCTGCAGCATCACTATCGGCATTCCAACCATCCATTTCTTCAAACTTTACCTGAAGCTCTCCAATTTTCTCTGCATTTTCATCTGTATAATCGGCATAGAGTGCATCTATTTCCGATTTGATTTTAAACAAGGGTTTGTTTCCTATTATTACAGTTTCTAAAACAGGGTGCTCATCGTACAAATTATGATCTTGTTCAAGAACAGACATTCGTTTTCCAGTTTCTAAATGCACATGCCCGGAAGTTGCATCATGATTTCCAGCGAGAATCTTTAAAAATGTTGATTTACCTGAACCATTTGCTCCAATAATTCCGTAACAATTACCATTGTGGAATGTTATATTTACTTCATCAAAAAGGGTTCGTTTACCAAACTGGACAGATAAGTTAGAAACTGATAGCATTATTTTTTGTTTAAATTCGCCGCAAAAGTAGAAAAATCAATCGATTAAGCAAATTAAAAGTAGTCATAATAAGATTTAACAACGCATTAACAAGGCTTTTAGTATGCAAAGCATACTTTTGTTCGAAATAAGTAAAATATCCAAATCTATTTTCTTATTTATTTATTATGAAAAAAATAGTAATTCTTGTATTTATTGTTACAACACTACTTGGCTGTATCACCAAAGATAACAGCTGTGGACAAGCTTATTTTGGCGGTGAAATAATTAATCCCAATAATGATTTTTTAGTACTATATGACAATACTACGCTAATAGATACGCTTTATTTAGACGAGAACAATAGGTTCTTTTACCATATAGAAAGTTTAAATTCCGGGCTTTGTAGGATTGCTTATGGTGGAGAATCTCAATTCGCTATAATTGAGCCAAATGATAGCTTGATGATACGTTTAAACACTTTAGATTTTGATGAGTCTTTTGTGTATTCCGGAAGAGGCTCTAAAAAGAATAATTATTTTATCAATTTGTTTTTATCTCTCGAAAAGGAAGACAATTCTATCTACAAATTTTCAAAATTAAAACCTGAATTATTTTTAAAAAAGCTCGATTCCATGAAAATGGAAAGCTATAATGCCTTGAACACTTTTTATGAAAAATATCCTACATCAAATCTTTTTAAAAAAATAAGCAGGCTAAGTATTGATTATAGTTATTATAAACGAAAAGAGGTATATCCTCTTCGACATTTTGGAATGAACACCCTTGTAAACCTGGACTCTTTACCTCAAGGATATTACAACTTTAGGAACAATATTGAATACAATGAAGAGCAATTGACAGAGTTTTACCCATATTACTACTTTTTGTTCAATCACTTTAATAATCTATCATCCGAAAAATATTTTGAGGAAACTGGTAACTCTGTTCTGATTAGAACAAATATTATTTACAATTTAAATAAAGTGGAATTGGTGGATAGTTTAGTGCATAGCAAAAATATTAAAAATGTTCTTTTAAAATTTGCTACTCGAAATTTCTTGTCCAAATCTACATCATTTGAAGATTCAGAAGCAATGTACAATTCTTATATATCTAAAAATACCGATAAAGATAATGCAGAATATATTACAGGTTTGTACAACACTTTAAAAAGGCTACAACCCGGAAACATACTGCCTGAAGTGGATGTCGTTAACTATAAAAATGAGATTAGTACTATTAACAATATTTGTGTAAAACCGTTTGTATTATATTTTTGGTCTAATACTAATAAATATTATGTTAAAAATAGACATAGAAAGCTAAATGAATTACGAAAAAATTATTCAAATATTGATTTTATTTCAATAAATGTCAACTCTAATAATGCTTCTGTTTGGAAACGAATTTTGAAACAAAACAGCTTTGATATTGCTCAAGAATATAGGTTTAGAAATCCTCAAGTTGCAAAAAAATTATTAGCTATTGAATATATAAATAAAGTTATTGTTGTAAATAGTGATAAGACAATTGTTAATTCTAATTCAAATATGTTTGATCACAACTTTAAAAACTTACTAAACCAATTGAAATAGAAAAAGGCTACAATTAATGATTGTAACCTTTTTTAATCTTAAACAGAAATAATATCTCTAATTTCCTTTGTTATAATCTGCTAAAAAATTAGCAAGTCCAATATCTGTAAGTGGATGTTTTAATAGTCCTAATATTGAACTCAAAGGTCCTGTCATAACATCAGCCCCAAGCTTTGCACAATCAATAACATGCATTGTGTGCCGTATTGAAGCTGCTAAAATTTGTGTTTCGTAGCCATAGTTATCATAAATAAGACGGATTTCTCCAATAAGGTTTAAACCATCTGTAGAAATATCGTCCAAACGCCCAATAAAAGGTGATACATAAGTTGCACCAGCTTTTGCTGCAAGCAATGCTTGTCCAGCAGAAAACACCAAGGTCATATTTATTTTTACACCACGATCCGAAAAATATTTACAAGCCTTTACTCCATCTTTAATCATTGGTAGTTTCACAACAATCTGCTCGTGTAATTCTGTTAAAATTTCACCTTCTTTTACCATTCCCTCATAATCTGTTGCAATAACTTCGGCACTAACATCTCCATCAACAATATTACAAATATCTACATAGTGTTTTAAAATATTATCGTGTCCTGAAATACCTTCTTTTGCCATTAACGACGGATTGGTAGTAACGCCATCAAGAACACCAAGGTCTTGCGCTTCTTTTATTTGATCTAGGTTTGCTGTATCAACAAAAAATTTCATTTTAAAAAATTTTTTTTTAAAATTCCCTTTAATCCCGTCCCGATAATTATCGGAAGCTATTGGGAGAGAATCCATTTATATTATAGTTGTTTATAAATTTGTCACGAATTTACAACTTTAAGATACTTCAAGTAGTGTTTTTAATTAAAATATATTAACAACTTAAAAAAAGGAATGATTAATTAATCACTGGTAAAATAGTAGTTCCTCATTAGATGAATTAATGATTAACTTCAAAATATCAATTACAAATATTTTCTAAAAAAGCTTTAGAACATATTTTAATTTCAAATCCTTTATCATAAAAAAAATGAAATGTCTTATATTTAGGTGTACAAAAACATTAAAATTTTGTGTTTGGCTTATACCAATTGCACTATACTTATGCTAATGAGGTGAAGAAAGTGGCATCAAAAAACAAGAAGACAAAATCAATAGAAAGAATAGTGATAAATATCT
>Ga0066376_10003636_pt1 | contig 13661 bp, 10 predicted proteins | sample Knorr_S15_td_Bot_FD_77009 | JGI IMG/M metagenome (GOLD analysis project Ga0066376, IMG submission 77009) | Marine microbial communities from Southern Atlantic Ocean transect - Knorr_S15_td_Bottom_ad_5009_LV_A | ecosystem: Environmental > Aquatic > Marine > Oceanic | place: Southern Atlantic... | reverse complement strand
TGAGTCCATCACTGTCCAAGGTCCAGTTTGCGGGTGCGATCGATCTCGAGATCTACGCTCACAGCATGCCAGTCAGAAGGGTGTAGTGGGGACATCGCAGTCCGCAGCGACCGAACAGCAGCACCTGCCCACGCCAACGAACACACGAACGGATCCTCGTCGGCGCTTCCGGCGGCGATGAACCCGGCAAGCATGGCGTCACCCGAACCTACGGTGTTGCCGAAGGCCTCGACAGCAGTAGTACCAAATCGGACACCGTCCTGGTCCACTAGAACAGCACCATCAGAGCCGAGGCTCACGATGACGACCTCAGCTCCTCGCGACTGCACGGCAGTCGCCGCATCCACGACATCGCCCAGGGTCTCGATCGGCGCGCCGAGCAGTTCGGCGAGTTCCCCGCGGTTCGGCTTGAGCAAGGCCACCGGGCTACCGACCGTTTCGTCCAGTGCATCTCCTGATGTGTCGACCGCCAGACGGGTGCCAGTCCCCTCAAGGCGTGTCGCCAAGTTCCGATAGAAACTCGACGAGGTCCCTGGCGGAAGGCTTCCGCTGGCCACCACCCAGTCGCTGCTCCGAGCGGCGTCCACCGTGGTCGCCAAGAGCAATTCGAGCTCCTCACTTGAGATTCGTGGACCAGTCTCCTTGACCCTGGTGATGCAGCCGTCCTCCTCGATGATCGTGACGTTGGTGCGTAACTCTCCTACTATTCGGACCGGACGCACGTTCATGATCTCTGCCAGGGAGCCAAACCCAGCGCGGTCGACATCGTTCAGGGGAAAGATCGCCGTCGTTTGAAGTCCGTTGAGGGCAAGGGCACGAGACACATTGACACCCTTGCCCGCAGGCTCAACCGTTGTTCCTGTAGCAAGAACGGGCGAGCCGATCTCCAGCCTGACGACGCTCATCGTGAGATCGATGCTCGGATTGACGGTGAGCGTAGTGATCACGTGCTCAGGACACCTTGAAGTTCTCGATCAGAGCCCGCTCCGCACGGGCAGTCCACACGTCCCCGTCACCAAGTTGCTCACCGACCTCGGGAATCTGGTCACGCAACTCATCGAGACCGGTCAGGGGAAGACCTGTGAGTTGGGGAAAGATGAGGACCTTGCCTGCGTATCGGCCTTCGACCATGGCGCGAATGCCATCGAGCGCTGCCTCGATGCCACCAACTGCAGCAACGGAACGCTCAGGTGACAGCAGCCCATCTGCGGCCCGACTGAGCACAGCCTCTTGATCCGCAAGGTTTGATCCTGACGTACCGGTGAACTGGGTGTTGTCCAGATAGGTCCGGCTCAGGTCGAGGGGGGCCATTGTTCCGTTCGGCACCCCGGCGAAGAGGACCAGCATCCCACCGGGTGCCATGAGACGAGCCGCCTCGGCCATCGCATCCTCTGACGGGACGAGTACCACGACGTCATCAGCCCCAATTCCGCCTGTCAACCGACTGACGATCGAACCTGAACTGATCGTCGCAGAGGAACTCTCGAGGTGGAGGTCACAACCGTTCTGTTCGGCAATTGCGGACAACTTGGACCCTGCGGCGGCCAGGCGCCCTTCATCACGATCTATCCCGATGACCATCCGCGGACCCTCCACGCTCTCGATCGCTCGCTGCATGTGCATCTGACCCATCGGACCCCCAGCCCCGAAGAACACGGCAACTCCACCGGGTCGAAGATCACATCTGTTCCGCTCCCTGCCATAGGCGGCCGCGATCTCCGGCCCGCGGCAGCCGACGTAGGCCGTGTAGTCGTAGTGGATCCTCCCGACGTCAACCATCGGAACCTCCTCCATGGGCTGTTCCCCAACCAGGTTCATGGTGCCCCGAAAAGCAATCTCCAGGGCTGCCCGACTCACCTCCTCCGCCGACCCGGGATTGAGGAGGACAATGTCATCGAAACCGTGGCCGTCGGTGCACCCGGCTGATAACACTCCATAGTCTTCGGGGCAGATCCCATCTCGTTCGATCACGATCGACCCCGACGAGCGCCGGGCCTCGACAAGTGCACGCACGTGCTCGGAAACGTTGGTGAGGACAATCACCGACGGCTTGTCCAGGCCAACCGAGAACGAATACTCACGATCGTCGTCCTGATGGCCGATGATCCACATGCGACCATTCTCCAGTGGTTCGAGTCGGCGTCTCTGGGTGTAGGCGGCATGCACGCAGGCCCACGGCTCGGAAAGGGCGGCTGCCGCGTATCCGAGATCCCCATCGACCCGAATCGCGTAGGAAGAACCATCGACGTCGAGGACCTCAGGGCCCATGAGGTGGTACTGGATGAGGGCACCGGAGATCGTGTAGCCGTATGCGGTGCTACGGCCTTCGACGTGAATATCGGGTTGGATGGCCAGCCTGTCCCCCCTGGAGTAGGTGGTCTCAAGGTCTCGACCGACCTCAACCACCGTTACGGTCGCTTCATGGCCCAGACGGGTCGGTTCAACGCTCAGGTCCCGCCCGAAGAGTTTCGGGTGATCACCCCCGAGGTTGACGAGTTTGACGTCCGAGAAGCAGAGACCGACCGCATCGACGCGGACAAGTAGTTGGTCGGGAGCTGTTTCCGGAAGGTCGATCTCCTCCGGCATGCCATCCGAGCCCATGTTCTCAAGGCCGACTCCGTAGAGGTGCCAGCCCAGGTTGGGGTCCGGAAGTGGCGTCTCTCCCCGCTGAAACTCACCAAAATTCCAGGATTCTGGGTTGGGCATGAGTTGAGACTCCTTGGCACACCGGCGCAGAAACGACGAAACTGCTACTTCATGCAGTCTTGCCCGATCTTTCCGACGGGACAACTACCAGATTGGCACGGACCATCTGTGCCACTTCTAGCCCAACTGGCACAGGGCCTTCTCGGGGCGCGCCTCGATAGAGCGCTGTTCACCAAGGCCAACCTCACCAGGGCGCTTGCAGACCAAGCCACCCGGTGGCCGGAGGGTTTCGACCCGAAAGCCGCCGGGGTGATCTTCAAGTAATCCCCCAGGCAGCCACGCAGGGAGCCACGGGGGTGACACACCCTGACATCCCCTGACACAGATGGGTGGTAGAACAGGCTGGTCAGAGCACAAAAACCCCACCTGGAGATCCGCATGATTCTTCTTACGGATCAGAAGGTTGGGGGTTCGAGTCCCTCCGAGCGCGCCAGGCGAATCCCCGGTGAGCGGAACCCGGTCAGTTGACGGTGGCGGTGAGGGACGCCGATGCTGCTCCGACGCCGACGGCATTCTCGATCGACACCCGCATCGAATGCGTCTCGCCGGAGACGAGGCCTGTCACGGTGGCCGACGTGGTACCGGCGCCCGCCCGGAACGAGGCCCACGTGACGCCGTCGTCGTCCGAGATCTCGACGTGCACCGCCGTGATGGCGGACCCGCCGTTCGACGGCGTCACCCACGACAGCGTCAGGCGTCCGGTGCCCGACATCATCGACAGGCCGGTCGGGGCCTCTGGCACGGTCGCAGGCACAGCCGTCGCCTCTGCCCAGTCGCTCGTGCCGATGGCCGATACCGCTGCGACGCGGAGCCGGTACGACGTGCCGTTGGCGAGCCCGCCGACGACCGCCCCGGCATCTACCGAGACCCCGTCATCGAACGTCACCCAGGTGGTCCCGTCGTCCGTCGAGAACTCGACCAGGTAGTCGGTGACGGCCGAGCCGCCGTCCGCCGCCGGAGCCGTCCAGGCGAGCGTCACCAGGCCGTCGCCCGACGTGGCCGTCAGGTCGACGACGACCGAAGGCCGGCCGGGAACGCCGCCGATGACCGACGACCACGGGCTGGTGCCGACCCCGGTCACCGTCGCCACCCGGAACGAGTGCGTGACGCCGTTGGTGAGGCCCGTGACGACGGCGCCGACCTCTGCCAAGACTCCCTCGTCGTACGTCACCCAGGTCGTCCCACCGTCCGTCGAGGTGGCGACGAGATAGTCGGTGATGGCCGAGCCGCCGTCCGCCGCCGGAGCCACCCACGTCAGGGTCGCCTGGCCGTCACCCACCGTCGACACGGCCACGTCCGAGGGGGCATCCGGCGTGCCGATGAGCACCGCCACGCTGCCCGAGAACTCGCCGGTGCCGAGATCGTTGACGGCGGCCACGCGGTAGTGGATGGTGCTGCCGTTGTTGAAGCTGTGCAGCACGACGCTGACCTCCGTCGACACGCCGTCGTCGATCACGTCCCAGGTCGCCCATTCGTCACCGGAGAACTCGATGACGTAGTCGGTGATCGGATGCCCGTCGGCCGTGAACGGCGCCGCCCAGGCAAGCGTGGCGCTGCCGAAGCCACCGACTCCCGTCGGCGTCGCCGTCCGGTCGGGTGGGCCCACCGGCGTCACGAGGACGACGGTCGAACCGGAGGTCACCCCATAGGCGTTCGTGGCCGAGACCCGGAAGGTGTAGGCCCGTCCGTTGACGAGGCCGGTCACGGTGTGGGCCGGATCCGTCAGGCCCACGATCTCCTGCCAGGGCGTGCCCACCAGCCCGGCGATCCAGGTGGCGTACCCGCTGATCCGGGTGGCGACGTTCGGGAAGGACCCGTCGGCACAGCTGCCCGTCAGTCCGTAGGACACCACACCGACGAGCCTCGTAGTCCCGAGCTCGGCGACCACAGGTCCCCCGCTGTCGCCCAGGCAGGCGCCGACACCGGCTTGTCCACCGACACAGAGTTCGACATCGGACTGGAAGTCCGGCCAGTTGCCGCAGACGTTCTCGCCGGGGCCGGCGAGAACCGTCGCCGCCGTACTCCGAATCACGGTCCCGAAATCCTCGCCGAGGACGTCGGTCGAGCCCCACCCCGAGAGCGACACCGGCGTTCCCGACACCGGTGCGGTTGCCTCCGCCTGCCACGGAATCGGTTCGGCCGCAGCCGCATCCACTGCCACGGCCAGGTACAGCAGGGCGATGTCGTTGAGCACCAGCCCACCGTCGTAGTCGGGATGCACATGGATGGTTTCGACGACCCGGCGGTCGCTGGCGCCGATGGCATCCAGGTCGCTGATGCCGGCAACGACATCGACCTCGGCAGCCGCGCGCTCGTCGACGCAGTGGGCGGCCGTCACCACCCACCGTGGCGTCACAAGGGTTCCCCCGCAGTACTGCGCCGAGAACCCGTCGGCGGTGCCCGCAGTGAGGATCGCGACCGTGTGGGGATGGTCGGCGATCGAAGCCGTCGCACCGCCGACGATGGACGGCAGCCGACCCGTCGGCGGGGGGCCCATCTGGAGGCCCCGGTCGACCACCGAGCGTTCCCGACGCTCTCCACGGGTTGATCCGGCCCTGGACTGCGTCTGTGCAGTGCCACTGACGTCCTCGTCGTACCACGTGACCCGGTAGGTGACGCCGTCGGATCCGGTCGCCGGCGCCGACCAGGTGAGCTGCACCTGGCGGTCCCCAGCAGCGGCGGCGAGGGCCGATACCGCATCGGGGGTGCTCGACGACAGTGGCGCCATCGCCACCGCCTCCGACCAGGGACCAGCACCGGCACCGTTGCGTGCCCGGACGACAACGTGGTACGTGGTGCCGTTGGCGAGGTCCGACGCCGAGTGGGTGGTCGCCTCCGCCGGGGTCACGACCATGGTCCAGCTCTCGGTGACGTCGGCGGCTGCTGCAGGCTTGATCCACACGTCGAAGCCGGAGATCGGCGAGCCACCGTCGTCGGGCGGCGACCAGGCGATCTCCAGGCGTCCGTCACCCCGGACCACCCCGGGTACCCCGACCCGACGCGGTGGAAGGCTGGCACCCACCGCCATCACCCATTCCCCGGTGGCGGAGATCTCGAGGAACCGGGTACCGGTCGCCAGGTTCGCCTGACCGGCAAAGGCGCCGATCTCGTTGATCGGCAGTGCGCGCGCCCGACCATCGGGTCCGTACTCCCAGACGATGAAGTTGGCGGCGCCGTCGTGTCGCGCCGTGACCAGGCCCGTGCCATCGGCCACCGAACTCGACAGGAGCAGCACGTCGTCCTGCATCCCCCCGGCCGTCGATCCCGAACCGAACGGTGTCGCCGACATCAGCGGCAGGAACGTCGCCGACCACTCTCCGCCGGCCACGACGGCGAGTGAGGCATAGGACTCCGGATCCTCGGCAACGACCTGCCCCCGGAAGGTCCCCTCACGGGTGACGAGGACCTCGAGCTCATTGCCGGCCACGTCGAGCGAGGCGACCCGGAAGGACCCCGTCCCGGCATGGGTGAACGACACGAGCTGATAGTCGGACGGCAACCCGGTGGTCAGGGCGACCGTCTCCGAACCCACGCCACGCAACGTCACCGGAACCAAGGCGTCCGCAGCCGGCAGGTCCGGGCGCACGATCTCGATGCCCTGGGCGCCGGCGTCGAGTCCGGCGAAGAAGCTCAGCAGCGCAGCCCCGAAGACCTGTGCCTGCTCGCGGCTGATGCAGTAGTGGTCGGCGACCCAGTCGAGCATCGCCAGTTCCTCGCCCACCCACTGGGACTCGTAGCGGCGGTTGCCGTACGGATCGATCAGGCCCCCGTAGTCGAGATCGCACTCCGGGTCGGTCCGACCCGAGATGTTCAGGATGAAGTTGATGACGGCGACACCTGTCCGCTGGAGCCCCTCGGGTCCCTCGAGGCCCAGGTGCTCGGCGGCCCAGAGCAGGTCGGGCACGTCGATCTCGGCATAGGCGGAACCGACCGGGTCGGCTGCTGCAGGATCGACGGCACCGCCGAGCAGCAGGATGAGCGACAGCACCGTGCCGACGGCCAGCGCCCCAAGCGTCTTCCTCAGATCCACGGCATCCGTTCCGCCCCCTGAACGCACCCTGCGCCCGTGGGTCACCCCAGCGTAGGCCCGAACACCACGGGTGCATCAGCGCCCACGCAATGTGTTCGAATCGGGGGTTCGAATCGGACGTTCGGCCCGAACGTCCACGCTGGACGGCGCCCCGTAGGCTCGCCGCCATGCACGAAGCCCCCCCGGTGGACGACGCCCTCGTCCGATTCGCAGTCGACATCGCACGCGAGGCCGGAGAGCTCACCCTCGGGTACTTCCGCAAGACCGGGCTCGACGTGGAGGACAAGTCGGACGGCACCCCGGTCACCGTTGCCGACCGCGCCGCCGAGCGCCTGCTCCGTGAACGGATCGCAGCAGCCTTCCCCGACGATGCCGTCGTCGGCGAGGAGGGACCGGACACCGCCGGACAGTCGGGTTGCACCTGGATCCTCGATCCGATCGATGGCACCCAGTCGTTCATCCACGGCGTGCCCCTCTACGGCAACCTCGTCGCATTCGAGGACGAGCACGGCCCGGCCGTAGGCGTGGTCAACATCCCCGGCCTCGACGAATGCGTGTGGGCCGGCCGTGGGCGGGGCTGTTTCGTCAACGACGAGCCGTCACGGGTGTCCGACCATGTCGGGATTCCCGGCGCATGCATCGTCACCAGCGGGGTCGACTACTGGCCGTCCGCCGCCACGCTCCAGTCCTTCGTGGCACCCGGCTCCGTGATCCGCACCTGGGGCGACGCCTACGGCTACGTACTCGTCGCCACCGGCAGGGCCGACGCCATGGTCGATCCGATCGTGAACCGCTGGGACGTGGCTCCGTTCCTCACGATCCTTCCCGAGGCCGGCGGCGTCTTCAGCGACTTCACCGGAGTGGTGACCGCCGACGGGGGCACCGCTCTGGCGGCCAACGCAGCACTCCACGCCGAGATACTCGGCATCCTCGCCGACTGACGACGGCGCGCTCCACCAGGACCCGGCCAGCGGCTCAGGGCCGCGGGGGCAGTCCGGCGAAGGGGTCCGCAGGTGGCTCGCCGATCCCACCCGAGCAGGTGACACCCGGCTCCGGCGACGCCTCACCATCCCGGAACGCCTCCACGAACTCCAGGAGTCGCGGATCGTCGGTTCCCTCCAGCTCCAGTCGTCGCGCCCACGCCGTGGCGACGACAGCGGCCTCCTGGCCCGGGTAGGGCGACAGCAGCACCTTGTCCCCGCCGGTGAGCAGCTCGGTCAGTGCCACGATCCCCGCGACCCCGATGTCCGGCCGGTAGGTGATCCAGACGGCGCCGTGCTCGAGGCTGTGCACCGCCGCCTCGTCGTAGAGCTCCAGGGTGTAGAGGCCGCAGTTGTGCCAGATCCCGAGGTGGTCGCCGCCCGCAGGCGGAGTCGTCGGATAGTCGACCTCGTCGTCGGTGTGGTTCTGACCGGCGATCGTCAGGACCTCGACGCCATCGGGGACGGCGGCCACCGCACGGGGGTCCCCCTCGCTGCTGCAGCCCAGGATCGACGCCAGACAGACCACCGCGGCGAAACCGGCGACGAACCGCCGACCTCCATCAGACCACCGCATGTTCACCCTCGAAGATCTCGGGGACAACGCCCCGGTCGGCAACGTCGGCGAGGAACGCCGTCGGCTCCACCATCTCGGCGAGGCTCGCCATGCCCCGGACCCGGAGCCGACCGGCCAGCGCCCACTCGACCGTCGTGGCAGCCACCGCCGCCGCCGCCACGGCCGGACGTTCGGCGACTCCGAGAACACAGACGTCCTGGGAAACACCCCGACGGCCACGGACCTCGACTCGGATCGCCCCGATGCCGCCCTCGACGGGTGGCGGGCTCAGCATCGGCAGCGGAGCGGTCAGGCGATCGCGGCGCGTCGCTGCCATACGCGCCGTGATGCGCCCGACCTCGGGAAAGGCATGGTGCAGCAGCACGGGGTCCGGGAGCGCCGCCCGGTAGCAGTCCATGGGACCCACGGGCTCGGGAAACCAGCAGAGTTCGCGTCCGGAGCCACCGGGTCGTCGCCTCCAGCCGCCTTCGCTCCAGTCGTACGACAGCCGGCTCAGGGCGCGGTGGTGGACGAGGGCACACGCAGGTCCGCCTGCGCCCGCCTTGGCGATATGGATCTCGTCGACCTCGTCGAACCAGGAACGGGCATGGGCGGCCAGAACACCGGACAGGCCGGGAGCGAAGCCGGCACCAAGCACCACGGAAACCCCCTGCTCGCCGGCACGGTCGGCCAACCGCGTGACAGCGACCGTCTCCGCCAGCCCGTCACCGCTCAGGACCACCGTCGATCCTGCCGCGAGGGCCGACTCGACCGCCGCCAACTGGGTGCCACGTGGCGTGGCGACGACGACGACGTCCGCATCGAGTTGCTCGGGGAAGGGAGCATGCTCGACCTCCACCCGACCCTCGGAAGCAGCGGCTTCGAGGACGCCCAGGGCACCGGTCAGGCGCTCAGGGTCGATGTCGCGCACGACGAGGTGGACCTCGGCCCCCGGGAATCCGGACGCAGTCCCGGACAGCAGGTGCCTGGCGACCCGCATGCCGACCGCTCCAGCGCCGAGGATGGCGACCCGACTCACGTCAGGTCCGGCCCGTCGAGCGGTCGCCAGCCGCCCGACTGTCGCTCTACAGGCTCCCCGCCGGCCAGGCGCAGGCCGGCTGCCATCGTCGCTGCGGCGGCGAGTGCTGCGATCGCCCGTCTGATCATCCGCATGGTCGTCTCTGGTCCATCGAGGGGTGGGTCCCTGCATCTGCCCGAAGGCCGATGCCGCGGCCCGTCAACACTGCCAAACTACTCGGCGACGAACCGGGAGCGGGAGTGTGGGGCTAGCTGGAATCGAACCAGCGACCTCACCCTTATCAGGGGTGCGCTCTAACCGACTGAGCTATAGCCCCGCGGTGCGGGAACGGTAGCGGGACCGCTGGACGGTGCCTACCCGCCGTCACCTCGTCCGGACTCCGCCTCTGATCGTCGACGACGACCCACCTTGTCGGAGGGCACGACGTCCTCTCCGATCCGCAGTCGACGACGACGCACGGCGGTCTCCTCCTCGATCATCGTGAACCTGATACCGCCCATGAGGTCGCTGATCAGGTTGAACAGGACGACGAGCACCACCGTGAGCGCCGTCCCGCCGATGACGAGCACCAGGCCGGCCAACATGTACAGGCGGAAGATCTTGTCGGTGTCGAAGCCGAACGACTCGAGGGCGAAGAGCTCCTGGATGAACCTCTCGACCTTTTCGATGACCCCGGCAGTCTCGGCGGTCCGCCACAGGGCCTGGGAGGCGATCACGGCCATGCCCCAGACACACAGGTAGAACACCAGTCCGATCTTGAGCACGGACCAGGGTTCGATGTGGCGGATGAGCCGTCTGACCCGACGAACCCGATAACCGCGTCGCGGTTCCCTCGGCGAACGCTCCTCGGCGACCCGACTTCGCCCCCGTGGCGAGAACCGGGGAATCGCCGGACCCCGCCGTTCCTTGGGATCGGTGGTCGTGGCCGGAGTGGCGATCGTCGGGGCAGTCGTCTCGACCGTCGGGGCAGTCGTCTCGACCGTCGGAGGCGTCGTCGCCTCGTCGTCGGCCCGGCCGTCGAAGAGCCGTTCGAGCCGAACGCCGGTGGTGGCCGGACCGGCCATCACCGGTTGCGCCGCTTCGGTGGTTGAGACCTCAGGATCGTCGGCCGCCGCCCGGGCACCCGGTGCGAGGCTCGCCGAGGAGACCGGTGCCTGGCCGGTCGAGTCATCGGGCGTCGATGGACGGTCCGGATTCGACTGGTCCGCGTCACTCACGGGCCGAAGTCTAGGTCGGGTGGGTCACGGCGGACCGGTCGCTTCCGGAAACGACCGCCTGCGACGGTCACGGCGACCAGGTTCGGACCGTCTGGGCCCTGGCGGTGGCCCTGGCGCGACCCACGCGTACCTCGACGACCACCTCCCCGGTCCCTTCGTCGAACGACACGATCCGGCCGCCGTTGGCCACGGCCAGGCGAACGGCCTGGAACCGGGCCCGCTCCGGGGAAGCGGCAGCGGCCAGGGCGGCGGCGTCGGCGGCGGTCCGGGCCTGCGCCCGATCCACGGCGACCCGGCCCAGTTCGACGATCAGAAAGGCGAGTCCGGCGGCCAGGACGAGCAACAGCATCGTGAACGGCAGGATCTGGCCACGATCATCACGGCTTCGATTCGGGTGACTTCCCACGGGTTTCTCCGGTCGGCATCTGCCGATGGACGGTTTCGGGGGAAGGCAACGGTGCAGGTCGGGGTCCTGCGTCCGCTGTTCAGTCGTCGGGACCGTCCTCGTCGGGACCGTCCTCGTCGGACTCCGATTCGTCGGGACCGTCCTCGTCGGGACCGTCCTCGTCGGACTCCGATTCGTCGGGACCGTCCTCGTCGGACCCAGACTCGGCGGGGGCACGGGAAACGGCGGCAACCTGTTGTCCCGCATCCGGCGACATGACCCGGACTCCGGTCGCCATCCGACCCTGGAGCGAGATCTCGGCGGCCGGAACCCGGATGATCACCCCTCCGGTGCTCACGATGAACACGTGGTCCTCTTCGGAAACGACGACCGCCCCTGCAACCAATCCCCGGTCATCGGTGGTGCGGATGCCCCGTATGCCGAGCCCAGCCCGGTGCCTGGTCGGGAACGCATCGAGCTCGGTCCGCTTGCCGAACCCCTCAGCGCTGAGGTGCAGCACCGTGCACCCCGGGCGGACCACGGCGCATGAGGCGAGTTCGTCGCCGCCACGGAACTTCATGCCGATCACACCGGCGACATTCCGGCCCATCGGTCGGACGTCGTGTTCGGAGAAGCGCAACGTCTGTCCGGACCGGGAGATCAGCAGGATCTCGTCGTCGCCGTTCGTGGGGACGACCTCGACGACCTCGTCGCCGTCCTTGAGCCTGATGGCGATCAAGCCGGCCCGCAGCGACGAGTCGTAGGCGGTGAACCTGGTCTTCTTGACCCGCCCGGTGCGTGTGGCGAAGAACAGGAACCGGTGGGTCTCGTAGTCGCGGGTGTCGATGACCGCCTGGATCCGCTCATCGGGTTGCAGGGGAAGCAGGTTGACGACCGCCGTCCCCCGGGCGGTGCGACCGGCCATCGGCACCTCGTGGGCCTTGAGCCGGTAGACGCGCCCGCGGGTCGAGAAGAACAACAGGTAGGCATGGGCCGAGGTGTGGATCAGGTGGGCGACGGCGTCCTCGTCTTTGAGGCGGGTGCCGGCGACCCCACGGCCACCTCGACCCTGGGCGCGGAACTCGGAGACCGCCGTGGTCTTCACGTAGCCGGCGGTGCTCATGGTGAAGACGAGCTCCTCGTCGTCGATCAGGTCCTCGATGTCGAGGTCCCCGGGGTCGTACACGAACTCGCTGCGCCTCGGGTTGGCGAATCGGCCTCTCAACTCGGACAGTTCGTCCTTGAGCACGCCACGGAGACGGGCCTCGTCGGCGAGGATCGCCTCGAGTTCGGTGACCACGACGACCAGCTCTGCGAGCCGTTCCTCGAGGTTGGTCCGACCGAGTCGGGTGAGGCGGACGAGCTGCATGTCGAGGATGTGGTTCGCCTGGACCTCCGAGAACCCGAAGGGGTCGGCCATGAGGCCCTCGCGGGCGGCGGACCGGTCTGCGGACCCACGGATGAGGGCGATGATGTCGTCGATCGCACCCAGCGCCGCAAGGAGGCCCTCGGTGATGTGCGCCTCCGACCTGGCCTTTTCCAGGCGGAACTCGCTGCGCCGACGCAGCACCTCGATCTGGTGGACCACATAGGCGTCGAGGAGGTCTCGCAGGTTCAGCGTGCGGGGGATGCCGTCGACCAGCGCCACGGCGTTGACCGAGAACGTCGTCTGCAGTGGCGTCCGCTTGAAGAGGTTGTTCAGGATCACGAGCGCCGGTGCATCCCGCTTGAGGGTGATGACGATGCGGGTCATGCCCTGTGCCGACTCGTCGTTGACGTCGGCGATGCCCTCGATCTCGCGACTGTCCACGAGATCGCGGATCTTGGCCATGATCTGGTTGGGGCTGGCCTGGTAGGGAAGCTCCGACACGATGATGCGGGTGCTGCGCGGGCCTTCCTCGATGTCGGTCCGGGCTCGCATGCGAATCGTGCCCCGCCCGGTGCGGTAGGCGTCGGCGATCCCGGCCCGACCGAGGATCAGCGCCCCGGACGGGAAATCGGGTCCGGGCAGATGCTGCATCAAGTCGTCGGGTGTGGCCTCCGGATGGTCGATGAGGTGCAGCGTGGCATCGATGACCTCGCCCAGGTTGTGGGTCGGGATGTTGGTGGCCATGCCGACCGCGATCCCCTGGCTGCCGTTGACGAGCAGGTTCGGAAACCGCGCCGGGAGGAGTTCGGGTTCGGAGAACTCGCCCGAGTAGTTGTCGACGAAGTCGACAGTGTCCTCGTCGATGCCGTCGAGCAGGGCGAGGGCGATGGGATCGAGTCGACATTCGGTGTAGCGGGCGGCAGCAGCCGAGTCGTCCGGCGAATAGCCGAAGTTGCCCTTCGGGTGCACCAGGGGGTGCCGCAGGCTGAAGTTCTGGGCCATGCGCACGAGGGCGTCGTAGATGGCCTGGTCGCCGTGCGGGTGGTACTTGCCCATGACCTCGCCGGTCACCCGTGCGCATTTCATGGTGGGGCGATCGGGGCGGGCGCCGAGGTCGTACATGCCCCAGAGGATCCGGCGGTGGACGGGCTTGAGGCCGTCGCGGGCGTCGGGCAGGGCCCGGGCCACGATGACGGACATGGCGTAGTCCAGGAAGGACTGCTCCATCTCCTCCTGGATCTCGATCGGTTCGATCGAACCCCCGGGGGGTTCCTCTGGTTGCGTGTCGGTCATGCGCGGCGTGGGCCGATCTGGCGGTGAGCCGGGTCAGATGTCGAGGAAGCGGACATCGTGGGCGTTGGTCTGGATGAACCGCTTGC
>Ga0066376_10003634_pt1 | contig 13666 bp, 12 predicted proteins | sample Knorr_S15_td_Bot_FD_77009 | JGI IMG/M metagenome (GOLD analysis project Ga0066376, IMG submission 77009) | Marine microbial communities from Southern Atlantic Ocean transect - Knorr_S15_td_Bottom_ad_5009_LV_A | ecosystem: Environmental > Aquatic > Marine > Oceanic | place: Southern Atlantic... | reverse complement strand
TCAACCGCTACATCAAAGAGCACAACGATGATCCCAAACCCTTCCAATGGACCAAATCCGCAGATACCATCCTCGCTAAAATCGAACGCATACCTGTACCCTCTGAATGAGTCACTGCACTAGGATTGGCTAATGACCGAACAACTAACCCGGCTGCTCGATATCATGGCGCGGTTGCGCGATCCGGATTCCGGCTGCCCGTGGGATGTGCAGCAGACCTATGCCACGATCGCACCCTATACGATCGAAGAAGCCTACGAGGTGGCGGATGCCATCGCCGCTGGCGATATGGCGGCGTTGCGCGAGGAGCTGGGCGATCTGCTGCTCCAGGTCGTGTTTCACGCCCGCATTGCCGAGGAAGAGGGTGAATTCGATTTCGACGCCGTCGCGCGCGCCATCGCCAACAAGATGGAGCGCCGCCACCCGCATGTCTTCGGTGCCGCCGACATTACCGACGACGCGGCCCAGCACATTATTTGGGAGGAACTAAAAGCAGCCGAACGCGCATCCAAGGCGGCGCGCGAAGGTCGCCAGGCGAGCGTTCTGGATGGTATTCCAAGCGCCCTGCCGGCGCTCATGCGTTCCGAGAAGCTTGGCAAACGCGCAGCCCGCGTCGGCTTCGAATGGCCCGATGTCGATGGCGCCCTGGCCAAGCTCGACGAAGAGGTGGCTGAACTAAAGGCGGAAGTGGCCAATGGCGATGTCAAACGGTTGCGCGACGAGGTCGGCGATGTGCTGTTCAGCGTCGTCAATGTCGCGCGTCATCTGAAGATCGACCCGGAAGCCGCATTGCGCGACGCAAACGCCAAGTTCGAGCGCCGCTTCCATGCCGTGGAAGCCGGCCTGGCGGCGCAAGATAAAGATTTCAGCGCCGCGTCGCTCGACGAAATGGAAGCGCATTGGCGCCGCGCGAAGCGTGAACCCTAAAGCCTAATCCTTCATCAACAGCTGGACCAGGCTGGAGGTATCCCAGCGTTTGCCGCCGCGCTGCTGCACTAGCGCATAGAACTGATCGACCAACGCCGCCACCGGCAGGCGCGCACCGCTGCGGTTGGCTTCCTCGATACAGATACGAAGATCCTTGCGCATCCAGTCGACGGCGAAGCCGAACTCGAACTCGCCTTGCACCATGGTCGCGGCCCGGTTGTCCATCTGCCAGGACTGGGCCGCGCCCTTCGAGATCACGTCGATGACTTTTTCCATGTCCAGCCCGGCCTTCATGCCGAAATTAATCCCTTCGGCCAGACCCTGAACCAGTCCGGCGATGCAAAGCTGATTGACCATCTTGGTCAACTGCCCACTGCCGGTCTTGCCTAGCAGGACGGCGGATTTGGCGAAACAATCGATCAGCGGCGCGGCGCGCTTGAAGTCCTTTGCGGTACCACCGCACATGACGGTGAGCATGCCGCCTTCCGCCCCCGCCTGCCCGCCGGAGACCGGCGCATCGATGAAACCGACACTTCGGCGGCGCGCCGCCGCCGCCAACTCGCGGGCGACATCGGCCGACGCGGTCGTATTATCGACAAAAATCGTGCCCTTGCGCATCCCGGCGAAGGCGCCGTCCTTGCCCAGCGCAACAGCGCGCAGATCATCGTCATTACCGACGCAACAAAAGACGAACTCTGCCCCCTTGGCCGCTTCGCGCGGCGTCTTGGCGCGCTTGCCGCCATGCTGTTTCAGCCATTTCGCCGCGCGCGCGGCAGACCGGTTATAGACCGTGACGTCATGGCCGCCGGCCTTCAGATGACCGGCCATCGGATATCCCATGACGCCAAGCCCAAGCCACGCAATTTTTGCCATCCTGCGACCCCCTTCGATCCACTGGTGTCCACTGATGTCCACTGGTTCCGTTACAGGGTAACCATCGTCCCGCCGCAGTTCAATCGGCCCGCATAAAATCCGACAGGGTGTCCCATTGCCCCAGGCTTGCCGAACAAAGCAGCGCGCGAGTTCGTTCGGTTGGCCGGTAGGGCGCATCGTCGACCCGTGCGACATGGCTGCCGGCCTCCCGGAGGAGCAATACGCCCGGCGCATGATCCCACGCCCAAAGCCGATTATAGAGCCGGAACTCAAAATCCCCCTGGACCAGCGCGAGAAATTCCTGCCCGACGCAGCGCAGGCTTTTCTCGATCGTAAAGCGGTCGCGAAAGCGCTGCCGCAACACAGGTCGCCGCAGCTCGGGGAAAGAACCAAAATTGACGCGGCCGCGCATCCGGCCGGCCGGCTTGAATTCGGGCACGCGGACCCGACGCCCGTCGATCTGCGCGCCTTCGCCCTGCACCGCGATAGCCATCGTCTCGCGGACCGGATCGTAGATCCACCCCGCCCGGGTCTCGCCACCGACGACAAAGGCAACCATGACCGCGAAAAGCGGCTTGCCGGCGGCGAAATTAGCGGTGCCATCGACCGGATCGATAATCCACAGCGGGCCGTCATCGTCGAGGCGGTCCAAAACCGCCGAATCGCCGTGCGCTGCCTCTTCGCCAACCACCAGCGCGCCGGGAGTCAAATCCACCAGCATGCGGGTCAGCCGCGCTTCGGCATCCCGGTCGGCAATCGTCACGATGTCGCCGGGCTTTTTTTCGCTCACCTCATGCCTGGCCAGCTTTCGGAACCGCGGCATGATATCGATTTCCGCGGTCTCCCGGATACAGGCCGCGACGCGTTCCAGGTCCGGCGTCATCCGGCCTCGCTAAACAGGTGATTTCGGAACAATCAACCGGGTCAGCGGATTATGCCCATGATGTCGGATTCATTCATGATCATCATGTCCTCGCCATCGATCTGAACCTCGGTTCCAGACCATTTACCGAACAGGACCCGGTCGCCCTTTTTGACATCGAGCGGCACAACCGTACCGTCCTCCGTCTTCTTGCCGGGGCCGGTGGCGATGATCTTGCCTTCCTGCGGTTTTTCCTGCGCGGTGTCGGGAATTATAATCCCGCCGGCGGTCTTCTCTTCCGAATCGAGCGGCTTTACCAGCACGCGGTCCTGCAAGGGTCTGATGGCCATTTTCGATGCTCCCAATGACTTGAGTATGTCCGGCACCGCCTATCGCGGCACCGGCGAATTTTCCTGAAGGCGCTATAGATTTACCCGGCCTACCTGTCAACCGTACCGGCCTGCGCCAGTTTGGAATCGTCCCCTGAATCGGGCCTCATCGGTGCTATCCAGGACAACCGAAAGATGGGCGGTGCCCTGGTCATCGTCGCGCCGCGATACCACCTTGCCATGACTATACAGCCAGGCGATGGCCGCGCCGTCGGCACTGTCGACCGATAATTCGAGGATCCGGCTATTTTCGGAAAGCCGTTGTTCGATCGCCTCCAGAAACGCCTCGCAGCCCTCGCCGGTCAACGCCGATAGCGCAATTTCCGAACCGTTGCGCCGGGCGCGCGCAACAACGCTATCGCGTTCCACCGGGTCCAGCAGATCGATCTTGTTCAGGACCTCCAAAGTGGCTGGCGGTTCATCGAAGCCGATTTCTTTCAGCACCGCTTCGACATCGCTTTTCTGCATCTCGGTATCCGCATGCGCGATATCGCGGACATGGACCAGTATATCGGCGACGCGCACTTCCTCCAGGGTGGCGCGGAACGCCGCCACCAGCGTCGTGGGCAACGCGGAGATGAACCCCACCGTGTCGGACAGGATGATCGTCCGCCCGGACGGCAGGTCGATGCGGCGCATGGTCGGGTCCAGGGTCGCGAACAGCACGTTCTTGGCGAATACGTTGGCGCCGGTCAGACGGTTGAACAGGGTCGACTTTCCGGCATTCGTGTAACCGACCAGCGCGACCACGGGATAGGGCACGCGCTGACGCGCCTTGCGGTGCAGCGCGCGGGTCCGGCGCACCTCCTCAAGCTGGCGTTTCAGTTTGGCGATGCGCTGATCGATCAGCCGGCGGTCGATCTCGATCTGACTTTCACCGGGACCGCCAACGAACCCGAAACCACCGCGCTGCCGTTCCAGATGGGTCCAGCTTCGAACCAGACGCGAGCGTTGATACGACAGCGCCGCCAATTCGACCTGTAACACGCCTTCATGGGTCCGGGCGCGGGCGCCGAATATCTCCAGGATCAGACCGGTACGGTCGATGACCTTGGTCTCCAGGCTGCGTTCCAGATTGCGCTGCTGGACCGGCGTCAGCACCGCGTTAATCACCACGACATCGGCTTCCAGCGCCTTGACCAGCGCGGCAAACCGCTCGACCAGCCCGGTGCCGAGCAAGGTCGCCGGGCGCGGACGTTTAATCGTAACCGACTCACCGTGGATGACGTTGAGTTCAATGGCGCGCGCCAGCGCTTCGCATTCATCGAGCCGCGCCGCCGCGTTGCGGCCGTCGCGCAGAACCGGATTAAGAATTACCGCGCGACCCGTGTACTCTATCCGCACGATGCCGCCGCCAAGGCCTTATTCTTCTTCTTGTTCATTCGCTTGTTGTTCATTCGCGTCGGTGGGGTCGAACAGCTGCACGGGCTGTGCCGGCATGACCGTCGAGATGGCGTGTTTGTAGACCAGTTGGGAATGGGCTTCGCGGCGCAGCAATACGCAAAAATTGTCAAACCAGGTGATGATCCCTTGCAGCTTGACGCCATTTACGAGAAATACGGTTACCGGCAGCTTGTTCTTGCGGACGTGGTTTAAGAATACATCCTGTACGTTTTGCGATTTTTCCGATGCCATTTTATGCCCCGTTATTTTGTTGTTGGGATCCCTATCGAGCGAATCCAGAATCGTCTTGGCTTCCACGATTACGAATGTCGAAAAACCAGGACCGTGACACGATACCGCAATTTATAGCGTCTATTCAAAGGACAAATTACAAGTCTTTGACCATGTCCAGCAGTCCCCGGCAATCAGCCACATGCAGGCTCGGGGGGTAGGCGTCGAATTCACCCGCCGCCGGGGTGCCGCCGCGCAAAAGAACCGGCACCAGGCCGGTGGCGTGCGCGATTTCCATATCGACGCCGGAATCGCCAACCATCCAGACTTGCCCGCCGGCGGCAACCCCGCTGCCTTCTAGGGCCAGGGAGACCGGATCGGGCGCCGGCTTGTCGCGCGGCGCATCGCCGGCCCCGATCACCTGGCCGAAATAGCCGTCCCAACCCAAATGCAGCGCCTCGGCGCGCAGGTAACGGCCGGTCTTATTGCTAATGACGGCAAGATAGAATCCGGCGTTGTGCAGCCCCGACAACACCGCGCCGGCCCCCTCGCAGGCAACCAATCTGTCAAGATGCACGCGCTCATAGGCTTCGTAAAAAATCTCGCGCGCCGCCGTCCAGCGATCGCCGAACAGAATGGGGAAACTCTCCCGCATCGACAGCCGGACCCGCAATCTGGTCTCCGCCAGGGTCCAGGGCGTCTGCCCCATGGCAGTGAAGGTCTCGAACAAAGCGGCGTGAATAACCGGCCAGGTATCGACCAGCGTGTTATCCCAGTCGAAGATCAGGGCTTTTGGCCGGGCTACGCTCACGCGCGCGCGCGCAACCCGGCGCAATAGTCAAGGTACCAGCCCTGCAAGCGCCGCGACAGCGGTCCCGGCGCGCCATCGGCGATGACCCTGTCGTCGATCTGCACGACGGGCGTGAGGAACGACGTCGCGCTGGTCACGAACGCCTCGCGCGCGGCTTTCGCCGCCTCGACGCTAAACGCCTCCTCCACCACCGCGATCCCTTCCTCGGCGGCGATCCCGATCAGCCGGTCGCGGGTGACGCCGCGCAGAATATCGCTGGACAGCGCCCGGGTCAGCAAGCGGTTGTCCTGGGTGACGATCCACGCGTTGCTGGACGTTCCCTCGGTGATATAGCCGGCCGCGTCGACTTGCAGCGCCTCATAGGCGCCGGCGGCGGCGGCCCGTGTCTTGCCCATGCAGTTGGGCAGCAGCGAGATGGTCTTGATATCGCATCGCGCCCAGCGAATATCGGGAATGGTGATCGCCTTCACGCCCTCGGCCAGCTTGGCCTGATTGAGAAAATCGACCCGTTTGGTCGACAGCACCAAGGTCGGGCGGATGCCGGTTGGATATTTATGGTCGCGCGGTGCCACGCCGCGGGTGATTTGCAGATATAGAAAACCGTCAACCACCGCGTTGCGGGCGATCAACTCGCGCATGATGAGTTCCAGCACCCGGCGCGACACCGGCGGCGCGATATCGAGCGCCGCCAGCGAGCGTTCCATCCGGTCGAGGTGCCCCGGGCCATCGACCATCGCGCCGCCGATAATCGACGCGACCTCGTAAATGCCGTCGGCAAATTGAAAACCCCGGTCCTCGATGCCAACAACACCCTCGCAATGCGGCACATAGCGGCCGTCGACATAAGCGTAACGGGCCAATGAATACTCCTTCGACGTCATGCACCTTCACCGCCGCGAACGAAAACGGTTCGCACGGGATTTGGGCTAAAAAAATTCCAGCTCGACGGAAAACAGTTTCTCGACCTTCTTGACCGATTTCGAGGCTGCCAACAAGATAACGATGTCGTGGTTTTCGATGACCGTGTCGCCGCGCGGGACGATCACTTCGTCGCCGCGCACCAGGGCGCCGATAATCACATCGGGGGGCAGCTTTACGTCGCCGAGCGCAGTGCCGACGAAGGGCGATGTTTCCAGGGCTTCGGCCTCGATGATTTCCGCGAACCCATCGGCCAGCGAATGGACCGACCGTATCCGGCCGCGCCGCACATGCTGCAAAATCGTCGAGACGGTAATCGCCCGCGGGCTGACGGCGACATCGATACCCAAGGTGGTGATCAGCGGTGCATAAGCCGTGCTGTTGATCAGCGTCACCGCGCGCGCCACCCCGTAACGCTTGGCCAAAAGGGAAGACAGAATATTGGTTTCATCGTCATCGGTGACGGCAATCACCGTATCGGTGTTGGCGACGCCCGCCTCGTCGAGTATCTCGGCGTCGAGCGCGTCGCCAAGGATGATGTTGGTGGACGGTAAGGCTTCGGCGACGAAACGGGCGCGCGCACGGTCAATTTCGATCAGGCGGGCGGTGACGCCATCCTGTTCCTCGATTTCGCGCGCCAGGTTCAAGCCGATATTGCCGCCGCCGATGATAATGATGCGATGCGCTTCTTCTTCCTCATGCCCGAATACGGCAAGCGCCCGTACCACATGTTCGCTATCGGCGATGAAATAGACCTCGTCTCCTGGCAGCATCTGATCGTTCGATTTTGGAATGAACGGCGTATCGTCGCGAATGATGCAGACCACCGTGATACTGAGTTCGGGAAACAGTTCGGTGAGCTGGCGCAGCGGCGTGTTGATGACGGGGCAGATTTCCTCGCAACGCACACCGATAACCCGAACCTTGTCATCCGCGAGCGGGATCATATCGAGCGTCCCCGGCACCACCAGACGGCGCCTGATCGCCTGCGCGACTTCTATTTCCGGCGAGATAATCACGTCGATGGGCATGTTGTCGCGGCTGAACAAATCGGCCCATACGGGATTGAGATAACTGTGTTCGCGCACCCGCGCAATCTTCGTCGGCAGGTTAAACAGGGAATGCGCCACCTGGCAGGCCACCATGTTCACTTCGTCGGCAAGCGTGACGGCGATCAACATGTCGGCTTCGGCGGCGCCCGCCCGTTCCAGCACGTCGGGGTGCGAAGCGTGACCAACGAAGGCTTGGACATCGAGTGAATCATTGATCATGCCGATCAATTCCGGCGACTGATCGATCACCGAAACGTCGTTATTTTCCTGCGAAAGATAACGCGCGATGTTGAAACCGACCTGTCCAGCCCCACAAATTATGACTTTCATGACGAGGCGACCTTCACCGTCAGGCGCTTAATTTCTGCGCCTGGATGGCGTTCCGCACGCCAAGCAATTTGAGCTTCCGGTGCAGTGCCGCGCGGTCCATTCCAACAAATTCGGCGGTCCTGCTGATATTGCCGCTGAACCTGGTCAGGTGAAATTTGAGGTACTCCCGCTCGAAGGCTTCGCGGGCGTCGCGCAAGGGCTGGTTCATGACTTCGGACGCCATGTCCCAGCGGATGACGGCGGGCGCGTCCTGGCCGATCGCCTGCGATACCGCCTCCGAGTCGATCTCGACACTGGAATTGGCGTTCAGCAGCAGGCGTTCGAGCACGTTGACAAGCTCCCACACATTGCCGGGCCACCCATAGGCTTGCAGCGCCGCCCGCGCGTCGTCGGTCAAGCGGCAAGTCGAATGACCCTTGGCGCGGCAGAGCCGTTCAATCAGATGGTCGGCAAGTACCGGGATATCCCGACGCCGCGCGGCCAGCGGCGGCACGGCCAACGGTACGACGTTCAAACGGTAGAACAGGTCCTCGCGGAATCGGCCGGCGGCAATTTCAGACTGGATATCGTGATTGGTTGTCGCCAGCACCCGGACATCGACTTCGACATCGTTGTTGCCGCCAAGCCGTTCGAAATGCTTGCTTTGCAGGACGCGGGTGATTTTACCCTGGGTTTCGAGCGGCATGTCGGCGACTTCATCGAGTAGCAAGGTGCCGCGATGCGCCGCCTCCAGCACGCCGATCTGGCGCCTGCCGCCGCCCTTGGCCTCGGCCCCGAATAAGGCTACTTCGAGCCGGTCGGGTTGCAGGCCGGCGCAGTTCAGGATTACGAAACGGCTGTCCTTGCGCGCCGACAGGCGATGCAGCATGCGAGCGACCACGCCCTTTCCCACCCCCGACGGTCCGGTCAGCAGGACCCGGCTATCGGTCGGCGCGACCCGTTCGACCGTCTGACGGAGTTGAGAGATCGCCGGTGAATCGCCGATCAGGTCGTCGAACCGGTCGACCGCGCGGGCCTGCAATTCGGTGTTTTCCAGGCGCAACCGGGTTTCCTCGATCGCCCGTGAGATCGTATGCAGCAGGACATCGGTCTTGAACGGCTTGGAAATGAAATCATAGGCACCCATTTTCGTCGCCGAGACCGCCATGTCGAAGTTTCCATGACCGCTAATCATGATGACCTGCTGGGCCGGATGTTCGCGGCGAATGATTTCCAGCATCTGAAGGCCGTCATGTTCACTGTCGCGCAACCAGACATCGAGGATGACAAGGCTGGGCTGGCGCGCCGCAATCGCCGCAAACGCCTGCGCGCTGGTGGCGGCCTGCCTGGTCTCGAAGCCCTCGTCATCCAGAATTCCAGCTATCAGATCGCGGATGTCGTCTTCGTCGTCGACGATTAGAATATCATGCGCCATAAATTTGGCCTCGCTCCCCCTCTTGCGGCACGGCGGGGTCGTTCTCTACCGCCCGCTCGGGTAGAACGAGGCTGACCCGTGCGCCACCATTTTCGGCGTCTTCCAGTAGCAATCGTCCTTTATGATCCTCCATGATCTTCCTGACAATAGCCAGGCCAAGCCCGGTTCCCGCCTCTCGCGACGTCACATAGGGTTCGGTCAGACTGTCGCGGTCATGCACCGGTAGACCGACCCCGTTATCCTCGACAACAATAGTGATCTCGCCGCCATCGGTGCGCAAGCGCAGCGCGATGCGGCCGACCGGCAAATCGTCGCCAAGCCGGCCTTCAATGGCGTCGGCGGCGTTCAGCAGCAGGTTGGTGATGGACTGGCTGATCTGGCGCCCGTCGCAAGACGCATACAAAGCGGGATCGGGGATTGCCACGTCATAGACGATATGCGTATGCGAGCCGCGATGCAGGAACACCGCCTGGCGGCACAGATCGCTCAAATTTTCGCGCCGGAAAACCGGCGACGGCATCCGTGCAAACTGGGAAAATTCGTCGACCATCTGCCCGATACTCTCAACCTGCCGGATGATCGTATCGATACAGGATTGAAAGATCTGCCGATCGTCCACGACCTGCTTAAGATAGCGCCGCCGGAGCCGCTCGGCGGACAGTTGGATGGGGGTCAGCGGATTCTTGATTTCATGCGCGATGCGCCGCGCCACATCGGCCCAGGCGGCCTTTCTCTGGGCCGACAACAGATCGGACACATCGTCGAAAGTGACCACGAACCCGGTGATTTCATCGTCGGCGCGAACAGCGCCTACGCGCACAAGCAAGGTTCGCATATCGGCCCCGCGGCCAATCACGATCTGTTTTTCCAGCGGCCGCTTGGTGGAGCGGGCGCTCGTTTCGGCCACAAGGCCGCGGAATTCTGGAACCACTTCGTCCAACGGCTCGCCCTGCAACTGGTCCAGTTCCATCCCCAGCAATTCCGACGACGCGCTGTTCGGCAGCGTGATCCGCCCATTGGCGTCGAGCCCGATAACCCCGGCCGAGATACCGGACAGCACGGTTTCGGTAAATTGACGGCGCCCGTCGATCTGTTCATTCGCCTCGATCAATTCGCGCCGGTTGCCTTCAAGATCGCTGGTCATTCGGTTGAAAGCGCGGCCGAGCACGCTGATCTCGTCGTTATCGGGTCCGGTGACGGGGACCCGTGTCGACAAATTACCGGCGCGGACCTTTTCGGTCGCGGAAATCAACGCGCTGACGGGCTGCGACAGGCTGGTCGCGACATTAAGCCCGACCCATACCGCGGCAAGCAACAATAACAGGGCGATCACAACGAAAATCATTGCGAAAGAGACCTGCAAATCGGCGCGGTTGATTTCCAGACTCTCGAACTGATCCACGGCGCCCTTGGTGCGTTGCGAATAGCCAAGCACGGTGGCGTCGACGAAACGGCCGACATAGAGATAGGTGTCGATGAAACTGGTCAGGCGAAGCAGGGCGCGAACCCGGTTCTCGTTGGCGCTGGTCAGCACCGCGACTTCGCCTTCTTGCGCGCGCCGGAACGCATCCGGCGGCACCGGCTCGAACTCCAATGCGCCGGTGAGACCGGATCGGGCAATGACCTTTCCGTCCCCCGTGAACACCACTGCTTCGGTCAGCTGGCGGACCCGCGCCTGCAGGTTGACCACTTTGATAAGGCGGGCCTGATTGAAGGCAAGGATCCCCGCCTGGCGATCCAGATCGCGCGCCATGCGCAGCGCGTCGGCGATGATATTGCGCTTGTGTTCAGCCACATAGGCGTCGGCGACCGCTGCCGAGGCGCTCAGCGCGGTGCGGACCCGGTCGCTGAACCAGGATTCGATGCCAAAATTGAAAAATAGAATGGAAAACACCGCCATGATTATCGCCGGTGCGCCTGAAATCAGACCGAACAGCAGCGCCAACCTGATATGCAGCCTCGATCCGGCCGAGCCGCGCCGCCGGTCGCTCCAGATTTTGACCATATGGCGGGCGATGACAATCCCGAGCAGCAACAGGATCACAAGGTCGATATTGAGCAGGATCAGCACCGAATCGGCGTCGAGCTGAAAAGCGGCCTGGGTCAACAGGATATAGGTCGTAATGCCGGCCCCGATCGCCGCAACAGCCAGCGACAGCGCCAGATAGCGGCCGAGACGCAACCGCGCCGACCACGCGCCAATTCGGCGCCTCACGCCACGCGGCAATTTATTCGCCGGTTCGGCAACGGTCATCCGCGGTCATCTCTCAATAAGCGGTGCAGGCGCTCATTTTACGCCGCGTTGGATTGGGATGTCCAACTCGCGAATTTTTTTGCGCAGCGTGTTCCGGTTCAAGCCCAGCAGCGCCGCCGCGCGGATCTGATTGCCCCGGGTCGCACCAAGGCAGAGCGTGATGAGCGGCCGCTCGACCTCTCGCAGCACCCGCTCATAGATTCCCGGTGCCGGCAAGGCGTCGCCATGGGCGTCGAAATAGGCCTGCATATGGCGCTCGACCGCCTCGGAAAGGCTTTCGCCGCGCGGCGCCACCGCTTCCCCGGCAATTTGTTCCGCATCGGCGAGTTCGGATTCGATCACATCGGCGCCGATTCGAACCTCTGAATACAGCGCCGCGATCCGGCGGATCAGGTTTTCGAGTTCCCGCACATTGCCCGGCCAGCGATATTCCCGCAGTCGCGCCAGTGCTTCCGGGCTCAGCGTTTTTGCCGGTAATCCCTCGGCTTCGTTCCGGGTCAGAAAATGGCGCACCAGGTCCGCAATATCCTCGGCCCGCTGGCGCAGCGGCGGCAAGCGCAACGGCACCACGTTCAGCCGGTAATAAAGGTCGTCGCGAAACAGGCCCTGGGACACATATTGACGCAGATCGCGATGCGTCGCGGCAACGATCCGGGCATCGGTGCGTAATGGCGTGCGGCCGCCGACCGTGGTGAAGGTGCCGTCCTGCAGGACGCGCAACAGCCGGGTCTGGGCCTCAAGCGGCATGTCGCCGATCTCGTCAAGAAACAACGTGCCGCCGTCGGCCTGCTCGAACCGCCCGGCGGTACGGCTGGTGGCGCCCGAGAACGCGCCCTTTTCATGCCCAAACAATTCGCTTTCGATCAACTCACGCGGGATCGCAGCCATGTTGATGGCGACAAACGGGCCGTTCCGGCGCTTGCCATAATCATGCAGCGCCCGGGCGACAAGTTCCTTGCCGGTGCCGGTCTCTCCGGTGATCAGGACGTTCAGATCGGTCCCCATCAGCCGGGCCAGCGCCCGGTAGATATCCTGCATCGCGGGCGACCGCCCGATCAGCGGCAGATCCTCGCCTTCGCTATCGGGGGGGCCCTCGCTCGGTTGCCGCGCAACCCGTTCGGTCAGCGCCCGGGTCACGATGGTCGCCAGCTCGTTAAGATCGAACGGTTTTGGCAAATACTCGAACGCGCCGCTCTCATTGGCCCGCACCGCGGTCAACAGGGTATTTTGCGCACTCATGGCGATGACGCGCAGTTCGGGCCGAATCTTGGCGATGCGTGGAATCAGATCGAGACCGTTTTCGTCGGGCAGGACCACATCGGTAATGACCAGATCGCCCAGTCCCTCGCTCACCCAGCGCCACAGGGTGGCGGCAGTGCCGGTCGTGCGGATGTCGCAATCGAGTAGTCCCAACGCGCGGCTCAACACCGTGCGAATGCCGGGGTCATCATCGGCGATGAGAATTGTCGAACCGCGAAGCGACACTGTTTCAGCCATCGTAAGCCGTCATCATTGGCAGCATGACGCGAAATTCGGTCCACTGCTTGCCGCATTCAAGGTCGATGATCCCACCGTGATCGCCGACCAGCTTGGCCACCAGGGCCAATCCCAAACCGGTGCCGCCAGGCTTGGTGGTGACGAACGGATCGAATATTTGGCGGCGCAGTTCCTCCGGCACGCCATCCCCATTGTCACGGACCGATACCACCAGCGGCAGGTGAATCTGCCCGTCGCTGCTCGGCGCGGAAAGCCGTATGCCTTGCTGGAACGCGGTCGATATCACCACTTCGCCATCCGGATCGGGCGCCGCCTCAACCGCGTTTTTAACCAGGTTGAGAAACACCTGGACCAGTTGATCGTGATTGCCATAGGCCGGCGGCAAGGAAGGGTCATAGGCCTCGATAATACGGGTCTTGCTGCCGAATCCGGCCTTCGCCAGGCGCGACACGTGATGTAGAACGGCATGAATGTTGACCGCGCCGCGCTCGATCCTGGGGCTATCGACGAAAATCTCCATGCGATCGACCAGCGCGCAGATCCGGTCGGTTTCCTCGACAATCAAGCGGGTCAGCTCCCGGTCCTTGGCATCGACGTTCGGTTCCAGCAATTGTGCTGCGCCGCGCACGCCCGACAGTGGATTCTTGATCTCATGCGCCAGCATCATGGCCATGGCGCTGACCGACCGCCCGGCGCCGCGATAACTCATTGACCGACTGATTCGC
>Ga0066376_10003633_pt1 | contig 13668 bp, 12 predicted proteins | sample Knorr_S15_td_Bot_FD_77009 | JGI IMG/M metagenome (GOLD analysis project Ga0066376, IMG submission 77009) | Marine microbial communities from Southern Atlantic Ocean transect - Knorr_S15_td_Bottom_ad_5009_LV_A | ecosystem: Environmental > Aquatic > Marine > Oceanic | place: Southern Atlantic... | reverse complement strand
GCGAACGCCCGCTTGGCCCGCGAGGTGGACGATGACATCAGGCGCGAAATCGTCGGTGATCTGCGTGATCAGTGCGTCATCTTCAAGCATCCCCTCGGTCATCGAGAAATGCGGGTTCTGAAGCAACATCTGATGCCGGCGCTGCTTCAGCTTGACGTCATAGTAGTCGGTCATGCCGTCAAACCCGTGAACGCGGAACCCTTCGCCGAGCAAGAGTTGTGCGAGGTGGAAACCGATGAAGCCGGCAGTGCCGGTGATGAAGACTTTTCTCACGGGAAGGTCCAATTCGATAAAAAGAATTTGTTTCGCGCGCGAAACATTTTGGGATTTATGGCTATCTCAACGATCGATTTAGGTTACTCAGATAGACACCGTATTCATTTTTTTCAAATAGTTTGGCTTGTTCGTCCAATGCCGCGGCGCTGATCCACCCTTGGTCAAATGCGATTTCTTCAGGGCTCCCAGTCTGCAAACCCTGCCGCGTTTCCAGCGTGCGAACAAAGTTGCCAGCATCCAACAAGCTTCCATGCGTGCCGGTATCCAGCCAGGCGTACCCACGCCCCATGCGCTGAACATTCAACAATCCATCATGCAGATACGTCTCAAGCAGCGTCGTGATCTCCAACTCTCCCCGCGCTGAAGGCTTGACCGTCTTGGCGCGCTCGGATGCGGAACTGTCGAGAAAATAAAGCCCCGTTACGGCATAATTCGACGGGGGCACTTTGGGCTTTTCAATGATCTGCCGCGCTTGGCCGTTCTCGTCGAAATCCACCACGCCATAGCGCTCAGGGTCCGAGACGCGGTAGCCGAAGACAGTGCCTCCGGTGGTTTGGGTGTCGGCTTGGGCGAGGATCTCGGGCAGGCCATGACCGAAGAAGATGTTGTCACCAAGTACCATCGCAGACGGCGCGCCGTCGAGGAAGTCTTCCGCCAGAATGTAGGCCTGAGCCAGTCCATCGGGGCTCGACTGCGTGACGTAGCTTAGCGAAATGCCCCATTGGCTGCCGTCTCCCAAAGCGCGCTTGAATTGGTCAGCGTCTTGAGGCGTGGTGATGATCAGGATCTCGCGGATACCGCCCAGCATTAGCACGCTTAACGGATAGTAAATCATCGGCTTGTCATAGATAGGCAGCAGCTGTTTCGACACGGCGATCGTGATCGGATAAAGCCGCGTGCCGGAGCCGCCGGCGAGGATAATGCCTTTGCGTTTGGGCGTCTGGGTCATGGGAAATCAGTCCTTGGGAAAATCAAGTTGGGTCAAAATATGGGTAAGGCTCTCGCGCCAATCGGGGCGGGAAAGGCCAAAGGCGGCCTCGGTCGTTGTGCAATCCAGCCGAGAGTTCAGCGGGCGTTTTGCGGGGGTAGGGTAGTCGGACGACGGGATATCGGTGACAGCGGAGGGGATATTGGCGGCGTCGAAAATCGCGCGGGCGAAATCCGCCCAGCTGGTATCGGGCGCGCCTGCGAAATGGTAGATGCCGGATTTTTCAGGCTCAGACACGAGAGTTTTGGCGATCGTAACACATGCCCGCGCGATCTCAGCAGCGCCGGTAGGGCCGCCGATCTGGTCGGCGACGATGGTTAATGCCTCGCGTTCCGCCCCAAGACGTAGCATGGTTTTGACGAAGTTATTGCCATGGGCCGACACGACCCAAGAGGTGCGCAACGCGGCGTAGCACCCGCCCGCCTTTACAATTTCGACCTCTCCGTCACGTTTGGTGCGGCCGTAGACGCTTTGCGGATCGGTCGGGTCGGCGGGTGCCCAAGGCGTGTCGCCCGTGCCTGAAAACACATAATCGGTCGAGATAGAGACGAAAGGAATATCGCGCGCGGCACAGGCGCGGGCCATGGCGGCAGGGGCATCGGCGTTGATGACCTGCGCCGTTTCCGCATTGCTTTCGGCCTTATCCACGGCGGTGTAAGCGGCGGCGTTGATCACGGCGTCAGGCGCGTGGGCGTTGATCGCAGCGGCGCAGGCGGCGGGGTCGGTTAAGTCCGCATCGGCGCGGGCGAGGGCGGTGATCTGGACGTCATCGCCGTCTAGCGCGCGTAGTTCCGTGGCGACCTGACCGCTGTGACCGAAGACGAGGATATTCATGCCTTGCCCAATCGCTCGCCAACACCCTGACGCGTTTGTAGTGCGCGCCACCATTCCTTATTCTCAAGGTACCAATCCACAGTGCGGGCCAGCCCTTCTTCCACCGTGACCGAGGGCCGCCAGCCAAGCTCTGTCCGGATACGTGTCGGATCAATGGCATAGCGTTGATCATGGCCGGGGCGGTCGGCGACAAACGTGATCAGATCGGCATGGGGTGCGCCTTCAGGGTGGCGATCATCCAGCAGGGCGCAGATCATTTTGACCAGCTCAAGATTGCTGACCTCGTTCTCGCCCCCGATGTTATAGCTGCGGCCCAATGCGCCTTTGGTCAGCACGGTCAACAGCGCATCGGCGTGGTCTTCGACAAACAACCAGTCGCGCACATTTGCGCCATCGCCATAGACTGGAATCGGCTCGCCGGCGAACGCTTTGAGGATGACGACGGGCACCAGTTTTTCAGGGAAGTGGTAGGGCCCGTAATTATTGCTGCAATTTGTCAGTACTATTGGCAGGCCATAGGTTTCGCCCCAGGCGCGCACCAGATGATCGCTGGCGGCTTTCGAGGCCGAGTACGGGCTGCGCGGGTCATAAGGCGTATCTTCGGTGAACTGCCCTGTTGGCCCGAGGGAGCCATAAACTTCATCGGTAGAGATATGGTGAAAGCGGAAGCCATCGGGCTTGCCCGCCCCTTGCCAATAGGCGCGCGCGGCCTCAAGCAACGTATAGGTGCCAGTGACATTGGTCTGAATAAACGCCCCTGGCCCGTCGATGGAACGGTCCACATGGCTCTCGGCCGCGAGATGCATCACCGCGTCGGGCTTATGTGTCTCGAAAATCCTGTCCAATGCCTCCCGATCACAGATATCCGCTTGCTCAAACGCATATAGAGGGCTGTCCGCCACACTCGCCACATTCTCAAGACACGCCGCATAGGTCAGCGCATCAAGATTCACCACACTGTGCCCCTGCTCAATGGCCAACCGCACCACTGCCGAGCCGATAAACCCCGCGCCGCCTGTCACCAATAGCTTCATCTATACACCCTCAAACGTGAATGGACTGTGAAGATCGGCCAAAGAGGGCGCATTTGCGTCCTTTGCCGACAAAACCGGCGTTATATCCCCCAAACCCCAGTCAATTCCGATCTTAGGATCATCCCAAGCGACGGCCCCTTCGGTCTCCTGCGCATAATAATCCGAACATTTGTAGATAATTTCAGTCTCTGGCGCGCGTGTCACAAACCCATGTGCAAAGCCCGCGGGCACCAGCAATTGCTTACCATTCTCGAAACTTAGCTCGACCCCGAACCATTGGCCATAGGTCGGCGACCCCTTACGAATATCAACCGCCACGTCAAAGAGAGCGCCTCGACCGCAGCGCACAAGCTTGTCCTGTGCATGGGGCGGTGCCTGAAAATGGAGACCGCGAATGGTGCCTTGGGTCATGGACAGGGAGTGATTGTCTTGCACGAATTGCGTGGTGATCCCATGCTCGGCAAGCGCTTTGAAGCTGTAGCTTTCGGAGAAGAACCCGCGATGATCTCCAAAGCGAGCGGGGGTGATGATGATGACGCCGGGGAGCGGGGTTTGTTCAACAGCAAGGGGCAAAAATAATATGCCTTATAATTAGGATTATGTTACAATCGTGAGTTCTGGTACGATAGTACATAATAAGTGTCGTATAGTTTAATCAAAGCTCTTTAGTTGGTTGTGCGCAAGTTCGCGGTACGTCCGCGGGAAAGGCCATGAAACTAAGTTTATCGATTCCAGTAAGAGCTATGGGTGATCCGATTGTTTTTTACCAATAGCCGGCTCAGTGAACTGATCTACTTTAAATTCAATTTTCTTGCCAACTCACGCTAAGCTGTGCATATTTTAACTTTAAGCGTAAATTTTTAGTCCACACCATTGTTCACCACGAACTGTGGCTTTTTTCCGGACATCACTTTATTGAGTTGGGGTAACGGATGTTAAAATATTTAGTATGCTTTTCGCTGATTTCTGGCGCGGCGTCAGCTAACGGTCTGACCGAGGCGAGACCGTGGCAGTTTAGATCACCGTCAGAGCGTCAGATCTTGCTCTCTGGAGAGCAAACTCGGTTAAATTTCAAAATATTCGAGCGTTCTCAAGCCGCCGCTGGTGCCGCTGCAGGCGGGCAAACGGGGAACTCTCTTTCTATCACGATTAATGGTGATGGCGACAACACCATCGATACAGGGCAAGACAATAACGGCAATCAAACCATTCAAGAGGCAAGCGGCACTGCTTCGAACACAATTAGCGATGATACATCAGCAGCGGTAGACGATGCGGCGGCTCGGCTGCTTAGTATACAAGGCTCGGGAAATTGAAACACCGTCGCCTTGTATTCGGAGCCTTGCTCACATCCATAGTGGCTGGTTGCGAAAGTATGCCGCCGCAGTTGTCACAACCCAAAGCGCCCTATAACGGCGCAATCCCAATCACGATCGATACCCCCGCGGACCAAGCGCTGGAATGTCTCGCGCGATCCCCACAAGTAACACGAAGCAACCGTGTATTCGCGGTCCATACCATTTCAGATTTGTCCCAAAAGTTCGAAGTCGATGAAGCTGGCCCTTATGTGCCGCGCGACACGGCTGGTATGTTGGTGACCGCGCTTTCTAAGGCGGGAGTGAAGCAGGTTAACCGCGTCAATACTGTGGTTACCGAATTCGAAATCGCCCGCGCCCGCGAACAGATACTTGGCGATGGCCGTGACGCGATTGTCGAAGGGGAAAGGCTTCCCTATCGTCCGCTTGAACGCGGAGCACTCCGGGGATCCGATCTGGTTATCGACGGCGCGGTTACGCAGCTTGACTTCAATACCTATTCGGGCGGGACCGAAGGCTCGCTATTCGGTGTCGGCGGTGGCAAACGCAAGTTCGCTTTGACCGTAGGTGCCGACCTAAGGGTCACTGATACGCGATCCACCGAGCTTGTGATGGCAGAGGCATATTCCAAGCAAGCAGTGGGCGTCGAAGTTTATGGATCGATATTTCGGTTTTTTGATAGTGAATTATTTGACGTAAAGATCGGAACGAAAAGCCAAGAAGGGCTGCATTCAGGTATCAGATGGATGCTCGCCGAAGCCGCCTATGATATCGTCTCGACGACCCTCAAACATGATGGCAGCTGTGATCGCCTACTTCCCAAGAACGCGGTCGGGGCAGGCCAATGACCGTTTCAAACTGCCTTTTAGGGTCTTGCTTCGCGGTGTTGGCTTTTGCGACCAGCACCGCGGCGCAGGAAACTGCTGCCGTGGCGAATGATGTTGAAGTCTACGACCCCAAAGTCTTCCTTGAATCTATGGTGAGCTACCGGTCGTTAGCATTGACCTGTGAAGATGTCATTCCTGGGTCACCCATGGAGGATTCAAGCGAGATTTTGAACTTCTTCAATGCGTTGGGAATGGTCGAGCCGTTGGCAATCGATCAAAGGATGCAGCGCATTACAAAACGATTGGTCCGATCTCAAAGCGCTTCAATCTGCACCGAGCGGCTGAAAGATCGTGCCCTTAATTATGGGAAGCTGGCCATCGAATACACCACGAAAAAGCCAAAAGCTTGGCCCGCCGCACCCAGGATTCTATCAGGCCCTTGGTGCCGGACAGAGGCCTGCTCAGAATTATCCTTCTGAGCGTTCTTCCCAAAATCCAATTTATCGTGAGATCGTCGCAGAGTTGCCGATTTGCGAATGGGTGCCGTTGCTGCTTTGAACCCGTTGGGGCTGGTTAGCCGTCTGTGTAGCACTTACCGTTGTATTCTTGATAACAACATGGTCGGCTGAGGCTGGTTCATTGACTTCAAGCAAGTTTACGACGTTGGTGCTAGAATAGCTGTGACTTGTCACACGGCTCGCAATCCCGGCCAAAGAATGGTCATCGCCCGAGTTTTCGACAACTTGGGTGCCGTCTGACACCTGCGACAGGCCGTCAACTCTCGTGGCGCTTACAAAGTTTGCAATGTTCAAACCTGTCTGGGTGAGGCTAAGCGGTATGTTCCCTTCCGGGTAGGTCACTATGTTCCGGACAGTCTGGCTGCCGCTGAACACGCGGGTAACATCTTTGACCTCTTCTGCGACCAGAACGTTGCCGATGTTTACGCCGGATTGAACGACGTCAAATGCGCCCCCTATCGGGTTCGAGAGTTCAACGATGTTTTCAATCAGCTGCGACGTGTCACGAGGAAAAAATTGCCCGCCGGACCCGATCGAGAGTTCGGCCGTTGCAACGTTGGCGGTGTTCCGACCGGTTTGAATGACAGTATCAAGCGACGCCCCTGCGCTGCGTAGATCGTTCAGGATATTCTGCGATGCGCCGGGGCCAAAGGATTGCGTGACGTTATCGATGCGGTTCGCGATCACAATGTTTGCGAGGTTTTCACCTGTCTGGGCAGATACGAGTGGCTTATCCAAACTGTGGTTCTCAGCAATATTGCTAGCGGTTTGATTGCCTTGCATGGATTGGTGAATGCTGTTCACGTCGTTCCCCGTCGCCAGAAGAATATTCGTTGCATTCAAGATAGATTGATTAAGTTCTTGAAGAGTGACGGTAGCTGGGACCGGTTGGAAGATAGCATCAATCCCCAAGGCATGATTTGTTGTCGTTCCTGTCGGGCTCCCGTTCAGTATAGATGACCGTCGATTGTTCAAATAATTCAAAGAGGTCTGGTTGCCGGTCATACTTTGGCTTGCGATCAGGTTCGGATCGAGCTCTGACTGAGCATGGGCGGCCGGCGAGATACTGAAAAAGGCCAAGACGGATAAGTATTTGCGCGTGAAGCGTACCATATTCTTATCACCTGATTGGCCGAATTGATGTAGTCCAGAGCGGCAAGATCCCTGCCGCCCCAGTTGCTATATCGGTTCGACCTTACAGCCCGCTAACCGAGTTGATTACGTTGGTCGCGGCTTGCGTGACGGATGTCAGGTCATCCGCACCGAACATGCCGTTTTGGGCCAGTTGATCCCCTGCGAACGTCTGAGTGACTTCAGTCATGCTTACGAGATCAGGCAGAGCCCCAGCTGAGAGAATGTTGCCGACGTTTGTAGCGCTCTGATCGAAATTGGTCAGATCTGCATTCACGCCCACACCGATACCCTGAGCCAGGTTCTTAGATTGTTGGTCAACATCGACGGCACTTTGAGAGATTGTCCACCCAACGTTGGTGACGGTCGCCAAGTTGATCGCGTTCAGCGCTGACTGGTCAATGATAATTTCACCATCGCCATCGACGGCCGGTCCAGTTACGCCACCAGTGCTGAACTGAACGTAGTTGTCAGCAAGTTGGCCGCCTGAAACACCTTCGTACACTTGACCGATGGATGCGAACTCAAGCGAACCACCATCCGTCGTTGCGCCGCCAACATCGAGGCTGTTTGCAATGTTAACCGCACTTTGGACCAAACTATTGATAGAGGCCCCAACGGTTGTATCAGAAGCCTCGTTGGTCGCGGTTTGGGTGCTGTCTTGTACGTACTGGAATGAATCGCCCTTAAGGTCATCTTCAACTTCGGCCAGGTTCATAACGTTGACGGCATTCTGCGAGATGTCGTCGACGCCCAGGTCGATATCGAATTCGTTGCCAGCGACCTGGCTGCTATCGTCGATTTGCTGCTGAAGATCATTAAGCGCGCTGTCTTCAAGCATATCGTCCATTGCAGCCATGTTCATGACGTTGGTTGCGCCTTGATCGATGCCAATGCTGGACCCATTCAGAATATCGATGTCGTTGGTCGCTGTTTGATCCGCATTGTCGATTTCCTGAACAAGCCGGTTCAGGTCGAAACCTTGGGCACCGTCAACTGTCAGGTCAATGCTATTGAGAACGTTGGTTCCTGATTGGCTAACGTCAGTGAGGATTGCGTTGTTGCCAACAGTTCCCTGAGTCTCGAAGTCGTTGATCGCGTCTTGGATCATCCCGTTCTCAGAAAACTGGTCTACGTCATCAAGCGACCCAAAATCGATCGAGATAATATTTGCGGCGTTGATTCCTGCTTGGGACACATTTGTCGCATCGTCACTGATATCAATTGTATTCAGCGCTTCTTGTAGAGCATCTACCGTTTGCGAAATGTCAGTTTGCTCTGCCATGGCTGGCAATGCGAGAATTGTAGCGAGTGCTGTTGATGTAAGGAACTTAGTCATAGTGGCCTCCGTTTCCGTTGGACCCCATTGCGGGGCGATCTAGTTGGACATGCACCAGGGGCTCCTGGACAGTGTCATTCCTTTGATGAAGCTTGTGAGTTTCTGAGCTTGATGAAACGAACCACGCGTCGGTACCGGTCGCCCCTGAATAAAATGTCGTAAAGGCTTGGTAAGCAGTGTGTGATTAGATTCGGCTAAAAAGTCTTCATACGGAATACGAAGCAGCATGAGATACGAAATTAATTTCTAAAAGTCGGGGAAAAACCTACAAGCTAAACCACCCAAATCCTGTATAATTAGATATTATAATCAACTACTTACATTTAAAATTTACGCGCGAAAAGATTGTGCTTGACATAAATTCTTGAATATTTGGTTAATTTTGCTAATGTAACGGCACATTTTTGACATATTTCGACGAGTCGTGAGAAAAACGTCCGCCGTTTTTGTATATGGTTATTTGGTAACCACGAACGAGCAGGTTAACCTTATTTAGTAGAAATACAGGCATTGAACATCTCTATTTTTGAGAGGTACTATTATGCCCAATAGCTTTAATGAACTACCCAAGATCACATTTCGAAAATTCCGACTAAGTACTTTTTTATTTACCAACAACGATCTTATCAGAACGCGTGTATCCCAAGCGGTTACTATTCTAGATAGCATGATAAACAAGAAGACATATAGCCAACTTTCCCCAACGGGATCGCGGGAAGAAAAGGAATTGTACGTTGTAGACCCTAGCATCATTAAGAAAAGGGAGAACGATATTGGGGCGCTTCTAAACAGCGATAAGTTTCTTGTTCTCTTATATGGTGGCCCAGCGGACCATTTGATTACCGCACAGTCTGTAAGACATGTCGTAAATAGCGAAATTGAGCCCGATGAACTTGCTTCGATAATCGGAGATCTCGCAGGCATTAAAAATATGGACCGAGCTCCAAGGCTGAGCCAGAGAGAGAAAGAAATCCTGCAGTATTATGGTCGCGGCTATACGCTTAAAGCCATCGGGTACGAGCTTGGTATCAGTCCCAAGTCAGCAGAGACCTATAAGTCACGCGCCTGCCGCAAGCTCGGCTTAACCGGGCGGGCCGCCGTATTGAGGTTTATTGACCCTTCGGTGGCCAGACAGAACACGCTGCATTAGCGAAGTGAAGAGCGATATTGTCCTGTGTCCGGATGCATGCATTCGGGCACAGCTAATTCGCATTATCTTATCCTAGTATAATGGGCCTCTTGGACATTATTTTATGACGCACCGGGCTAGAAAACTATGCAGAAACGCCCCAGATTGATATGGCGGAAGCTGGAAGGCTTCGAACGAAGGCATGTCAAACCTCTCATCTACAGCGTCGACCGCCCGCGTATACATTCCCTCATACTCCTCCAGCATCCCCTCCAACGTAAACAACTTCTCAACCCTCTCCCGAGCCGCCCAGCGCGGGATGCCGATCGCCTCACTCAAGGCTTCGGCCAACTCCCCAGCATCCGACCCAGCATAACGTGCAACATCCCCCGCAACCTCGCGGATTGCGCCATTCTCAACCGCTGCAATCGGCAGGCCACAAGCCATCGACTCAATCGCCGCCAGACCGAAGGGTTCGTCCCATAGCGGGGTGAACAGCAGGACAGAGGCGCTGGCGATGGCTTCCGTCAAGTCCGCCCCCTGTAGGTGACCTCTGTATTGCACACCCTCACCTAACAGCGGTGCAATTTCGGTGTCGAAATAGCCCTGATCCTCAATCGTGCCGTAAATCCTCAGCGGGATACCAGCAATCTTAGCCGCCTGAGCCGCCAGATGTGTCCCCTTGGTCGGCGTGATGCGGCCCATCCATACCGCGGTGCCATCGCCTTTCGAGCGGAACGGCCAATCCGCAAGATCGATGCCATTCGGTACAACGCGGGCGAAGGGAGCTTCTGCGTCATCAAACCACGCTCCTAATTGCCGCTGCGAACAGGTGGTAAACAGCGACCACGGTGCCCCGCCATCGGCGACGGCGCGCTTCAATACATCGAAGGGCGGCACATGAAGGGAGGTCACCATAGGGATCCGATGCCGCGCGGCGAAGCGCGGCGGAAAACGGTGCAGGGAATTGTTATGCACTACGTCGAAACCGCCCTCTGCAAGGCGCGGCAGGATCCGCTCGAACGCGGCATCCAAATGGCCGGTCAGCTCCGGCGTGCCGTGCCACTTATGCCAAGGGAACTCTCGGTCATAATGAACGTCCACGACCGGCTCGACCCTACCGCCCCAATCACTGTCACCAGCGGCGAAAAGGGTAACATCATGCCCCCGCGCGCGCAGGCCGCGACAGAGATGCCAACAATGTGCCTCCATCCCACCCATGAAGGGGCGCGCGATGGGGAAACGCACATGTCCGATGACGGCGATTTTCATGAGCTTATTCCGCCGCGATGGCAGAGATACGGTCCTCACCCGCTTGGGCGGCGGCGCGGCGCTCTTCCTCGGTATCCAGATCGCGCAGCAGCTTGTCCATCACCCGGCGGCTATTGGCGTAGGGCATATCGCCAGTTTGGCGGCACATTTCGAAATCCGCCTCGTTAGGTGTGCGTAGGATGGTCAGCGCATCGTCGCTGTTGTCGATCAGCCCCATGAGATGGAAGGCATGCAGCCAATGGCCCATGGTACGATGCCCCCAACGGGTGGCAAAATATTCGGCGTTGCGGACCACGGCGTCGACGTGGTGAATCGGCGGCATGCAGTGGTCGTGATACTGATGATAGACCTTGGCCCCCTTCATCCACCAGATATCGATCCCGCGGGCGTCGAGCACTCGGCCAAAATCCGTATCCTCGCCACCATAGCCGAAATAGCCTTCGTCAAACCCGCCGCTGCGTCCCCAATCGGCGCGGTGCATTGCGAAGTTGAGCGACCAGAAACAGCGGTAATCCTCGCAATAGCGCAGACCCTCCGCCGGAGGGCCCTGCCGGTCGGAGTGTTTGACGCCAATCTTGTCGAAATGATCGAAATCGAGGCCGCCTTCTGTCGCCCCTTTGGGCAGATAGGCAACCTCACCCATAACCAGCCCGCGGCCATCGTGGCATGCTTCTGCCACATCAGCGACAAGCTCGGGGTGCGGGATGCAATCGACATCGACAAAGGCCAGAACGGCACCGCTTGCCTTGGCCGCCACCGCATTGCGCGCGGCGGCCAGGGGAAGCTCCCCATCGGGGCGGGTGACCTGGATTTGATGGATGGGAAATGGCGCGTCGGGCAGTCCGTCGTATGGATCATCCTGCATGGCGGCGATCACCAGCTCACGTGGGGGCACGGTTTGCGCGGCCAAGCCACGGATAACATTGTGCAAATGTGCCTCGCGGCCGCGGGCGATGGTCAGAACGGATACGTCACGCATGGTGAACCTCGTTTAAAGATGTTGAAATTTCGGGGCGGTCCCATAGGCGGTCCGCCAGATTTCTGAGCCACTGCGCGGTGCGGGTCGCCGCGTCACTGCCCCCTGCCAAAGCGCGTTGGCGTGCGGGATCATGCTGGCTCTGCGCTTGCTCAATCGCGGCTCGCCAAGCATGGGCAGAGCTCGGCATATGCGGCAAATGCAACGCGGCGCCGGCTTGACCCAGGGCGCGGGCTTTCTCGACTTGCTCGTCGAAATAGCGCCACTCCGGCACCACGATCCACGGCTTCGCAGCGGTGAGCACTTGGGCGCAGGTCGTATTGCCGGTGGACGAGATCACCAGATCCGCCGCCGCGATATAATCGGGCGCGTTGTCGACCCAGCCTTTGTGGATCAGGTTCGGCGGCAAGGTCGCATGCCAATCACGCTGCACCTCGCCGATGGTGATCCAGTCCATCTGCGGATAGCTGCGCGCGGCGACGCCCAAGGCGGCCTCGGAAATGCCATTGCCACCACCACCACAGACCACCAGCGCCATCGGGCGTTTGTCGAGCTTCAGCGTCGCGCGGGCCTCTTCGGGTTTGGGCGGTGATACATTCACCCCCAGTCCCGGAGCGTAGTGGATTTTCTCCGCCCACGCGGCCCAACTCTCCTGCGCCAAATCCGCATGGAACGGGGCGAGCAACCCCGCGGCGCCGTCATAGGCGGCACGATGCCCCACATCGCTGCGGTCGCCATGCTGGAGGATTTTGACATGGGGCACTGAGCAGAGCCGCGCCAGCTGCGCCACCTCGGCCGAGACATCGACGATCATCAGCTCCGGCGCCTCGGAAGCAAAGAACTGCGCCAACGCGGCCATTGCGTCGCGGATGCCGGACCAGCCAACCGGCGCGCAATGGGTGGTGTCGGGTGTATCGAGCAAAGCGGCGCCACGCGGCTCATCCCCCCGCGCCTCGAACAGCGAGGGCAACTTTTGTACCGTCACATTGTCACGCAAAGGCGGGAAAATATCGTCGCGCGCGCAGAAAATTCGCACCGGTCGCGCTTCGGGCAACGCATTGACGACGGCCGCGCAGCGTTCCGCATGTCCCCGCCCTTGGTGATGCACGAAATAGCCGAAGGGCCGCAGGGGTACGTCAGGAAAATCACGCATGATTATTCGCCCGCCATCAGCATCGGCTGCGGTGTGCGGTAATATTGCACCCCATCCAACACCCCCGCCGCATGTTTCAGCGAAGAGCGGTAGACCGAGGCCAGACCATCCAGCTCCGCCAGCGCATTTGCAGGCAGCACAGCGTTGTCGAAGCGCGAGAGCATATCCAGATCATTGCCGCTATCTCCCGCCACGATCACGCTATCATCCGACATGCCACGCCGCGCCGCCTCGAACCGGATCGCGGCGGCCTTGCCGGCCTGCACGGGGATGATGTCGATGAATTTTTCATGGGACGGAATGATGCGGGCCAAGACGCCCGCCTGATGCAAACGCGCCTCGATCGCGGGCACATCGCTGATGGTGCCAAATAGGCTGACCTTCCAACGACGTTGGTCATAGACCGGCTGGAAACGCACATTAGTGTCTTCCAACGCCGCACGCACCGCCGCCGCGTCCCAATTCTGCGCGATCAGCGCTGCGTAATCATCACACAAAGCAAAACCACTGCCCGAACGGCGCCAAATTTCTGTCCCCGTTGAGCTGATGATCGTATCCGGCGTGGGCAAATCCCATTCCGCCAGCACCCGCTGCGCCTCTGCGATTGAGCGTCCTGTGGCGACGGTAAAAGCATAACGCTCCCCCTCGCGCCCGAGCCACTGGGCAAAAGCACGTGCGCCGTTGCGACAACCGGTCAGCGTATTGTCGATGTCGCAGGCGAGCAGGTGCTCATTTCGCTGAACAGAGACGGTTTGACCCTGCGGCCCGCGGACCACCCCTTCCATCACCGCTTGCGTCCGCTTCGCCCAAGCCGCCCAATCATAGGTCTGCCGCGCAATACGCTGCGCCCGTCGCGCTGCCAACTCACGCTCCGG